>WNFC01005811.1_pt1 | contig 13540 bp, 21 predicted proteins | sample 5400541 | NCBI WGS metagenome assembly WNFC01 (sample SAMN13153342, study PRJNA577476) | soil metagenome | isolation source: 120 cm saprolite under Douglas fir tree site 2 hole 2 replicate 1 | place: USA:California | collected 2015-04-18
TTTTCACGGAGGGAGAGGAAGCGGCGCGGCTCGGCGTCGACCTCAGGACACTCCGGCGCTGGCGACGGGCCGGGTATGGTCCCGACGCGACCCGCATCGGGCGCCTTGTCATTTATTCCGAGGCAGCGGAAAGGCGGTTTCTCGCCGCGGCCGAAAAGCCGGTCGCGCTCCCCGCCGTGCGCCGGCGCTCGGCCAACGGCCCAGCCAGCCCACGACGTGCCCCGGGGCACAGCAAACTCGCCGCTGAATAGGTAATGGCGCAAAGGGCCGCCCCCGCCGCGTGGCCAGCGGACGGGGGCGGGGATGGTATCGCTGAGCGGCGATCCTCCCCGAATACCACAACGCCACGAGCCGCGCCAGCCGCCGATGACACCTTCGCGACCTGGCAACCGAAATACGCCGCGCGCGGGATTGCGCTCGTCCCGGCGCGGATCGACGGTCGCGACAAGGTTCCGATGACCGCGCACTACCAAAAGGTCGGGCTGCGCGGCTCAACAGAACTGGCGGCAAAATTCCCCGACGCCCAGACCTACGGCTTTATGTACGGGCCGCGCAATCGGCTGACGATCGTCGACCTCGACACTGCCGACCCGGCGATCATCGAGGAAGGCGAACGCCTGTTCGGCGCCTCCCCGGTGCTCTGGCAGACCGGCGGCGGGAAGTACGCCATGGCGTACCGCCACAATGGCGAGCCTCGCCTGATTCGGCCCTTCGGCAAATCGGGCCCCCAGATCGATCTTCTCGGCGGCGGGCTTTGCGTTGCGCCGCCCAGCCGCGGAGCCAAACAGCAATATCAGATCATCCGCGGCACCCTCGCCGATCTCGACCGGCTCCCGGTTGCGCGGACCCCCAACGAGATCGCGCAGGTGATCGCCGGCAACCGGGCTGACCGCATCCCGAAGGGCAGCCGGCAAAACGAGTTGTTCAAATACTGCAACTCGATCGTCGGCTACTGCGACACCCCCGACCAATTGATCGATGCGGCCACGACCTGGGCCGATGACCGTCTCGCCTCGCCTTTACCGGCGGTCGAGATCATCAAAACCTGCAACTCAGTGTGGCAGTACCGAGGAGGGAGGAAGCGCATCATGAACCAGATCATAGACGGGCCCCATTGGGCCGAGTTGAGAGCAGACCCCGAGATCCTTGGCGTTTTCACTTTTCTAGCCGCCGAGAACGGGCCGACGGCCGAGTTCATGATCGCGGACGGCCTCGCGGCGGCAATGGGCTGGCGTCGCCGCCTTATCCCGGAGGCGCGTGATCGATTTCTCAAACTCGGTCTGATCGAACGGACCCGTCGGCTCGGCAAAACCGGCCCCTATCTCTATCGCTGGCGGACAGAGCTCACGAGCTTCTTCGACATACCGCTAGCGGTAGGTAATCCTTCTATCACCCCTTCCCCCTCTCCCCAGGGGCAGGAAGAGGCTCGGGCCGTCCTACTATCGGACGGGTCTGAGAGAGCGGCTGTGAGCAAAACTGAGCGGCCCACGCAATCCACATCATCGACCCCCCAAAAACGGAGCGAACCGCCAAAATCGACCCCCCAGCGCAAAAGGACCCTGCGATGAAAAACCGACGCTCCCCACGACAAGACGACCCGGCTCAGCTTGAATTGTTCGGCGACCTGCAGCGGGAAGACGTGCTGATCGCCTATTACCGAAAACTCCGTGCGCATGGTGCGGATCTCAGCCTCGATCAGGCTTCGGGGCGAATTGATGTTCACCGCGTCGGCAGCATCCCGGAATGGATGGTGAAGCCGCTCACGATGTTCCATGCGCGGATCGCCGAAGACCTGCTGCGCGTCGAGCACGGCGTTATCCCGGCGGATAAGCCCGAAGCCCTCGAAGGCGGCGCGGTACTCCACCGGCTTCCTGGCCCTCGCCCGAAGCCCGAGCTCGACCCGCCGACCAAACCGCCGCGCCCGGCAACCCGCCGCGACCCCCGCGGTGCCGCATGAAACCCGCCAGCAAAGGAGGAGATCGAAGTGGATGACTTTGAAGAACTCGCGGCGCGCATCGTTGTCGCCCTGGTCGCTAGCGGGCAAATCCCCTCGTCAGGGGCCGGAGATCCGCAGAACATCTTGCAGGAGCTAGAAAACCCACAACAGAGCACTGCGAGGAACATCGCCAATTTCTACTGGCGGCTGGTGGAAGCTCTTAGGGAGGGCCGTCCCTCCGCAAGGACCGAGCGCGCCAAGCGGCCATCAACCGAGGGCGGCCGATGAGCGCCCCCGCATCCTGGCGCGACCGCATCAAGGTGCACGAGGCCGCCGACCTGTTTCCGATGATGTCGGACGACGAACTGCGGGAGCTTGGCGAGGACATCCGGAAGCACGGGCTGAAATTGAACCTCGCGTTCTTCGTGAATGACCGGCACATCAACGGTCTGCACGACATGCGCGGCGCTGCCGATCAAGCGGTAGAAATCGAGCGGAGGAAGGATCGGGGCGAGCTGCCCCTGCTCGACGGCCGAAATCGACTAGACGCGATGCAGATTGTCTGCATTCTCGACGAGAAGCGCATCACTGCCCTCTTGAAGTCGGCAAAAATCTGCTGGGCCGACGATCAGACAGCGGAAGCGTTTGTCGCCTCGCTCAACGCGCACCGCCGGCACCTGAAGCCCGAACAGAAGCGCGAGATCATCGCCAAGCTCCTTAAGGCGCATCCCGAGAAGTCCGACCGGGCGATCGCCAAGGAAGCCGGAGCGAGCCCCCAAACGGTTGGACGGACCAGAGCAAAATCTAATGTTCCAACGGAAACATAAGGACACCGAGCCCGCCGAGCGCACCGAGGCCTCCGGCCGGAAAGCCAGAGGCCGCAAGCCAGCCGCCCCGGCACCAGCCAAGCCATTCGTGGTGATCCTGGCCCGGCTTTAGCGCGCGTGCTGCCGCCCCCGACAGGTGACCGGCGCCCGTCGTGCGACGATGATTGCGCCGGCCGAATCGGTCGCCACCGCCGCCTTGACCGGCCCGAACGGCGCCGCGCAATAGCCGGCTCAGGTGGCCGAACTCTGATTAGAAATCAGACGATCTAGCACTCAATTACCGAGGATAATCAACGGCTAACGATGCAGATCGTGCGCCAGTGTCCGTGTGTTGTCCGGCCTTGGGCTTGCATTCGCGTCGCGCTCGGCGCACATGTCGAGCGAGTTGATGGTCTGCCGCGAGGCACGCCGGTCCGTTGCATGGAGCTCTGCCGAATGGCGAGCACGTATCCTACCGCTGCCGGCGATATTAAATCCGACAGCGACATCTACAGACCCCGCAAGCACGGACCGAGGCGGCGACAGGCTTTCTTCCGGGACCGGAAGCGCCGCTGGGCCCAGCACGCGGGCGGCAACGTCAGCGACAGCCTGGCCCTCCTGATCCACCAGGCGTGTGCCCTGGAATGGGACATCGCGCGCATTGAGCAGCGCGAGGTGGAGAAGGGCCGCCTCTCGGCTCACGATCGCGTCGCCTTGGCAGCTTGGCGCCGGCATTTCCGAGAGATCGTCCGCCAACTCGGTCCGCGCGTAGCAGCGCGGCCGGTGACGCTCGGCCAACTCTCGGCTCAATATGAAGCGAGCCAGGCCGCAGCGCCGCGGCGCCGCCGGCATGCCGAGGCCGCAGCATGACCATTCGGCGAGCACCGACCGGGGGGGAAGGGTCGCAGCGGCGCCGGGGACGGCCCTCGAAAAAATCGCCTCGGGTTGACCCGTCGTTCACGTGGGCGTCGGCCGAGGATTTCGCGCGCTGGCACCGGGACGGAGGAGCGGAGGCGTTTATCGAGGAAATGCTGGTCGACCCGGAGAGTGGTCGGCCGTCTATTTTGAACCGGGCGGAGCGGCGGTTTTTGCGGAAGGCGTTTCAGCTTACCGCGGAGGGGCGGCTGAGGCACCCGGAGTTGGTTTACTCGGCGCCGAAGAAATCGGGCAAGACCGGATTCGCCGCCATGATCGTGATTTTCGTGGTGCTGGTCTTAGGCGGCCGGTTCGCCGAGGGCTACCTTGTCGCGAACGATTTCGAACAAGCGAAAGGGCGCGTCTTTGAGGCGATCCGTCGGATCGTGGCGTCGAGCCCGGTGCTGGCCGCGGACGCTGACATAGGCGCCAATCGGATCGAGTTTCGCAGCAGCGGCTCGACGATTACGGCGATCGCTTCCGATTACGCTGGGGCGGCCGGCGCGAACCCGTCGATTTCCTGCTTCGATGAGCTCTGGGCATATGCCAGCGAGCGGTCGCACCGGCTATGGGATGAAATGGTCCCGAGCCCGACCCGCAAGATATCGTGCCGGCTCACGGTAACATATGCCGGCTTTGAGGCCGATGATGCTGGGCCCCTTCTGGCACTGTACAAAACCGGCCTAGCCGGCGAGCAGATCGAGCCGGATCTGTACCTGCAGCCGGGTCTGCTCATGCTCTGGACGCACGACTTTGTCGCCCCGTGGCAGGACGAGGCTTGGCGCGAGCAGATGCGCAAGCAGCTGCGCCCGAACGCGTACCTGAGGCTGATCGAGAACCGTTGGGTTTCCGGCGGCGAGACATTTGTGACGACGGAAGTCTGGGACGCCTGTGTCGACCAGACAGTGACGCCGGTTGTCTCTAACCCGGGGCTTTCGGTGTGGGTTGGTATCGATGCCAGCACAAAGCACGATAGCACGGCTGTCGTCGCCTGCGCCTGGGACGCCGCGGCGAAAAAGGTCCGGCTGGTCGCCCATCGCATCTTCCAGCCGTCACCGGACGACCCGTTGGATTTCGAAAGCACGGTCGAAGCGACGGTGCTCGAGCTGATGCGCCGCTTTGCGGTCGTGTCGGTCAAATACGACCCTTACCAGATGTTGGCCGTCGCGCAACGGCTGATGCGGGCCGGCGCGCCGATGCATGAATTTCCGCAGACAGTTGGCAATCTCACCGAGGCGAGCAGCAATCTTTACGAGCTGATCCGCGGCAGAAACTTGATTGTGTATCCGAATGACGCCGTCCGGTTGGCCGTGCAGAGATCGGTCGTGGTTGAGACATCCCGCGGTTGGCGGATCGCCAAGGAAAAAGCCTCGGCCAAGATTGACGTGGTTGTCGCGCTTGCCCAAGCCGCGTTGGGCGCCGTGCAGGGCGGCCAAGCCGCGATCACCGAGTTCCCTGAGCTCTACATTTCGGCGGGCCCGACCGGCATGAATTCTTCGCATTTCGACGCGGAGACTGGCCGGCCATATCACGGCGACGTGTGGGGCCCGATCCGCGGCAGTTTCGATCCAGTTTGGTAGGAGAGGGCAAACCATGCCTTGGCACGATTTACCGCAAGCCGGCGCACCGGCCCCCGCTGTCTCGGCTGCCGCCGCGGGCGTCAAAAAGGCGCAGCATCAGTTGGCCAGCCTGCGGAACAAGCGGCAGGCCGCAGAGCAGCGCCGGCTCGACCTAGAAACAGAGCGCGAGGCGATCGCCCTCAGTGTTCACGGCAGCGGACACCACAAGGAAAACCGCAAGCGTCTCGATGAGATCAATTTGGCCGTGGCGACCCATTCCTCGGAGTGCGCAAGCATCGACGGGGCAATCCGCGCGGCCGCTCAGGAGCTTGCCAATGCGACAGCCGCCGAGGCTATCGAAGAGCAACGAGATAGGGCCCGGCAGGCTGTCGAGCTCGCGCAGGCTATGAGGGTCGCCGGAGTCGGCGCCGCCGAAGCTCTCGCGGCTTTTTGCGGTCGGTTTGAGCGGTTTTGGGCGCTCTCAACCCAACTGCACGCGTTGAACTGCGGCCATGTGAGCGGCGGTGTCGTTCGGGTCGCGGCGAGTCGCGCCGTCGGCAATGTCCTCGCCCAGCAGGTCAACCTTGGTGGCGGGCTTTTGCCACCGAGCGAGCGCCACAGCCTGGAAGCACTGGTCGACCGATGGGCCGCCCAGGTCGAGCACCGCGCCCGCCAGATCCTAGGCGAGGCCGGCGCCGAGGAGGCGGCATGATGGCCCGCCGCCTCAAAAAGCTGAAAATCACCGAGATTTCTGGGGTCGACCGTGGGGCTGGCGTCGGAACGCGAGTGGTGTTGAGAAAGGCCTATTCTGGCCCCATCACGATCCGAAAGGACGGCCAGAGCTGGGTGTTGCCGGCCGACCACGACGGCCCGCTCGACGCCGTACTCGAGCTGGCACGGAAGCAAGGGTACCAAATTGAGGGCGATCAGAGCGCGCCCATACAGGAGCAACGGAAAATGACCGAGGGTAAGGGTACCAGAAAGGCGATGGTCGCCGTCGCGAAGTCGTTTGCGGAGACGGGCGAAATGCCTGTCGAAATTCAGAAGCGCGATGTCTATGCCGCGATAGTAAAGGGCGCGGCGAAGACTCAGACACCGGGCCAGACCGCCGACCAAGCCTTCGCCCGATACATTGAGTCGGCCGAAGGTGCGAGCCTCTTCCGGCTCCATAAGGTCGCGCCCGGCCCGGATTGGGCCCAAAGCCAGGACGTGAGCTTCATGTCCGCGTGGGAGCGCGACCAGTGGGCGCGCACCGAACACAACCGAAAAGCTCAACTCGCGGCCGCCGACCGAGACGCCCGAGCCGAAGCGCAGATCAATGCGGTGGCGATGGAATTCTGGCGCTCAGGGCGCTTCGGAAGCATCGAGGCAGCGCGGGAGGCAGCTATGCGGACCCCACAAATTCGGCGGCTTCGGAGCCAGGGGAATATCTATCGCGACACGCGCACCTACGCCGACACCGTGTGATGTGCGCCGGGGCACAGATCGTTGGAACACCGCTGCGGGGATTTGCTGATCCTCATTCCCGCAGCGGTTGGCGACGCTGCGGTCCGAGCATCCGCGGTGGCGCCAACGGGCGGGCCGGCGTTCTCGACCAGCGTTGGCCCGCCCAACCCTTTCGACCCCGCGGTTTCCAGGCGCGGGTCGAATCGCAGGCGGCGCGGTCACCCGTTCCGCGCCGCCTGCAACCTTCCCTTGCGGCGGCCGCGGTTATGAGCTGCGTGACCCCGTAGGGACAGCCGCCGAACCACCACTCACCCGCAAGGCCTCGAGCGGCGTGATAGACCTGTTCGCCTTCGGGGGCGCTGCGGTAGGGTCCGACCGCAACGCGCGTGTACGGGCTCCCTAGAGCCCCCGGCGCACACGAGCGACAGTTGACGGGCTGAGATGAACCAGCCTGGCGACGGCCCGGTCGCTGGTAGGCTGGATATCATGATGCCCAGAATCGTTTGCGTACCACCGCCGCCGGCCGTTGGAGTGCTGCCGGCTGCCGGCACACACCAGACCTTTGCGCGCAAGGCTGCTGAGAGCGCGCCGCACTGCGCTGTACGCTGGTATGGGGACCGGATCGATGTGGTAAACCCGGAACGCAAGCTCGGCCGCGTCGAGCGTTCCTGGCTCATGCCGAAGCAGCGCCAACACTTTGGTTTCGATTCTGCCCCGCGGCCTCATTTTGCTCGTCTTCGAGAGCGGCTAAGTGTTGTTGCAATATGCCTCTTTTGGACAGATTGCAACGCGCTACCTTGGGGGCAGATCCGCCCTTGCGCGCCGCCCGCGCTTGGGGCTGGGATTCCGGCCGGACTGCCATTTCCCATCAAAGAGATGCCCGCCAGGAGGGGGCAAGGCTAGGGATTTGGAAAATGTCAGATGCGCAACTCGAGTTGCGCGATCATGACGCTAATCCTAATCCCCGCCTTGGACGCCGTCAATGATGGCCGAAGAGAGAGACCGGCCGTCGCCGGGAGGCTCCGGCGGGGGCTGAGGCGGATAGAGCGCGCGCGACTGGCCGGTATTCATGGAAAATTCACGGAGTCGCGCTACATCGCGCCCCATGAACCTCGCCATAACTCTTTTAATTGCTATCCTTTCAATCGCCACGGTGATCGCGTGGTTTATCGCCCTCGCGCTCTGGCTCCGGGCCAAGCGCAAGGCTGGCGAACTGCTGCGCGATATAGGCAAAGGGTACAGACTGGCTTGGGCGGACCCCGATACGCGGTCGGAGGGATCCACCGCCTAAACGGCAACGAGCGGCGCCCCGCTGATTACCGGGCGATCAGTCCCGCTTAATAATTTTGTCGGCAAGCCGTTCCTGCTGTTCGGCTTCCTCCAAAAGCCTAGTCTTTAGGGGTGCGGTCGTTGCGGTCGCCGCCGACGCACGCAAGCGAGCCGCTTCCCTGATGTAGGCGCGAAGCAACTTTTCCTTGGCGAACCGAATTAACTTTCTCTGAGGGGGCATACGTGCGGGCATGCGGCCGAAGCGTAGAGCGGTTTGCCCAACGTTCTGTTAAGGACCGCCTCGATTCGTCTCTCTAGATCGATGATCAAGGCTCGCGCGGCGAACGCGCTCCCGGATGACGCTCGACCTCTGCGGAGGCAATAATTCCGGCGGTGCTCGGCTTCTTCCGTTGGATCGGCCAGCGCCGCGCGCGGTCACCAGGGGGCGTGGATTCAACGTGAGACCCGCGAGGCCGTCGCGGCAAACGCCGCTGACTAGGGGGCTGCGGGTCGGCCACCGAGGACCTAAACTCCTCAGCCCTTCACGATCTAGTCAGGCGCCGTAATCGTCTGCCTGGGGCTGCCGCGGGTCGAGGATTGAGCGGCCCGCGCCGCCTCGGAGCCAGCGCGCGAGGGCGACGAACCATAGGATCGCCGCGGCGGTCGAGAGGATCAATGCGAGAAGGTTCATGGGGCGGATGTACCCCGATCCAATGAATTTCGGGTAAATATCGGCGAGTTAACCATCAATGTTGACGGGTCTCCGGCGGCGCGGCAGCATCGGCGATGGCGAAAGCGCGCGTGCCAGGCCGACCCCGCCCTTGGCGCGACGGTATGCCGGCCGAGCAATGCCTGGCTGCCAAAGTTCCTGGCTCTGGGTGGCCCCGCGACTTGGGCGAGGCGAGCAAGGTCAAGGGCGGCTGGCTAATCCCCAGCCGCCCGCTTCGTTGCATCAGGTGCAACATCGCTTGCGAGGCGCGCCCGAGGCCCGCTGGCGCGATTTCGGTGCTCGGCGCGCCGGCTCTAGCCGGCGGGGCCGTCTCCCCTACAGCAGGCGCGCGCTGCGGGCGGCGATTTCGAGGCTGGCCGTCCTGGTGGTGGCGCGAGTCGGATCCTACCGGAGCGCCTTCGAAGGCGAACAGGCCGTCAGGCAGCCCGCGCCTCGGAGAGCGGTGGCGATGCGGCGGCGGCCCCTATGGGGTCACGCAGCTCGTAACCGCGGCCCCAGATGGTCTCGATGTAATTCTCGCCGCCGGTCGCCTGGACGAGCTTCTTGCGTAGCTTGCAGATGAACACGTCGATGATCTTCAGCTCGGGCTCGTCCCTCCCGCCGTAGAGGTGGTTGAGGAACATCTCCTTGGTCAGCGCTGTCCCTTTGCGGAGGCTTAAGAGCTCAAGGATACCGTATTCCTTGCCGGTCAAGTGCAGCGGCTGATCGTCCACAGTGACGGAGCGGTTGTCGAGATTGACGAGCAGCTTGCCGGTGCGGATTGTCGAGTCGGGGTGGCCCGTCGAGCGGCGAACGATCGCCTGAATGCGCGCCACCAGCTCGCGATGATCGAAGGGCTTGGTCAGGAAGTCATCGGCGCCGAAGCCCAGGCCCTTAACCTTGTCATTGAGGGCATCGAGCCCAGAGAGGATCAGGACCGGGGTGCGCACCCGGGCCGCCCGCAGCCGCCGCAACACCTCATATCCGTCCATATCTGGTAACAGCAGATCGAGGATAATGATGTCATAATCATACAGCTTTCCTTGCTGAAGCCCGTCTTCCCCAAGACTGGCAACGTCACAGACAAACTCTTCATTCTGGAGCATCACCTCTATCTTTGCAGAGGTGGTAACGTCGTCTTCGATCAGCAACACGCGCATACCGAATTCTCCTGGGGGGGGGACAGGCCGGCTACTGCCGGACGCTAACCTTAACGAATAATTGTATAACGATATTAATAAACCATTACGTCCGGTCAGGCTCAGCCAGCTTTACCCGCCCCTGCTCCTCGGTCGCCGGGGCCGACGGGCCACCGCATGGTGATCGCCTCGGCGTCGGCGACCCCCGACTGGCGCGAGGTCAATTCTTCGCTGTCTGGAGGGATCGGCATTATGCTCCTTGCCCCGGGGCGAGGAGGTGGCCGGCGATGCGCGCTTTACCGATCCTGGCCGCTCTGGTCGCGCTGCCGATCGCGCCTCACGCTGCCGATTTAGCCATGATTATCAGAGAAACCGGCTGCCACAGCCCCTATAGCGATGAAAAGAAAGCCAATCTCTTCGAAAAATCCTATAAGGGCCGCTTGGTGCGTGCCTCTGGAGAAATCGTGCGCCTCGACAAAGACAGCCTTGGTCTGCGCGTCGAGCGCGCGTCTTTGTTCCCAGACGTGGAGATCACGTTGAAGGTGCCGGGTAGCGGTTACGATCTCAGGAAGAATTCTCAGGTTAAGGTGACCTTCCGCCTCACGGACCAGGGCGGCTGCATCCTTCCGTACTGGGGCGATTTGGGCGAGGTGAGATAAAGCCTGGACCCGGTCGCGCCAACCGTCGCCCTCGCACCCGAGGTGCCGACCGTTACGCGCGTGAGCGCCGGGCGAGCCATTCGCCCCTCGCCGGGATCCGACCGCTACCCCGCGTCTACGGGTTCCGCGGAGGGTTTTGCGCCCCACCGGCGGACGATGAGGCGCGCTCATATCTCTCGCCGGTTGCGTTTTCGTAGAGTTCCTCTGTGAGCCTCATGCATGCTCCGACATCGACACTTTTTGCACCGCTCACGACATTCTTCGCCGCCAGGAGCGCCGCAGCGGCTTGAATGCAAGCGGCTTGGATTTCGTGGTTCATTTTTCTAGTCCCTCCTCCGCTCGACCGCGAGCGGGAATCCCGCGAAGGATTCGAGCGCCGACGGCAACCATCACCGTCGTTGCCGCGCCGTGCTGTTCAACCAGCTCTGCCCGTGTCGGGCTCAAACCGATGCAGGCAAGTCTTGCACCACACGATCAGCCCGGACCTTGGCGGCGCCATTGAACGCCTCCTCGCGAACCTTGGGCGGGAACCGGCACGAGGCCGAGACCTCACAACGACAGAGCGCCAGCGGCAACCATTTTAGCAGCCCCTTCCTTGATGCTCTTGACCAACTCGACAGCCGTGTCGCGAGCACCTTCGGCGTAGTCAGAACGCCTCAGAAGCAGTTTAGCCGCATCGGCCAGCGCCTCGTCCCCCTTATCAAACCCCTTTCCATGCTTCTTGCGGTAGGCGTCAAGAATGTCCTTCTTTGCAATCGCCAGCATCATACTCGCGATGTCAGCTTCCTCCGCTCTAGCCGCCAACAGGCGAGTCGCGTCGGCCTCCCGCCGCCGGGCCTCATTCTCTCTCTCAATGATACAAAGAATGTCCTTCTTGCATCCACCGTGATCGCACAGCGCCTCGGTTACGGGGCAAACGAAGTTGCGCATTCCGATCCCCTCCTAACGACTGCCTACAACCTGCCGCCGGCGTAGGACTTTGGCCCGACTTGACCCGCGGCGATAGCGGGAAGCAGTCTCGATCGATCGTGCCCGCGCAGAAGCTCGACGCGCTCCTCCTTGACCTCGACCAGCTTGCGGCCGATCTCGACGATGCCGCTGACCGACCAGCGTTACTTTACTGGGGCCTAAGGCGCTGGTGTCTCGGAATCATCGCCGCCTTCTGTCAAAAGATCGAGCGCATGCTCAAAGACAATCTTCCGGTTGAGCTGCGGATTTATTTGTAGCGTTTCCAGAAGCCTCCGCCTAAGTCTGCTCTTTAGATCGGCGGCTTTGCCGTTACCCTTCAGATCATCTTCCAGCTGTGCTACCCGAGCCTCTACTTGCGCCCTAAGGCTCGCAGCTTGCCCGGCGATAACGTCATAAGGGGCACCGTCAAGCGGAGCTGCAATCTTGAAGAGGTCGCCAACCACGGCGGAGGGCGTGATGCTGGCCATTAGCCCCTCGGTTTCGGACACTTTGCGGACACGAGATCGGCGTTTCGCGGAATTGACCTGTAAGTGCTTGAAAAGGTGGTGGGTGCAGCAGGACTCGAACCTGCGACCCGCTGATTAAGAGTCAGCTGCTCTACCAACTGAGCTATGCACCCCGTCGCGGGAGGCGCGGTCTATAACAAAGCCCTAGTGCCTTGTCGATAGCCGGGCCACGCGCGAAACGCGGCCCTTCAGTTGGCCACCCGGACCTCGCCGCGCGGCACGGGGCGCGCCGCCGGTACTGCGGCCGGGCGCGGCGACCAGGTGAAGATCGAGGACATGGCGTAGTTCCACACCACCGATACGGCGGCTCCGGCGAGCCCGGCGAGCCACCACGAATGATGGCCGCCCATCACATAGGAGGCGACCCCGACATTGGCCGCGCCGCCGGCGCCGCACACCGCGTAGAACGAGATCAGGCCGGTGATCAGGCGTCGCCCGCGCAGCCGGCGGTCGCGGTAGGTGAACAAGTTGTTGAGCAGGAAATTGCCGGTCATCGCCACTGTCGTGGCGGCCGCCTGCGCCACCGGAAAGGCGATCGACAGGAAATGCGTGCCGAACCACAGGGTCAGCAGGTGGGTCCCGACCCCAAGTCCGCCGATCAACGAGAACAGCAGAAAGCGCACCGGCACCGCGGGGCCGACCAGCTTCTGCAGCACCAGCATCAGGTATTCCCAGACCACCATCGCATCGAGCTTGCTCTCGCCATGGAGGCGCTGGCGGAAGCTCAGCGGGACTTCGGCGAAGGCGAGCGGTCGTGGCGAGGAGGCGAAGAGATCGAGCAGGATCTTGAATCCCTGGCCCGACAGCGAGCGCATCGCCGCGGTGAAGGCGTTGCGCTCGACCAGAAAGAACCCGCTCATCGGGTCGGTCAAATCGGCTTTGACGACGAGCCGGCTAAGCCGGCCGGCGAGGTCGCTGATCACGACGCGCGAGCGTTGCCATTCGCCGACGCTGCCGGCCTCGGTGTAGCGGCTGGCGACGATGATATCGAGCCGCTCCGACTTGATCCTGGCCAGCATTCGCGGCAGCAGCGTTTCATCATGCTGCAGATCGCCGTCCATCACCGCGATAAAAGGGGCCGCGCTGGAGAGGATGCCTTCGGTGCAGGCCGAGGCCAGCCCACGCCGCCCCAGCCGCTGAACGCAGCGGATATTGCCTTGGCGTCGAGCCAGCGCGCGCACCGCATCGGCGGTGCCGTCGGGCGAGTCGTCATCGACGAAGATCGCCTCCCAGCAAATGCCGGCAAGAGCGCGGTTGAGGCATTCGACGATTATCGGGACATTATCGCGCTCGTTGAGCGTCGGGATGACCACGGCCAGTTCGGGCGCCGCCGGCGACAGGCCGGCCGCCGGCCCGGTGGCCGATTCGCCGGCCGCCTGCATCGGTGCCGGCAGATCGGCAGGCCGCAACTCCGCAACGCTCATCTTCGCCGGTCCCTCCAGAAAGCGAGCGGAGATCCCGCTCCGCTGCCGTCGACGTTAGGCGGCAAAGGTTTAAAACCTGTTGCATTGCACAGGTCTGGCTCCGGATTTGACCGTTCAGATCTAGCGTTCGTTGTTTGTTCATGTGTGGCGAATCGGCCGCAGTCAATCGGAAAACCCATGCACGATACCGCACGTAGCATTGA
>WNFC01005814.1_pt1 | contig 13538 bp, 14 predicted proteins | sample 5400541 | NCBI WGS metagenome assembly WNFC01 (sample SAMN13153342, study PRJNA577476) | soil metagenome | isolation source: 120 cm saprolite under Douglas fir tree site 2 hole 2 replicate 1 | place: USA:California | collected 2015-04-18
TGAAGGTTAGTCGCTGCGGCGATTTACGTCGCAGCACGTTGAGTTGATGACGAAGCGTCAAGATCTCTGCTTGCAGCGACGCTCGCGACCGGAACAATCCGATCAGCGCCAAGCAAATCAGGCTGCAAACATCTCTCATCAACCAAGAGCATCGCCCGATTCGACGTCACTTGCTAGCCGGATTGAGTTTCCGACAATGACAGCCGACGGAGTTTAGTTTGTACGCCGCCCGAACATTGCCACCGGGTGCTTAGTTTGGTAGACCAATGCGACGCAACAGGTCTTTGAATCGAGGATCGGACCGTACTGGATCAAAGGCGGGCCGCACCAGAATGGATGGATTAAATCGCGCATGATACGCCTTGTTCAGCCACATCATGGCTTGGTCCTTGTCGCCGAGCCCTACATAGATCAAAGCAATATTCGCCTCAGCTGAAGGGTTCTTGTCATTCTGCGATTCCAGATCGTTTGCAATTCTTGTGGCTTCTTCGCGATGTCCCGAAATCGCATAGGCATGCGCAAGAGTCGAATCGAGCACTGCACTATGACCGGAAATTTCTATCGCCTTTTGAAACTCGGAAATTGCTTCATCAAGCCTCCGCTTTTGTTCTAACGCTTGCCCGAGTTCATAGTGGGCAACGGCAAAATGCTGGTCTAGCTCCAGTGTCTTCTTGCTTTGCTGGATTGATTCCTCGAGGAGGTTCGCGATACATAGTGCGTCCGCAAGGTCTGCACCCACTATCAAAGACAGAGGATCAAGGCTTTCTGCTTTTCTCAATTCAGAAACACCTTCGCGATTTTGGCCCATTAGTATCAAGTGCCACGCGTACCACTGATGTGCGGTCGCATAATTGGGATTCAACTCGATCGCGAGCTTATATTCCGCCTCTGCTGCCTTCCAATCCCAACCATAGAGATCCAGAGCAAAGGCGAGAGAAGTATGAGCTTCGCTTAATTTGTTGTCCAACGCCAATGCTTTTGCTGCGGCCGTTTTGGCTTCACTGAAGGCTACCTGGGAAGAGAATATTCCATACTCCCAATCGCCTGATAAGGCGTAGGCGTCGGCCAAGCCAGCATATGCCTCAGCAGAGGCCGGATCTAGCTCGATCGCTTGTCTGAAATACGCAATGGCCTTCTTTAGTCCGTCTCCAGTGCGTTTGATCCAAAAGTAACGCCCTTTGAGATAGAGTTCGTGCGCGTTCGCATCGACAACTTTGGACTGCTCCGGAGTTGCTGCCTCCCGCGGAGCTAAAGTCCTTTGAATTTTTTCAGCGATCGAATGGGCTACCTTACTTTGGAGCGCTAGCGTTTCGCCCATATTTCCCTCATAGCTCTGCGCCCAAATTTGGGTATCAGCAGGCACTTGGATTAACTGGGCCGTGATTCGAACTCTGTCGCCAGAACGAAATACGCTGCCTTCCACGACAGCTTCCACGTTCAGTTCACGGCCAATTGTCGCCAATGGCTTGCGTTCATCTTTATAGGTCATCGCCGAAGTGCGAGAGATTACGCGCAAATTTTTTATTTGCCCAAGGTAGTTGATCAGCTCGTCGGTCATGCCATCGGCCAAATACTCCTGCGAGGCGTCGTCGGAGAGATTCTTCAGCGGCAACACCGCGAGCGATTGAATGCTCGGCAAAACTTGCTTTCGAGGATAGAAGCTCCAAGTGATGTAACCCAATAGCAAAGCCAGGACGATAGGAGAAAACCAACGAAATGCGCGGTACGATTGTTTCGGAAATATGCCGACAGGGGTGAAACGAGGGGCGGTGGTGACGGATTGCTCGTCGTTCACGGATTCTGCTTCTTCCTCGTCGACAGCCGATACATCTGCAAGAAACCTGTAGCCACGGCGAGCGATGGTCTCGATGAAGCGGGGATTCTCTGCTGAATCTCCTAACGCCTCTCGGATCTTGCTTATTGCTTTATTGAGGCCGTGATCAAAGTCGATGATGGTCTGTGGCCAGAGCCTATCGCGCAGTTCCTCGCGCGTAACCAGTTCCCCCGGTTTGTCGAGAAGGATAGCCAGCAATTGGAACGGCTGCTCTTGCAACCTGACACGTTTGCCAAGTTTCGTAAGTTCGCCAGTCCTAATATCGGCTTCGAAGACCCCAAACCTCAGTCTTCTAGGGGGTTGATTGGCTTCCGTCATGGCAAACCTACGCGCCCGGAGAATTCGCCAACTTGCAGGATGTCAAAAATCTGGCTCGATTTCTATCCCTCTACGGGGACAAACGCAGCGAACCGACTGATTTTTTTGAACTTTCTAGAGGATATACGATCCAGCTAGAGAGTAGTGACCGTCCATTGCAGCCCGCGAGCTCCCAAGAAACACACTACACTAGATTGACAAGAGGGCCCGCTTATTCCGGCGATCAGCCGAAAATAGCCATTGCCCAGTTGTCCGATGGGGGGCGAAGTGAAGGAGCCGACGGAACACCTCACCATGGCTAAGTCGCTGGCGGTACTGCGTGAGCGGCTGCCTGAATGGCCCCCGATCAAGAACGACGAAAGCAAGATCAGGGCTGCACTGCAAGTCCTGACGCCAGAGTATAGAGCTGCGGCACGCTCGCGCAACAGATCGGCTCGCGTCGGCCGTTGGTGGAGCACAGATTTCGAAGATGTGCATAGGTGTGTGGGATGCAGGAATTGGAACGGGAACTGAAACGGCTTTTAGAAACGGCTTGGAAGGTTCAGCTAGGCCCCGATCGGAATCAGATATTCAGAGAGCTTGAGCAATTCAGGCTTCGGATAAACGCATTGCAAGAGAGAGCGGAGTTACCGGAACGCAAGAACGCACCGGCCTGAAGTTCAGCGAGGGGGGAAAAGATGTCGGCGAAATTTTGGTGGGGTGTCGTGTTAACTGGAGTGGCTGCGGTGCTCGGCAGCGTCATCGGAGGGAATACACCCGCAGTCGCGGGCTCCGACAACAACCCAAGAACATACGCGGGAGATTACCAGGGCGGGTCGCTTCCGATCGGGACCTTCATTGCGTTCCAATACGCGAGCTATTCTCATGCCAATGCTTTCGTCGATCCGACCGGACGCGCGCTGCCGGACTCGCACGCCAATACCTGGGTAGAGTTTACACGGGTGACCTATTTTGCTGAGTTCGCGAACCGTCCCCTTGTGATCGAGGCGGACCTGCCATTTGCGACATTGACGGACGTGAACATCCCCGGCACTAACAACCGTGTTGCCGGAGGATTGGTGGACCCCGTGATTCACCTGACCTATTTCTTCATCTCCGACGCGAAGGTCCAGCGCTGGTTCGGCTTCACCAATTTTTGGTGGCTGCCGTTCGGGCGCAACTTTGACAACCGCAGTGCGGTCAATGTCTCCACGCCGAAGCAGTTCACCGACACCCCGCAGTTCGGCTACACCGAAGGACTTGGAAAGATTTCGCCAAGCCTTAATGGGCTGTTTTTTGATCTGGTTGCCAACGCATCGTTCCATACCGACGGCGACAGTCCTCTCGAGGTGGTCAATCCGCCCGGCGCCCCGCTCCCGGGGGACCTGACATACGATACGTTGACGCAACGGCCGTCGTACGATGTCAAGGCGTTCCTGCGCTATAATCCGAGCACGGTTCTTTTTGCCGCCGTTGGCATAGAGAAGTCGTGGGGAGGCGAGCAGATCGGCACAAACGGCAGATTTATCGTCGCCGGACTGCCTGTCGCGATACCTCAGCCTAATGTGTCGATCGGTCGAGACGACTTCTTGAGGGGCCATTTCCAATTTCAAATCCCGCTCGCTCAGGATTTTACCATAGCCGGTGACCTGTTTCACGATTTCCAGGCGACAGGCGGGTTCAGGGAGAACATTGGCGTCGAAGTTCGTCTGGCCAAGCTCTTCTTTCCGCCACCGCGCTCGAATTAAGGCTCGCCTAACGGGATCGATGTAGTCAAGGGCGGAGCGCCAGCGATACTCACGACGCTGGCGCACTCGCACTTCGCGCTATCGAAGGCTTTGTTCGCTGAGTTGCTGCGCGCAATCCCCTTGGTGTCGATACTCAAAACCGTCAGTTCTTCTGTAACCGAGACGGTGATCACCGTACTACACGCGCCCGCGAAATCGACGCCCGTTTCGCGAATCGCCGATCCGATCTGACATCGGCTCCACCGCGACCGCAGACGTCGCAAATGACCTGTGTGTACCGAAAACTTAAGCTCGGGCGTAGTGGTTGTGAAGTCCGCCAAGGGATGGCGTGTGATTTGATGCTTCAGATTCGCTGAATTTTGACGAGAGACTGGTACACCTTTTTCCAATGACCAGTGCGTCCTGATGTCATTGTAATAGCACGCGTACGATTGCAGACTCTGGCGCAGATGCACCTCGCCAAGACAATGATGTGCGATTCCCCCCCGAAACGGTTCTTGCCTTCAGGCATTTGTCACATTTTGCAGAAATGCAACCTGTCCGGGAGCCGGTCGCCACTCTCGACGCCATGGACATCGAACACCCCATGGCCTCGCATCGTCATGCATCTCGACTGCCGCCAGCACGACGCCTGGCAGCCCAGGCGATGGGCGAGCGTCACAATCCTTTGCTCACTTTGATCAACCGTAATGATGGCCTCACCCGCTGCCCCATCCAAAGTGATTGCCACGACCACCTCGACCCCATGACCGTGATGGCCGCCCTTCAGGTCGCGAAAGTAAAGCCTCAATACTCGGCTGACCAGGAATATCGCGACGTCAACGAGAGTCTCCCTATTGGAAGAGCGGGTCCCGGATTACCGGGAGATGTGCTCGTTCGTGGTTTCAGCAGAGGGACAAAATGAGGACAGTTCTGGCACTCGCAATTCTCACAATATGCGCATCCGCCGTCGCGGCAGAATCGCTGCGCGAGGCTAAAAAATTCAAAGTGACGCTAATTTGCACGAAATTCGGCGACCGAAGCTCGGGACTTACCAAGGTTTGCTATTACGACTGCAGCGGATTTGAGGCTGCCACCGCTGTAAACGTGTATGATCAATGTCCGAGCTGGACGCCGCGCTGGCGGTTGAACCAAAACAGCCAGTTCGGACCGAGCGGAATTTCGCACTGACCAAGGGCATCGAACTGCAGGTTGCCAACCGCCGCGCGACCTTATGCACTGAGCCAGTGCCGAAGGGTCAACATGAAGTCTGCGTTACCTAGGATCATTCCGGCTGGCCAATCGTCTTTAGTCGTATTTGGTAAGCGGTAACGCGCATAGCCGCTCGCGGCGCATGGTTTTGATATCGGAGCATGAAAAGCGGCCGTTTTTTTCCCGTACGAACGACAACCAGTTTCAGCGCACGTCATCGGCCTTGCGAACGCGAGTGTGCTGCCGAGCACAGCGAATACGAAACACAAAGTTATCGGCTTGTAACTGATGTTCATGCCTCCTCCTCTGGCACCGCTCAATCAACGATTGACCCTGGGCGCCCGATGCGACAGCCGCGAGAACTGAAAGGCGAATCGTCTGAATCTTCACTAAGGTCGGTCAAGACGACTGGGATACGCCGTACGTGATGAGATTTTGCGACATTTTTTCTCTCGCTAACGACTCCAAAGAGACTGGCGTCGCTGCAGAGGAGACCTGGAGCGTAAACATTTTATTCCACCTTTCCGGCTCGATCACGTGGAAGCGTTCACCGAGCAGCGCAAGATCACGATAGCCGGACGAACTAAAGGCCACTGTAACACGCCGAATTTTTTGTGAGCCGCCCGGCAATAGTTGAAATAATCCCGCCATTGAAACTGTCTCTTAGCTGTAGGGAGCCACACCTCCTCTGAGAAGGATGAACAAGTTGCGGAAGACGTTTATCGCTTCAATCACTTTGGCAACAGTTGGCTTGGACCCTCTTTTCGCGCGCATAGAGAGCTGGTGCCGCCATCACGGTAGGCGATGCCGACAGAACCTAAACTCAAAGCACAGACGATAAACTTCGGCGAAGTCGCGCACGCATCAGGACGTGCGGGCCAATAACTTTGATGATGGAAAGCCAAGGAACATCATGGCCAAATAACTACACTATGGAACGATCACGAAGGTTTTCATTGAAAGCCGGAATTATGCACATGATTGAGCTCAATCGTGCGTCGCTTGACAAATATATCCGCAGCGTCGGCATCCGGCAGATCCGTCTGGCTTGTGGGCTGGTTCTGTTCGCCTATTTGCTAAGCCATTTCATCAACCATGCGCTCGGCAATATTTCGCCGGATGCCCTTGCCACGGGTGTCAGATATCACACCGCTTTCTGGAAAAGTTTGCCAATCACGACGGTGTTTTATGCCGCGGCAGCCGCTCATGCCGGCCTCGGGCTCTGGGCGCTTTACCAGCGCCGTCAATTTCATTGGAAAGCGATCGAACCGATACAACTTGTACTAGGTTTAAGTATCCCTGCCCTTATCATCACCCATCTTGCCGGTGTGCGGTTCGACGACGTACTGTTTCAACATCAAAAGCTCTACCCGCAGGTGTTTTACTCGTACTGGATTATACGGCCGTACAAGATGTGGCTGATGTTCATTGTTCTGATCGTATCTTGGGTTCACGGCTGCATTGGACTGTATTTCTGGCTCCAAATGAAGGCTTTCTTCAAGACGGCGGCGCCATTTCTGCTGGCGGCAGCGGTACTCATTCCGACGCTTGCCATGCTCGGCCTCTATCAAGGCGGACGAAGGGTCGTGCATGACAGCGGCACCGCGCAATGGAAAGCGGAAAATCTCTCGGCACGTCAGGTCGGGACCGCTGCGGAGCAGGACATCATCGACAGCATCGTCGATTATTTTCTTATTGGATATGTCGGCCTGATCGGATTTGTTTTGATCGCTCGCGGCGTGCGCACGTTGAATGAGCGCCGCGGCGGCATGATCAATCTGTCGTACGGCAACGGCAGGACGGTTCGCGTGCCGAAAGGCCTGAGCGTGCTCGAAGCCAGCCTGCGCAATAACGTGCCGCACGCCAGCATTTGCGGCGGTCGCGCTCGGTGCTCTACCTGTCGAATTCGTGTGGTAGGCGATTGCAGTTCGCTGCCGGCGCCGTCAAAGCGAGAAGCCTTCGTGCTCGACCGTGTGGGCGCCGGTGGCGATCCAGCAATTCGCCTCGCGTGCCAATTGCGTCCGAACACTGATCTGTCTTTCTTCCAGATTTTTATGCCCCATGTCACAGCGGCTTCTATCCGGAAAGCAGGTTCTGCCCGCATTGGTCAGGAACGTTATCTTGTCAGTATGTTCGTGGACATGCGCGGATCAACCAGACTTGCGGAGCAGCGATTGCCGTTCGATACCGTATTCATTGTCAACCGGTTCCTGAGCTCAGTCTCCCAGGCGGTGATCGAATGCGGCGGTCAACCGAACCAATTTGTCGGGGATGGGGAATTAGCCCTATTCGGGCTCAACACCAACCCGCAAACCGCCTGCCGGCAGGCCCTTCAGGCAGCAGCGCTTATTGCTACGAATATCGATGAGTTGAATCAATTTCTAAGCCATGACTTGCTCGAGCCGATCCGTTTCGGGATCGGCATCCATGGCGGCGACGTTATCATCGGCGACATCGGTTATCGCGATCACCAGGTGTTCACCGCACTTGGAGACGCCGTCAACGTCGCTGCGCGCTTGCAGGACATGACGAAGGGCCTCGAATGCGAGGTCATTCTGTCGGAGGAGGTCTACAAGACAGCGGGTCTACCGGTTAACTTGTTGCCAGAGCAAGAACTCTCGATCCGCGGACGCGCCGAGCCCATGGTTGTCCGCCTTGTTACAAATGCAAGGATGTTGTCCTCACCGAGACTCCCCATCGTCGCCTAGTAAAATCGCCGCTGGCATACTCGGGACTAAATCATTCCAAGAAATGGTCTGCGCTTTCCGAATCGGAAGACCGGACCGCAGTCGGCGATCGATTCTAGTCGAGCTCTGTAAAGGTTGTCTTGCCAGCTATTTTCTCGGATTGTCTTGCAGCATGAATTGCAACCTGTTAGTTGCATCTATGCTTGCGGCCATCACGGCCCCGGTAGAATGTAGCGCCCTGCGCGCAGACACCGTTCGAAGCATATGAGTTGCTCTGTAAGATTCTGCGCTGATAGTCGCCCGTATATGGATTGTTCGGTCCCTCATTCTGACAATTCGCGTTGGGATAAAACTGCGCACAGTATCCCGGTTCCGAGATCACTCGCTGTGCCATTACCGGGGTTGCAAGGGATATAAAGAGAATTGCAGCTGCACCCAAGAGTGTGAACTTCTTCATGATAGTTCTCCATGTTGTCGGAGGGATTCAACCGTTGAGGTTTCGAAAGTAGTCCCACGCGGAAAAGCGATCAGGGGCAGCCCGACGATTCTCCGTCGCTCAGCCTCGCTTGAGGCTAAGACCCATTTGCGGAAGATATTTTGAAGTGTCGGGGGTTATCATGATGCCATCGCATGATATTGGAGTGCAAGGACGGGCACCTTGCAGCAATCGACGTAGCACTTGTGATTGCAGTAGGTGAACTGCGTCGCGATATCTCGTAGGTAGCTTTCCCGGATTGATGCACAGCACAGGGCACAGAACGATTGCGTGTGGGGCGTCCTGCCACTCACCAAGACAAATTTCATGTGGCGCCTCCTAATGCGAAGAACACCATGCGTGCGGGTCCTCTGATAGAAAGACTCAAATTCGAGGCCTGATATTCTCGAACTCGCAAATTGTTTTGGAATGCAGGATCACGGTTCCGCGATCAGGAGTTCTTCAAGCGCGGTGGACCGTCGGCGTGTTGTAGTGATGCTGCAACTCGGCCGCGCCAACTCCGTCCTCATTACATAGGCGGAAAACAGACCTCAACTGCGTCTCGAAGATGTCCGTGCAACAAGGCCGTTCATAGATACTTCTTATGGATGTCGGTTGTAGACTGTTCACCTAGCCGGCCGAAGTTAGCAGCAATCCAAGTATCTGCCCGCTCACTGCCGACTTTCATAAGCTTGTTGACCAGGTCCCAGTCGGCGTTCAACTTACTCCCCACGCTCATCGCTTGCATCACATCGCTTGCCTCGATGCTGTGAATCAGCATGCGCTTTATGGTCTTGTCCAGAATCTTCTGCTCCTCGATCAGCTTGGTCACAAAACAGACCGAACGCATCTCGCGCATGAGCGATGAGTTGAAGCTGATCTCGTTGATGCGATTCAGGATCTCACCTGGAGTTTTGGGCACATCTGGTCGCTCGATCGGATTTATATGGATGATCACCACGTCTCGGCTGTCACAGTTATAGATGAGTGGGAAGATTGCCGGGTTGCCCATATACCCACCATCCCAATAGTGCTCACCGTCGATTTCGATCGCCTGGAACAAAAACGGTAGACAAGCCGAGGCCAGAACAGCGTCCGGCCCGATTTCGTCGTTGTGAAAAACGCGGATCTTTCCAGATCGCACGTTAGTTGCCGAGAGGAAAAGCTTGATCGGACAGCGCGCGTTGCGTATCGCATCAAAGTCCACCGTATCGCAAAGGATCGAACGCAGAGGATTGATGTTGAACGGGTTGAGCTGGTAGGGCGAAAACAACCGAGTCATGATATCGAATTGGACGAAGGCCGGCGATGTTTCGAGCGACTGGTTGCCCGTCAACCGGTCAAACGGGGTTGGCTGTAGAGGGCTGAGCGAAGCAAGAGTGGCAACGCGGCGCCAAATGTCTGCCAGCGCATGTCGGGCACCCGCGCGACCGCCGACTGACAGCCCGTAAGCCAGCACGGTGGCGTTCACCGCGCCAACACTCGTGGCGCTGATCCCATCGAAGTCGATACAATCGTCCTCGAGGAGACGATCTAGCACTCCCCAGGCGAAAGCGCCGTGAAAACCCCCACCTTGGAGCGCCAAGTTGATCCGCTTCAGACTACCTGAGTTGGCGGCCCCGCCACCCAGCTGACCTTTGTGCTTGTGCTCCTTCCTATTGATACCGATCTCCATGCAGACTCTCACTTTCGTTCCTGGACAGTAGACCGAACAGCGCGTGAGTTTATTCACGCGCCTACTGAATAGGCATAGAAATCCGTTCGGTCATCGCCGCGCTGCCGCCGCCGATATCCCTTAACAATTGACTTCGGGGGGTTCTATCAGCGCGGCAACATGTGTCCCGCGCGCTGCTCAGCAACAATCGGGCCAAGCTCTACGGTTTCACAAAGACCGGCATTGAAATTGCCAGCCGGATGCCGCTCGAGATGCCGATCAATTCCGACAACCGCCGTTATGTGACGGCGAAGGCAGTGCGTGCCGGACACCGGTTCGATCATCTGACGGCCTCTCTGGCCGATCAGTCCTAGCTATGGCGCGTCGTCCAATTTGAGCCGTACGCCCGCCCGGTCACTCGACTTTTGGTTTGAGGAGTTCTTGCGAACGCGGGGAGCTCATATTGGCCTTGGTGACAAGGGTTGCCCCGGTATCGACATTGGCCGGCACCGGCTCGCCTTTCGAGGCGGCGAGCGCAGTCTTGACGCCGTCATAACCCATGCGGAATGGGTCCTCGACGACAAGCCCGGCGATCACGCCGTCCTGCAGAAGTTTGACGAGCTTTTCGTCCGAGCCAATGCCGACGATATTGATCTTGTCGTTGGATTTCTTTTCGGCTACGGCTTGGCCCACGATCAGCGTCATGATCGGATCCGAAACGAACACGCCGCGCAGGTCCGCTGTGTTGGCGATGAGATCTTTCATTATGTTGAGGACAGTTGCCGGCTTGCCGTCGGCTACTTTATCGGCCGTGATAGCCAGTGCCCCATATTTCGCAGCGACCATCTCCTTGAAGCCCTTAGCGCGCTGCTCGAGCGAAGCTACTCCGGGCATGGAGGTGATCATCGCAACATCGCCTTCGGTGTCAGCATAGGACCTCGTGATTGCCACAGCGAGAGCGTCTGCAGCGACGCGACCCACATTCAAATTGTCGGTCGCCAAGAGCGAGGTCATAGCCTTGGTATCGGCAGCGGACTCGATGCCGATGATCTTAACCTTCTTGGCGGCTTCATCGATCGGCTTTCCGAGCGCGGAAAATTGCGCGGGTGCGATGACGATCGCCGTGGGATTTGATGCGACGGCATTCGCGAGTATGCTGATTTGGCCGCTTACGTCGGATTCGGATTGCGCGCCGAGCTCGACAATGTTGACTCCAAGATCTTGACCGGCCTTGCGAGCGCCGGCCAGCACAGTTCGCCAATAGGCCGACGTCATATCTTTTACGATGACGGGAATCGTCGGCTTTGTCTGCGCGATTGCGGGCATACCGAACGCAATGCACACAACGATGCTAGCCGCTACCACAAGCTTCTTCATGATCATACTCCGCGATATCGAGCCCAACGGCCCCTCAATTGGATGTGCAATCGCCGGCCGGTAATTGCACTGGCGCCTAAATCTTGAAGGTTCGATCCGAACCGTCACTTCGGAACGTGTGCTTTGAGATGCACGGTGCCGTGTCACCAAGGGCCCAGAACCTCCAGCAGGGAGATGATGAAGGGCAAAGCGCCGGTGACACGGCTGCCGTGGCGCTGACAAAACGAGTCTTCAGCAAGGAGATGATGAAGAATCAAATGTCGGTGACACGACGTCGGCTCAGCTCGCCGCCAATGGTTGGTCAGTGACGGCGAGCAGTTCTTTGCCTTGAGTGTAGACGACAGTCCTGATACCAAGAACGGAGCGCAGCTTATCCGCCGGAACGACCAACGGCAGCGGCGCAGGAGCCGTGCCCGGCGCCGGCTGCGGAAAGGCCGTCGACCTAGCTGTGTGGAAGTTGACGTTGCCTTCGACTTTCTGCATCAACTGATGAATATGACCATTGAGCACCGTCACCGAACCAAAACGCTTAAGCATCGATAGCGCTTGCTCCGAATCTTCGGTGCCCCAGCCCCAATCCTTGGATATTGTCCACAACGGGATGTGAGCGAAGACGACGATCGGCGTGGAGGCGGAAAGGCCCTTCACATCATCGGCGAGCCAAGCCAGCTGCTCGGGCCCGAGCATGCCCATGCCGCCTGCCTTGAGGTCCATCACATTGTTGAGACCGATGAAATGGACACCTTTCTGGTCGAAGGAATACCAGCCCGTGCCCTTGGTGTTCTTGCCGTAGCGCTCGAGATAGGACTTGAGCGGCACATCGTCGAGGTTATCGTGCTCGCCCGGCACGTAGTGCACGTCGAGACCCGCGCTGCCGATGACCTGAGCGGCGTCGTCGAATTGTTTGGGCTTCGACAAATGGGTGATGTCGCCCGTATGAAGCATGAACGCCGGCCTGTTGGGAAGCGCTTTGACCTTGGCGATGGCCTCCTGCAGCGTGCCCAGCGCGTTCGGATTGGCGGCCTTGTCGAAGCCGACGTGACTGTCGGAAATCTGTAAGAAGGTGAAGCCGCCCTGCGCAGCCTGTGCCGATCCCATCAGGCTGGATTTCGGAATGCCGCCGGCAACTGTCCATAAAACGCCGGTGCCAGCCCAAAGCATGCATTCGAGAGTGTGACGACGGCTGACGCCATCTCCGTGATTGTCGTGATCATGCGCCATATGCGTTTCCTCTTTTTTGCTACGACCAGCAAAAGCCAGATGAGGACTTGACCGAGGAAGTGCGCGGATTATTCCCGCACGTAGCGAAACAAATTGAATTATCTATCCTGGGGTCTCAGGTGCGGTGTGGAGAGTTCTCATCGGACGGGCGGGCCACGAGAGCGCACGGCACAGAGTTCTCTCGAGAGGGATTGGAGAATTATCAACATTTGGGTGTTCGGGAATATGAGGGCCCCGGCAAGAGTCTGGTCATCAAAAGCGCTTATGCGCGATGACAGCTGGATGGAGACACTCGATGACTAAATGCACAATTCTTGGCGTGGTCGTGATTCTGTCAACGGCGATCACGACTCCGGGACTCGCACAAGCAGTTACCCAACAGCCCAATACATACGCTTCTTACCGCCCTAACGGTAGTTTAGGGATCGCATCTGCGCCACTTCGGCGACGAGAAGAAGTTGTCGTTGGTCGCGGAACTGCCGACGCTATGGCATTAGCACCGTCTTTCCATCTATCGATAGTCGGAAAAGAAACTACAACCAGACCCTGGACATCGCCGGTAGGCCACCGCCAGCCGCGCGCAGCCGATGTTCCGGCATCTACGTCTGTATCTCAGCAGAGCCTTGATCAAGAAGATGCGAACGTCGACCGCAAGATCAGCGGCATTTGCCGGGGCTGCTAAGCGCCGCAAGTACGTATCAAACGCTTCTCATGACTACTGACATGGGCTCGCCGATACAAAAGGTTGGGCCTCCGGTGGCACGAGGTCCGCAATCAAGGAACCTAACAATGAAGATTATACGCGTTCTCTACGCGCTACTGCTCGTGTCGATATTCGCGACACCAACGGCAGCCCACGAGCGAGCCAACAAAAGCGGTGCTCGATCGCACATCAGCACTCGATCACCAGTCGGCAGTCAACCGCAGGCATACGAGATTGAGGGCCGCGAGATCATAGCTCCACCCTGGAGCGCCGCCTGCATGACCGACCACGGCCCAAGTGAGTGCGGCGAGCCGATGTGGATTTATGGCAACCGCAGCGACATCGCGCTAT
>WNFC01018093.1_pt1 | contig 13536 bp, 10 predicted proteins | sample 5400541 | NCBI WGS metagenome assembly WNFC01 (sample SAMN13153342, study PRJNA577476) | soil metagenome | isolation source: 120 cm saprolite under Douglas fir tree site 2 hole 2 replicate 1 | place: USA:California | collected 2015-04-18
AGTATGGCGACGGGATCGTGCGCGGACAAAAAGTTCCGGCTTACCGGCACGAACCCGACGTTGCACCGGATTCCGGGATTGAAACTTATGTGGCGCTCAAGCTCGGCATCGACAATTGGCGATGGGCCGGCGTGCCGTTCTATCTGCGCACTGGCAAGTGCCTGCCAGCACGCACGACCGAGATTGCGGTGCAGTTTCGGCGAGCGCCTTATGCCCTGTTCCGCAACACCCCGGTCGGGCGACTGCCGGCCAATATCCTGACTCTCCGCATCCAACCAGACGAAGGACTGTCGGTCAGTTTCAGCGCCAAACGGCCAGGCTCCGAAATCGAGATCGACGGTGTGGCAATGGATTTTGCTTACCGCGACTATTTCGAGCCGCTTGCAACGGTCGGCTACGAGCCGCTGATCTACGATTGTTTGATCGGCGACGCCACTTTGTTCCAGCGCGCCGACACGGTCGAGGCGGCTTGGCGCGCCGTCGAGGGTCTCATCGATTGCTGGGCGCGCGATCCGGCCAAGGACTTTCCCAATTATGCCGCCGGCAGCCCAGGTCCCGAGGCCGCCGACCGGCTGCTCGCGCGCGATGGGCGTGCATGGGTGGCGATCAGGGCCAGCCACCCGCACACGGCGATTCGCCCTTGATATGGCTGCACGATACTGTCGAGGTGGCCGATGAATGCGACTCGAACATTTCACGATCTCGGCCAAAGCCTTTGGCTCGACAACATCACGCGCGGCTTGTTGAGGACGGGCGTGCTCCGGCGTTACATCGACGAGTGGTCGGTCACCGGGTTGACATCCAACCCGACGATCTTTGATCACGCGATCAAGAATAGCAAAGACTACGACGACGCAATTAAACGCAAACTGGCGCAAGGCCAATCGGGAGAGAAGCTGTTCTTCGAGCTGGCGCTGGAGGACCTCACCGAAGCCGCGGATCTGTTCCGGCCGGTCTACGACCGAACATGCGGCGTGGACGGCTGGGTTTCGCTCGAAGTGTCGCCGTTGCTGGCGCACAACACCACATCGACGGTCGCCGAGGCCAAGAACCTGCACGCGCGGGCCCAACGACCCAATCTATTGATCAAGATTCCTGGCACCAAGGAAGGGCTGCCGGCGATCGAAGAAGCGATTTTCGCCGGCATACCGGTTAACGTCACGCTGCTGTTCTCCGATGACCAATACCTTGCGGCCGCCGACGCATTCATGCGCGGCATTGAACGCCGCATCGACGCCGGATTGCAACCCGATGTGACATCGGTGGCGTCGATTTTCATCAGTCGCTGGGACGTCGCAGTCGCCGGCAAGGTGCCGGCGGCGCTCAACAACCAGCTCGGCATCGCTGTCGCCAGGCGGGCCCACAAGGCCTATCTCGGCTTGCTGCGTTCACCGCGATGGATGCGCGCCTATAACGCCGGTGCGCGTCCGCAACGTCTGCTGTGGGCCAGCACCGGGACCAAGGATCCGAAGGCTTCGGATGTTCTCTACATCAAGGCCCTGGCCGCGCCATTCACGGTGAACACAATGCCGGCGGGCACGCTGAGAGCACTCGCCGAACACGGCGTCGTCGGCGCGACCATGCCGGCGGACGGCGGCGACTCCGAAGAGATACTGGCGCGGTTCGCCGCGGCGAACATCGACGTGCAATCGCTGTCGGTTAAGCTTCAGGACGAAGGCGCCAAGTCGTTCGTCAACTCGTGGAACGATCTGATGGCCGTAATTAAGTCCAAATGCGCCGTCCTTGAGCGAGCGAGCTAGCGGCCGTGGACGCCGGATCGCTGTTCATGGCCGAGCGTGGAGCAAGCCCCCTCCCTACCCTCCCCCGCATGCGGGGGAGGGTAGGGAGGGGGGCGGCGGTCGCAAAGAAGTTTGTCGTGAAGAGAGTGCTGGTTGTCGACGTCGGCGGAAACTCGGTCAAGATCCTTGCCAGCGGGCATAAGGTGCACCGCTCGTTTCCATCCGGGTCGAAGATGACGCCCAGAGACATGGTCTCAGGCGTGAAGAAACTCACGGCGGATTGGGCCTACGACGTGGTGTCGATCGGTTATCCGGGCCCGGTGCTCCACGGCAGAGCGGTCGCTGAGCCCCATAATCTCGGGCGCGGATGGGTCGGCTTCGATTTCGCGCGGGCATTCGGTTGTCCCGTGAAAGTCGTCAATGACGCCGCCATGCAAGCCTTGGGGAGCTACCAGGGCGGCAAGATGCTTTTTCTCGGGCTTGGAACCGGGCTTGGCTCGACCATGATTGTCGACGGCATCGTCGAGCCCATGGAACTCGGTCACCTGCCCTACAAGAAGGGTACCTATGAGGATTATGTTGGCCGCGCCGGCCTGGAACGGCACGGCAAGTCGAAGTGGCGACGGCACGTCGCCGACGTGGTGAGGCGGCTCATCGCCGCGCTCGAGCCTGACGAAACGGTGATCGGAGGCGGTAACGTCGGCGAGCTCGCGGCGCTGCCGCCGCATACTCGTGCGGGCGACAATGCCAACGCGTTTCGTGGCGGGTTTCTGTTGTGGCAAGACAAGAAACGAAACACGGCGGCGGGTTCGAAGCGGCGCCTTGGGTAATCAGAAAGGATGCGCAGATGGAGGCACGACTGGGGACGGTTCCCACGCAATCAAGAGGGACGCATGCGGTATGGCGCGACCTCCAGGACCACCATGCGATGATGCAGGGCCTGCACCTGCGCAGCCTGTTCGCCGATGATCCGGCGCGCGGCGAGCGGATGACCGCAGAGGCCGCCGGCGTGTACCTCGATTACTCGAAAAATCGCATCAACGACGAGACCCTCAGGCTGCTCATCGCGCTCGCTGAACAATCCGGGCTGCAGGCCAGGATCGACGCGATGTTCCGAGGCGAGAAAATCAACGTGACGGAAAATCGCGCCGCTCTGCATGTGGCTCTGCGTGCGCCGCAGGGAGCGTCCATCATCGTCGACGGCAAGAACGTCGTGCCGGAGGTCCACGCGGTGCTCGGCAAGATGGCCAACTTTGCCGACCGCGTCCGTCGCGGACAATGGAAAGGCCACAGCGGCAAACCCATCCGCAACGTCGTCAACATCGGCATTGGCGGTTCTGACCTCGGACCAGTGATGGCATATGAGGCGCTCAAGTACTACAGCGACCGCGCCATGACGTTTCGCTTCGTCTCGAACGTCGATGGCACGGATTTCGTCGAGGCGACGCGCGATCTCGACCCGGCGGAGACGCTGTTCATCGTCTCCTCGAAGACCTTCACAACGCTTGAGACGATGACCAACGCACAAAGCGCGCGCGACTGGTCGCTGCGGGAATTTGGCGGCGATGCAAAGGCTGTGGCCAGACATTTTGTTGCGGTCTCGACCAATGCCGACAAAGTCGCCGAATTCGGTATCGACACCGCCAACATGTTCGAGTGTTGGGACTGGGTCGGCGGCCGCTACTCGATGGACTCGGCGATCGGCCTCTCAACCATGCTGGCCATCGGTCCCGATCATTTCCGCGACATGTTGGCGGGCTTCCATGCGATCGACGACCATTTCCGGACCACGCCGTTTAGCCGCAACCTGCCGGTCCTCATGGGCCTTCTCGGCGTCTGGTACAACGACTTTTTCGGCGCGCAGACCGTCGCGGTGCTGCCCTACGACCAGTACCTGAAGCGTTTCCCGGCCTATCTCCAGCAGTTGACGATGGAGAGCAACGGCAAACACGTAACGCTCGATGGGACACCGGTCGAGACCGAGACCGGCCCGATCTATTGGGGGGAGCCGGGAACCAACGGCCAGCATTCCTTCTATCAATTGATCCATCAGGGCACGCGGCTCATCCCGTGTGACTTCATCGCATTCGGCCAGGCGCTCAACGCGCTCGGCCGGCATCACGATATGCTGGTGGCGAACGTTTTCGCGCAGACCGAGGCCCTCGCGTTTGGAAAAACGCGCGAGCAAGTCAAGGCCGAAGGCACGCCGGATTGGCTTGTTCCGCACCGCGTGTTCGAAGGCAATCGACCGTCCAACACCATTCTGGTGGACCGGCTGACGCCGGCGGCGCTGGGAAAGCTGGTCGCGCTCTACGAGCACAGCGTGTTCACCCAGGGTGTGATCTGGAACATCGATTCCTTCGATCAGTGGGGCGTCGAACTCGGCAAGGTATTGGCGCAGCGCATCATCCCCGAGCTGGAGAGCAAGATCGCCCCCAAGCTCGACCACGATAGTTCGACCAACAACCTGATCCGCCGCTACCGCAGCCTGAGGGGCGCGACGTGACGACCAAAGTAGTGAAGCTCGCTCCGTCGATCCGCGTCACCGACGGCGAAAGCATCACCTCTGCCATGGCACGGCTGCGGGCGGCAACACGGCTCTGATGGAGAAGGATGTCATGCAGCTTGCAATGATTGGCTTGGGAAGAATGGGCGCCAATATGGTGCGGCGGCTGCTCGGAGGCGGCCATCAGTGCGCGGTCTTCGACGTGTCGCGGAAGGCGGTCGAAGATTTGGCAAAAGAGGGCGCGACCGGAGCCTCCTCGGTCGCCGACCTCGTAGGCAAGCTTGAGAAGCCGCGGGCGGTCTGGTTGATGGTTCCGGCGGGCGCGGTCGACAAGACGATTGCCGAAGTCGTACCTCACCTCGAAGGAGGCGACATCCTCATCGACGGTGGCAACTCCTATTACGTCGACGACATCCTGCGCGCCAACGAGCTTACGCCCAAAGGCATCAATTATGTGGATGTCGGAACCAGCGGCGGCATCTGGGGCTTGGAGCGCGGTTATTGCATGATGATCGGCGGACCGGAAGCTGCCGTACGGCGCCTCGATCCGATCTTTAAGACGCTCGCGCCCGGCGTCGGCGGCATTGCGCGCACTCCCGGACGCGAGAAGATCGGCGGCACCGCCGAGCTCGGTTACCTGCGCTGCGGCGGCAACGGCGCCGGCCACTTCGTCAAGATGGTCCATAATGGGATCGAGTATGGCGTCATGGCCGCTTATGCGGAAGGGATGAACATTTTGCACCACGCCAATATTGGCGCGCAGCAGCACACGGTCGATGCCGAAACGACGCCGCTACGCAATCCGGAGCTCTATCGATACGACCTCGATATCCGCGACATTGCGGAACTCTGGCGACGCGGCAGCGTCATCGCGTCATGGCTCTTGGACCTCACGGCGGCCGCGCTGGCCAAGGATCCCGCGCTTACGAGCTTTGCCGGCAGGGTCTCCGACTCAGGCGAGGGCCGCTGGACGATCAAGGCCGCGATCGACGAGGCCGTGCCGGTCGCGGTGCTTTCGGCCGCGCTCTACGAACGTTTCAGCTCGCGCGGCGAAGCGACTTTTGGCGACAAGCTGCTGTCGGCCATGCGCCACGAATTCGGCGGACATTTGGAGAAACCCTAAAGGCTGGCGCGAGAAATTGGAGGCGCGCAAATGAACACTATCGCCGGCACCGCGGTGGGTTCGCCCCAACCGACGACCAACGCGCAATTGGATCAACTGTCGATCAACTGCATTCGCACCTTGTCGATCGACGCCGTCCAGCAGGCGAAGTCGGGGCATCCCGGTACGCCGATGGCGCTGGCCCCGCTGGTCTATACGCTGTGGAACCGCGTCATGCGCTTTGATCCGCAAGATCCGATTTGGCCGAACCGTGACCGGTTCGTGCTTTCCAACGGGCATGCCTCGATGCTGTTGTGGTCGGTGCTCCACCTCACCGGCACCCGCGCGGTGAATGCCGAATATGAACGGCTCGGACAGCCTGCGGTGTCGCTTGACGACATTCGTCGCTTCCGCCAGCTCGACAGCAAGGCCCCGGGTCACCCGGAATACCGTTGGGTTTCAGGAGTCGAAGCCACTACCGGCCCGCTCGGGCAGGGCATCGCCATGAGCGTCGGCATGGCCATTGCGCAAAAATGGCTAGCCAACCGCTACAATCGGCCGGCCTTCGAGATCTTCGACTATAATATTTATGCGGTTTGCGGTGACGGCTGCATGATGGAAGGCGTGGGATCCGAAGCGGCGTCGCTCGCAGGTCATCTCGCGTTGGATAACCTCTGTTGGATTTACGACAACAACCACATCACGATCGAAGGCAGCACGCGCATCACCTTTACGGAGGACATTGCCGCCAGGTTTTTGGGCTACGGCTGGAACGTTCTGCGCGTCGGTGATGCCAACGACATCGACCTGATCGAGCGCGCCTTGGACGTCTTTCGCAAGACCAAAGGGCGTCCGACCTTCATTATTCTGGATAGCCACATCGGATACGGCTCGCCCCACCGGCAGGATACCGCCGCGGCTCATGGCGAGCCGCTGGGCGAAGAGGAAGTCCGCCTCACCAAGCGCGACTACGGATGGCCCCCGAACGCAAAGTTTCTGGTTCCCGATGCCGTTCGCGACCACTTTGCTGCCGGCGTTGGAACGCGAGGTCCGCAGGCTCGCAGCCGTTGGACCGAACAGTTCACGGCATACCGGTCGGCGTATCCGAAGCTCGCGACCGAGATCGATTTGATCGAGCGCCGTGAGCTGCCGGCCGGATGGGACGCGGCGCTTCCGGTCTTTCCCACCGATTCGAAGGGCATCGCGGGGCGCGATGCGTCAGGGAAAGTACTCAACGCACTCGCACAAAACATCCCATGGCTGCTGGGCGGATCGGCCGATCTCGGCCCGTCCAACAAAACCACTCTGACGTTCGAGGGGGCCGGGGATTTCGAGCCCGGCGCCCCCGGCGGGAGAAATCTCCATTTCGGCATCCGCGAGCACGCGATGGCGGCCATCGTCAATGGCCTCTCGTTGTCCAAATTGCGGGCCTTTGGCGCGACGTTCTTCATCTTCAGCGACTATGCGCGACCAGCCATTCGGCTGTCCGCCTTGATGGAGCTGCCCACGATCTTCGTATTTACCCACGACGCCATGGGGGATGGCGAGGACGGTCCGACCCACCAGCCGGTCGAGCAGCTTGCCTCCTTCCGGGCTATCCCGGGCTTGGTGATGCTGCGACCCGCGGACGCCAATGAGGTCGTGGAGGCCTACCGCTATGTCGCCAGGCTGCGACACCAGCCGGCCGCCCTGGCGTTGTCGCGTCAACCCTTGCCGACATTGGACCGCAGTAAGTATGCGGCCGCATCCGGGCTTGCACGCGGAGCTTATGTGCTTGCCGACGCCCCGGGCAGCAATCCCGAAGTGATCCTGATCGGATCCGGCAGCGAGGTCAGTCTGTGCATTGATGCACACGAGGAGCTTGTGGCCGAGGGCATCCGTTCGCGCGTCGTCTCGATGCCGTCCTGGGACATTTTCGAACAGCAGGCACCGGAATATCAGGACAGCGTGTTGCCGCCCGGTGTAACGGCGCGCGTGGCCGTGGAGCAGGCATCGACCTTGGGCTGGGAACGTTACGTCGGCAGGTCCGGTCGCGTCATCGGCATGAAGACATTCGGCGCGTCAGCGCCGCTCAAGGAACTGCAACGGAAATTTGGCTTCGAGCCGGAGCGTGTGACGGAAATCGCGAAAGAACTGCTTGGCAAGACCAATAGGAGCTGAAGCGTCGTCCGAGCAAAGCGCGTGCCGAAACGCTGCGTGCAAAAAACAAAACGAGAGTGCGATGATCAAAACGCCTATTGTTGTCTTCCTGTTCGACGTCGACAACGTCCTCATCGACAACGATCGTGTGCAGGCTGATCTTAAAGAGCACCTGGAGCAGATGTATGGGGTGGCGGCTCGCGACAGGTACTGGGAAATCCTTGAAGCATTGCGAGACGAATTGGGATACGTCGATTACCTGGGTGCGCTGGAACGTTTTCGGATCGAGCGGATGCATCGCCCCGAGGTGCTGCGCATGTCGAGCTGGCTGGTCGATTACCCGTTCGCCGATCGCCTGTATCCCGGCGCCCTGAGCGCGGTGAAGCATGCGCAGCAGTGGGGGACCGCCGTCATCCTCTCAGACGGCCTTTGGCAAGCGTTCGAGAACCGCGTCCTTATCTACGTCCACAAAGAGCGGGAGCTTGATGACGTCGCGCGTCTCTATCCCGCCGACCACTACGTGCTCATCGACGACAAGTTGCGTATCCTGGCCGCGGTGAAGAAGATCTGGGGCGAACGGGTGACGACAGTATTTCCCAAGCAAGGCCACTATGCGTTCGATCCAAAAGCTCACGCCGACTATCCGGCTGCGGACATCGAGCTGGCCAAGATCGGTGATCTCGTTACTTGCGATGTGTCGGCATTCCCAGCGAATCGGGCGCCGTCCCGCAGTGGGACGACCTGAGCAAAAGAGGAGCGGCCGACTTGTGGTGCGGCTCGCGTAATCGAAACGAGGCATGCGGCGCATCCAAAAGCATATGGTGCCGCACGCCGCCTTGACGCGCCGGACGAGCCGTGAGCCGCGTCCAAGTCTCCAATGCTCATAAAATCTGAAATTTCGACTACCGCCGTCTGGTGACAAGAAGCGAGTGAGCAGAACATTGGTGTCCGGCAGGTAAAGCTGCCGGTGGTCGTGCATCATACGGCACTGGAATCAATTCAAAGGAGCCCCCGCGCGCCTCGCTCATGAAAACTCTGACGTCCCGGCGGGACTGGCACCGCCTTGACCAAACTCGGCTATTGGAAGCGCGGCGGGGCCGGGTCGGCGGCGGCGGAGTTTTTATCGATCTTACTGGATTGAATTTATTGAGAAAAATATGAAAGAGCGTGGCTGGGGGACCTGGATTCGAACCAAGATTAGCGGAGTCAGAGTCCGCTGTTCTACCGTTGAACTATCCCCCACCTAAGCTATTGATAAACAGCAGCTTTTTTGGCAGTCTTACAAATCTGGGCCAAAGTTTTACAAATTGGCCCTGTTGCGGCGCTGTATATAGGGCCATCGCTGCGCCCCGTCTATCCCTCTTGCGTAATCAGCTTGAGACGCTTCCGACCATCGGCCACGATGCCCATGTGATGCTTAAACCTCATGTAGTGGTCAACCATCTGGCGCGACATGCCGATATCATTTGAGATTTGATCGGTGTCATACTGCCGTGAAATTTCGCAGCGGCACCTGTCGGTCAAGATTGACTTCGACGCAACTGCTCGCGCGTCGATCGTCCGGTTCCCTTCTTCTACTTTTTCCCGCGCGCGTCGATTGCAGCGAGCACTTTCGGCGGCGACATCGGCAGTTCGGTCAGCCGCCGGCCGGTCGCGCGCTCGATCGCGTTGGCGATGGCCGCCATCGGCGGGCAAATGTTGACTTCGGCGGCACCTTTGGCGCCGTACGGATGACCGGGATTCGGCACCTCGACCATGACCGGCTCGATCATCGGCAGGTCGGATGCCACCGGAATCCGATAGTCAAGGAAGCCGGGATTTTCCATGAGCCCGCGCGCGTTGTAGATGTACTCCTCGTTGAGCGCCCAGCCGATGCCTTGCGTCACGCCGCCTTGGATCTGCCCCTCGACATAGCTCGGGTGGATGGCGCGTCCGACGTCCTGAGCGGCGACGAAACGCAAAATCTTCACCTTGCCGGTCTCCGGATCGACCTCGACGTCGCAGAATTGCGTGGCGAAGCCGGGCGCCACCGCGCTGGGGTTCACCGCCGCCGCGGCGACGATCGGCCCGCCGGTCTGCGCCCGCTTGGCGGCAATCTCCTTAAGCGGCAGCGGCTTGAAGTCGCCGACGTTGCTGCTCGCCGGCTTGGCGCAGCCGTCCTCCCAGACCACGCCCTCCGGGTCGACGTCCCACATCTTGGCCGCCCGTACGCACAGCTCCTGGATGATCTTCCTGGTGGTGTCGACCACGGCCATGCCGGTGGCGAAGGTGACGCGCGAACCGCCGGTGAGATGCGCATAGCCGACCGACGCGGTGTCGGCGACGATCGGGCGCACCTGGTCATAGTCGATCCCCAGCGTCTCGGCCGCCATGATTGCCATCGAGGCGCGCGAGCCGCCGATGTCGGGGCTGCCGGTCGCGACGACGACGGTACCGTCCTCGTTGACGTGCATGGTGGCGCTCGATTCGCCGCCGCCGTTGAACCAATAGCCGGAGGCGACGCCGCGCCCCTGGTTCTTGCCGAGCGGCGCCTTGTAGCCCGGATGGTTGAGCAGCGCCTCGATGGTCTCGGCATATCCGTTGTGCGCAAGCTTGGCGCCGGAGAGCATCTGGGTCCCTTTCTTGGCGGCGTTCTTGAGCCGCAGCTTCAGCGGGTCCATGCCGATCTTCTGCGCCAGAACATCGAGCACGCTCTCCACCGCGAAGGCGCCGAGCGGCGAGCCCGGCGCGCGATAGGCCGCGACCTTCGGGCGGTTGGAAACCACATCGTAACCGATCGCGTGCGCATTCGGGATGTCGTAAGGAGCAAACGCGCACATGCACGTGCTCATGAATGGCGAGCCCGGAAATGCGCCGGCCTGCAACTTGAAGAGCCCGTCGGCGGCGACAATCGCGCCGTCGCGCTTGACGCCGATCTTCACGGTCATCGACGCACCGGACGCAGGGCCGGTCGCCCTGAACACGTCCTCCCGGCTCATCACGATCTTCACCGGACGGCCGGATTTGCGCGCGAGCATGACGGCGACCGGCTCGACGTAGATCACAGTCTTGCCGCCGAACGCGCCGCCGATCTCTGCCGGATAGACGCGCAGGTCGCCGAGCTTCATGCCGATGAGCTGCGCAGTGTAGGCGCGGACGACAAAGTGCCCCTGGCTCGAGCTCCAGAGCTCGCCCTGCCCGTCGGCGTCGCAGCGGGCCACGCAACCTTGCGGCTCGATATAGGCCTGATGCACGGGCGCGGTCTTGAACGACATCTCGACGATCTCGTCGGCCGCCGCGAAACCTGCCTCAAGATCGCCCAGCTTGTATTCGACCCGCTTCGAAATATTGGATGGCTTCGGCGGCGGCTCGACCCCGCGAGTGATCAAGTCCGGAAACAAGAGCGGCGCATCTGGCTGCATCGCCTCATCGACGTCGATGACATGCGGCAGCACCTCGTAGTCGATCGCGATCACCGACAGCGCCTGGTCGGCGATCGCCTTGCTGGTCGCCGCCACGGCTGCCACGGCATGGCCTTCATAGAGCGCCTTCTCGCGCGCCATGATGTTGCGCGTCATATGCCAGAAATTCTGCGCGACGCGTTCCGGGCCGACATACTCGAACTTCTGCTCTGGGAAGTCCGCGGAGGTTACCACAGCCTTGACGCCGGGCAGCGCGACCGCCTTCGAAGTATCGATCGAGCGAATGCGCGCATGGGCGTGAGGCGAGCGCAGGATGCGGCCGACCAGCATACCCGGCATCGCCAGGTCCGCGCCGTATTGCGCGAGCCCCGTCACCTTCGGCACGCCGTCCGGACGAACCGGCCGGGTCCCGACCCATTTGAACGGCCTTGCGGTTGCTTTCGTGGGGACATCTTGCATGGCTGCCTCCCGCCGTCGCGAGACCGCGCTTCGGCCTGGACCGCCAACCAATGCTGGACTAGCGTTCCGTCCGGTTAGTTTGGAGACGCCAAGATCATGCTCGATTATACCGCCCCGTCGACGGTCGAGGAGGCCGTACGTATTTTGGCCGAAGCCCCCGGCACCGCGAAGGTCCTGTCCGGCGGGACCGATCTGCTGGTTCAGCTCCGCTCCGGCCGGGCCAAGCCGGGCCTGATCGTCGATATCAAGAAGATCCCTGGCATCTCCGGCATTGGCGAGCGGGACGGCGGCTTTGTCATCGGCGCCTCGACGCCCGGCGCCGTGATCGGCGAATGCGAAGCCCTGCGGCGGGCCTGGCCCGGGGTGGTCGAGGCCGCCAATCTGATCGGCTCGACCCAGGTACAGGGTCGGGCGTCGCTTGCCGGTAATCTCTGCAACGCGTCGCCGGCGGCCGACAGCGTGCCGGCGCTGATCGCCGCGCGCGCGACCTGCGTGGTCGCTGGCCCAAAGGGGCGGCGAGAGGTTGCCGTGGAAAGTATCGCCACAGGTCCGGGGCGCACCTCCTTGAGCCCGGGCGAGTTCATCGTCGCGTTTCATCTGCCGAAACGTCCGCCGCGCTCGGCCGACGCCTATCTCCGTTTCATTCCGCGGACCGAGATGGACATTGCCGTGGTTGGCGCGGCCGTCAGCCTGACGCTCGATGCCGGCGGTATTTGCGCCGATGCGCGGGTCGTGCTGGGCGCCGTGGCGCCGACCGCGATCCTGGTTCCCGAGGCTGCCGCCGCGTTGGTTGGGCGCAAGCTCGACGAGACGGCGCTCGCCGGGCTCGACCAGGCGGCGCGGCACGCCTGCAAGCCGATCGACGACAAGCGCGGGACGATCGAATACCGGACCAAAGTCGCCGGCGTGTTGGCACGCCGGACGGCGACGATAGCCTTTGAGCGCGCGGGGGAGCGTCGATGAGCAAGCATCACGTATCGACCATCATTAACGGCGAGCCCACGGAGTTTCTGTGCGAGCCGCAACTCACGCTGCTCGACGTCCTGCGTGACGAGCTGCATCTGACCGGCAGCAAGGAGGGGTGCAGCTCGGGCGACTGTGGCGCCTGCAGCGTGACGGTCGACGGCCGCCTGGTCTGCTCGTGCCTGATGCTTGCGGTCGAGGCAGGAGGCCACAAGATCGAGACCATCGAGGGCATGGCGCGCGGGCACGATCTGCATCCGCTGCAGCGAAAATTCCTGGAACATGCGGCGCTGCAGTGCGGCTTCTGCACGCCGGGCCTGCTGGTCGCTGCCAAGGCGCTGCTGGACCGTAATCCGAATCCGACGGAGACCGAGGCGCGCTACTGGCTCGCCGGCAACCTCTGCCGGTGCACCGGCTACGACAAGGTCATCCGTGCCGTCCTCGATGCCGCCGCCGAGCTGCGAGCCGAGTGAGTTCGCGACCGCAGCGGGCGCCGCGAAAATGACGATGCCGCGGATTTTTTTCGACAGCATCGGTCATCTTCTTCTGTCGCGCCGCGCCGCCGCCGACGGTTGGTCTGCCTTCGAGCCGGAAAGATCACGCCATCCTGAGAGGCTGAGAAAGTCTTGCTGACTACGGACATCAGATGATTGGAATGTTGGGTCGAACATGTGATGGATCGCGTCAGGCAAGCACCCGCAGCCCGTCCTGCGCCAGCATGTCGAGCGCCACCAGCCCGGCGTCCACAAGCGACGCCGCACCGCCCGCCAGAAGCTGGTCGAGCAGCACCGAATGGGCGGTCCGGAAATCCGCCAAGCTGTGGTAGTTCATCGACACCCCGCCACACAGCCAGCGATAGGCTTGGAACCGCCAGGGAGGCACGCCATGAAACTTCCACGCCGTCAATTTTTGTATCTAGCCATGGGCGGCGCCGCGCTCCCGGCGTTGTCGCACATCGCCTGGGCGCAGGCCTACCCAGCACGTCCTATTGCCATGATTGTGCCATTCCCGGCAGGCGGCGCTACGGATACCTTGGCGCGCCTCCTCAGCGAGCGTCTGCGGGCCAGTCTGGGTCAGCCCGTCATTATTGAAAACGTCGCCGGTGCGGCCGGTAGCATCGGTGTCGGTCGGGCCGCGCGCGCGGCCGGTGATGGCTACACCCTGAGCATCGGCACCTTGACCACGCATGCCCTGATCGGCGGTCTCTACACACTCCCGTTCGATCTG
>WNFC01021128.1_pt1 | contig 13534 bp, 15 predicted proteins | sample 5400541 | NCBI WGS metagenome assembly WNFC01 (sample SAMN13153342, study PRJNA577476) | soil metagenome | isolation source: 120 cm saprolite under Douglas fir tree site 2 hole 2 replicate 1 | place: USA:California | collected 2015-04-18
TAATTTCTTTATCGAAATAAAAATTTTATATTTGTGATTGACTATGTTGACAAATTAACATTAATAAATAAAATTAATAAAATGTTTTCTTTTATTTAAAAAATGATAATTTCTTTATCGAATATAAAAATTTTATATTTGTGATTGACTATGTTGACAAATTAACATTAATAAATAAAAATTAATAAAATGTTTAATAAAATGGTCTATTGATTTTAGCAGACAGAAATGCAAATTATTTCAAAACAGAATAAAGGATACAGATATCTATTTAATATCTGTAAAAATCTAAAGTTAGTGTGAATATTTTATTAAATTATTAATGTTGTTAAAGAGAGAGAAAAAATCTTTTCTTAATCTTTAACTTTATTGCTCCGTTCAGCACCGAAACGGAGCAGTAATAACAGAAATAAATTATTAATGATTTATAATTATTATTTGTGATAAATTTGTAAAACGGTGGTAAGACTTAATGTTATTATAATTATTTGTATACAAATAATAATTTATATATCAAATATAAAAATATGTATTTTTTGATTAACTATGTTGACAAATTATCATTATTATAATTAATAAAAATGTTTTATTTTATTTAAAATAGAGTGGTATAGATGTTGCACAAGCTTTGAAGTCTATTTTTCAAGAATCACAAAGACAACCATTGTTTATTAATGGAGATGCGGGGAAAGAATTTCTCAATCAATATGTTAAAAATTTATTAGATAAATATGGTGTAAAATATTTTGTTTCTTATGGAATTGTGAAAGCTGCAATAGCAGAAAGATTTATAAGAACTTTAAAGAGCCATATTTGGCGTTATTTTAAACATTTTAATACATGGAATTATATTGATAATTTACAAAATTTTATTTATGCATATAATCATTCTAAACATAAAACTATAGGTATAGAACCTGCAAATGTAACTTTGAATAAATCTTTTGATATTTGGAAAAAAGCATTTAATCCTTTAAAACGTAGAAAATTAGCTGAAAAAAGAAAGCCAAAATTTAAAGTAGGTGATATTGTTAGAGTATCAATTCATAAAGGAATTTTTGAAAAAGGTTATGTTGGTACATTTAAAGAAGATTATTATGTAATTGAAAAAGTTAAAAGTTTAACTTATCCGTTTACATATAAAATTAAAGAGTTTGATACAGGCGTTGTTTTAAAAGGTATTTTTTATGAACCCAATCTTCAAAAAATTATTTTTACAAAAAATCAACTTGCTAAGAAAGTGTATAATGTTGAAAAAATTATTGCTTCGAAAATGATAAATGGTATAAAGTATTACTTTGTAAAATTCGAAGGTTTTCCACCTTACTATAATAAATGGGTTCCAGAGAGTAATGTTAAGCATTTAATTAGTTAATTTGTTTTTTAAATCATTTTTTATTTTTAAATAAAAATGTTTAAATTATCAAGTAATGAGTATGTTACTTTAAGATCGAGTGCAAATTCGGATTTGTTTTCAAATACACCTTACGATTTTACAAATCAGTTATGTACAACTTTAACATATAGTAATAAAACAAAAGTAGCACTGTCAGAAATTCATTTAACATTAAATTTTCGAGCTGAAAAGGAAGGTCAATCAAAAATTAAACAAATTTTTATTTTAAGCGATATAGTTGATGATAGCATTGTTGGATCATCACGGTTAAATATTTTGAAAGTGATAAGTGTTAATATAATTAAATTTCCTTCAAATACTCAAGTGATATTATTTGACAATTTATTTTTTTATCCATTAGCAAGAAATTCAATTAACAATATTAGAATTATAATTACGGATACATTTGGAACTACATTAAAACCTGGTAAAGTTATTCCGCTGACTAATTTGGATGAAACATTTATTGTGTTAAAATTTAAATAAAAATATGCCGAGAGTTAAAGTTAGTAAAGTTTTGAGTAATATCAATTTTGATAAATGTTTGAATGATAAAGAACATTCATTGCTTTTAAATACATTTAGTGATTTGGAAGCACATACTCCACGATTTTCTTTGAGAACAGGTTGTGATAATAAAAATAAAAAAAGTATTTTTAAAGATTTACAAAAATCCATAAAAAATATTGAAAAAGAAAAAATTAATCAGCAAGGCGAAATATTAACAAATAAAATATTAGGCACAACAACATCAACTCGAAAAGAAGTTGAAAGTAAAATGGATGAAATGGATACTATTCAAAGTGGAGGTGGTAGAAAAAGAAAGCATCATTCTGTTGATGAAAGTCATTTAAAAAAAAGAAAATATAGGAAGAAAAATAAGAAAATAATAAAAAGATCTTTTAAAAAAAAGACCCATAAAAAAAGATCAGTTGGACATAGACATAAAAAACAAAATAAACAAAGACGTAGAAAGAAGACTAAGAAATTATCGCAAAAATCATCTACAATTAAAAGACAAAAGAAGCATCAGTATAAGCATCATAATATTTTTCGCAATTGCTAAATAATAATGGAAGTGGATCCTGAAGTAATAAGTGACGAAAGTGCAGAAGGAATCCCCAATTATTTACAACTTTTTCAAATTCCGAGAACAAATTTAACTATTGAAAAGACTTATTTGCAAAAATTTAGTCCTTTGGAAACTTTTAATTCATTTGATTCAAATCTCAAATTTCGAATAAATGGATTACCAGATACACTTTTGGACTTAAAGAGTATTAGATTAAATTTGCAATTTCGAGTTTTAAAAGGAGATGGTTCAAAATTTGATGATACCCAACCTGTTTTCCCAGCTGCAAATGTTTTTCATACCCTTTTTAGACAAGTTACTTGTTTTCTTAAGGATTCAACAATGATTACTAGACAACATAATTTGTAAGTAAAATGAAATAATTTAACAGTTCATAATTTAATGATTAATAATTATTCTATTTTGCTTATAGATATGCATATCAAGCATACATTCAAAATGCATTTTATACAAGTCAACAATATAAAGATACAGCATTGAGTAATGCAGGTTTTTTTGGAGATGAGGCAGGTCTTTTTGAAGATGTATTTAAAACTGTTCAAGATATTAAACAATCTCCACATGTTGAAGATCGATGGCTATTAACTACAACTTCTAGATGGTGCGATCTTACAGGACCTATTTATATTCCGTTTTTCGATTCTGAAAATTTATTATTGAATAATATGAATTTAGATATTGAATTAGTTAGAAATAATCCAGAATTTATAATTTATGATGAAACAGATGGTGTATCATATAAAATTGAAATCAAAAATCCAACATTGAGTGTGAGACGTTATAAACCATCACCACCTTTTCTAAACACACTTGTCAAAAATTTAGAAAAAAGTAAATGTAAATATTCATTTAGAAATATTGATATGAAAGCAACTAATTTTTCAAAAGCTTTATCAAGAATAACAATACCAAATATAACAACTGGTCAAATTCCTTCAAGAATTATTTTTGCATTTGTTGATTCTAAAGCTTTCAAAGGAAATTATAAAAGGAACCCTTTCTATTTTCAACATTTTAACTTAAAAGAAGTAAATTTATTTGTAAATTCTGAAAAATATCCCGGTATTCCAATTACTTACAATTTTACGAATCAGATAACTTCAGCAGGTTATGATTTTTATTTAGAACAATTGGGTTTACATCAGAGTAAGACAAATGGTATAAGTAAACTAGATTATGAAAATGGTTATACAATATTTGTTTTTGATTTAACATCTGATTTATCAGCATCACAAGATCATTATTCTATGATTCAAACAGGTGATGTTTTTGCAGAATTTGATTTTGATAGTCCTTTAGAGAAAGAAGTGACATGTATAATTTATACTGAATATGAAAAATTATTAGAAATAGATCAATATCGAAATGTGAATAGTGGTGAACAGTTGTTTTAAAAATAAAATGAATTCTTTAGAAATAGAATCAATTTTAGAAAAGAATAAGTGGAATAGATTTAAATTTTTAGGCTGTTTTGCTGCAGATGATTTACCGATTAATTTCAATAAAAATATTCCAATTTGTTTTATTGCAAATGTTGATCAATTATCTGAAAATGGTAGTCATTGGGTTTTATTTCTGATTCCGAAAGAAGGACAATTAGAATATTTTTGTCCTTTAGGAATAAGCTTTTATCATTGGCCTTTATTTGTTAATTATATTAGAAATATAATGATGTTTGAATCTATTATTATGAATAGAAAAAGAGTACAAAGTTTAAATAGTAATCTTTGTGGAGTATTTTGTATTGAATTTGTTATTAAAAGAGATAAAGGAAATAGTTTTGTTTTAATTGTAAATAGTTATTCAACAAAAAATTTTTTATGTAATGATTTACAAACTTTAAATTTCCTTAGAGATTTTAAGATTAAACATAAATAATTTTAATTTAATTTAAATTTTATTTATATAATTTCAAATAATTTTTGCAGAGATTTTGTAAGAATAAAATAAAAAATGTGTAAAATATATTGAAATTGTAATTGTAACCGCTATAATGTAGTTAATATTAATAAAAATAAATAATATAGTAAAAAGTGGCGTTCTCTATATTTTAAATTTATATAAAATAAAATAAAAATAAAAACAAAATATTTTCAGTAACAATCTTCTAACATTTAAAAAATAATTTTGAAAATACAAAAATTGAAAAAATGGAAGTTGATGAACAAATTGATGAAAAAATGGACAAAAGTGTTAAAAATAATTTTCAACAAGATTTAGATAATATTGTATCATTTCGATATGTTCTTTATGAAATTGAAGTATTTTATAATACGGAGAGAATTATTCAAAGAGGGTCTTGGTGTCCTAGTATTTCTATGATTCGACAAGCTGCTGAAGTAATATAAATTTTTAAAATAATTAAATTCTTTAGACTAATATATATTTTTTAAAACAGATAAGTAAACAAGATATTGAGAGAAAGCAGCTTTCACCAAAACTGAAACCATATTGCGGGAAAGAAAATGTGGTGATTTTGTTAAATCGTTTCAAATATCGTTATTCAATTGAATCCAGTTTAACAAATAGAAGTACAACACAGAGGGGTAGCAATGGAACGGAAATTGCTGATTTAAGAATTGATGTTGAAAACATAATTTACAACGAGACTATTCATTATTTAACGCATCTGCTTTTGTCACAAGATGGAATTAATTGTTTAACAAATTGGATATCAACTCCGGAAAAGTTAAAAGAAGCTTTCACTATAGCTTTTAAACATACTGATAAGGCACTTATTGTAACAGTTATAAGGGATGAATTGCGCAAAGATATTCGATTTAAAAAAGATGAAAAAGCTTGTCAATATTTGAACAATGATGTTAAAGTATTTGTTTCTTGGTTTGACTATAGAACAACGTTTTTCGCTGTTACAAAACATGTTCAAAATGTGTTAGATAAACAAAGAAATTTTTGTTAATGTTTAATGTTTAAACAATAATTTGTCAAATATGAAAATGTTAATATTAAATTGTAAAAGTTTTAATTAATGTTTTAAATTATGTAAAATAATAGACAAAAGAAAACTATAACTTCCCACTGTTTTAAAAGAAAATAAATGATTTTTCGATAACACAAAATGGTTGATAACACAAAATGGTTTTTTGAATCGAAATTCATTATTAAAATTATTTTTTGATAAGCTAATTCTTTGAAAATAAAATTTCAAAGTTTTTGGCTAAAAATTATAATGAAAAAAATGTGTTCTTTCTTGATTAAAAAAATTTATTATAAATTATTTAAAAACAAAACATACATAGATATACAATATGATGATATAAATATATCTTTTTATCACAATGATTATCACTCTTTTGTACCAAAAGGTCTAGTTTTGTAATTATCAATTATAATTCGTTTATCATATGTTAAACGAACCATTTTTTCTAAATTTTCTTTTGTAATATTGGCCAAATATTTGTTTCTCACAAAGTGTAATTTGACAGGAAACTTATGGTTTATATCGCGGACTTCGGATTTCACCATTTTTTTGTAAATTTCATAAGACAACCCATGATCCCCTTTTGGACACCCTTTAGCTTTTACCTCTTCCCGCCCGTCAGATAACACAAAACTATACGTTTTGGGGCCTATGCTACAAAACTTTTTTATATACACATCACTCCCAAAATCGCCTAGAATTTCATCTGTTAATTCACCCAAAGCGTTTCCAACAGGTAGACCATCTATAACAGTTGTCTTCTTCTGGCACCAAATGACAGAATCCTATTTAAAATATTTTAATTATAATTTCCTAAATAATAATATTACTGATACTACCGTATCAAAATAAAGTAATTCAGCCTCCGGATGTGAATGTACTAGAAACATCAGTAGCCATAGCCAAATTCGCGCAAACATTGTTACAAAGGAAGCTAAAACAATGTTTGTCCTATAGTTTTCTTTCCCCGAACTTTCATCATCTTTCAAAGTAAATTCTGGATTATAGCGTATATCATTAAATGACTTGAGATTAGTCACAATTTTATGATGACTCTTATTAGGATTTTGTCCAAATTTCCTAAAACAATTATTAATAATATTTAGAATTGATTATTATAAAATATACTTATTATAATACCCGTATAAAGAGTTCAGCATCAATTTAGCAATTGCTTTCAAAGCAGGGTTTTTGATAATGTTGTTAGGGTCTAACTGAATATTTTCCCTTTCAAAAATTTCTTCAACATATTTTTGTTTGTCAAGATCAGTAATGCAATTCGCTGGATAGCCTATTTTTTGTAATTTAAGATTAGTAATTATTTTACAATTTATAATTAATTATATATTACCACTGGCTTCAAGTTTAAGCTTCAAAAAAGCATTCACATAACCATTAAAGAATTTATCAGCTCCAGATTTATCACCATGAAAATGTTTTTCATAATGAAAGATTGTGAAAACTCTAAAAATAATATTTTTAGAACTTAAAAAATATTATCTTTTGAAATTAAAAATAAAATACCTTAAAACTTGATAACCATGTTTTAATGCTAATTCAATCTCAGGAGTTCCCCATGTTCCAGTAAATGAACGTTCAATGTCAGAATGTGTGCAATAATCAGGATTATAAGTATCCATGCATGAAAAACATAATGGAAAAAATAATTTTCCATTGTGTCTAACAGGTAAAATCGGAAGGTGTAAAACATCTGGTGCTAAAACAGTGCATGTCACTAATCCAAAATAATTCCTAATATCGCAATTATCACTCTCTTGCTGATTAAATTTAAGTACTTTAGGATGCCCTATTAAATAAAATTTTTATATTGTATATAATTCGATGAAAATTTTTACATATCTATTATTTTATTTTTAAGTTAAAGGTTAATATTTTTGTCAAAATTATACCTATAGGATACTTTTCTTTCTTCATTACTGCAGGATACAATGAAGTAAAATCGAAATATCGGATTTCCTCATCATCTGCACATTCTTTTAGAAGTACAACAGCGTTCACACGACCTATTAAAATTAGAATTTAATTTAAATAATTAAAAATGAAATATTTATCTATACCTCCAAAATAAAAACTTCTTGGCGGTATGAATGTTGTCGAAATTTCTTCATTAACTTCCTTTAACAATTCGCCATAGTTAGATTGTTTGTTCATTTTTTCGAATTCACATTCTTGAATAGTGACAAATTTGTAACTTGGAAATTTTTGTTTGATAAACATCTCCCTTCTTTTTGTCATTTCTCTAGCATAGGCTAATCTAACCATTGACTTGGAATTATTGTGCCAACCATTCTTTTCAATACAATTGTGACAATTACCGTGCCACCTTTTTTTTAAAAAAATTAAAAATATTAAAAAATAAGAAAATTAAAATTAATGTGTAAATTTATTACCAGCATCCGTAAAATTCATAAATGACTTTGTTAATATGGTCAATACCGTCTAAACTATATTTTCCAACCTGAAACTCTCCGTTTGATGATAAGGCATGATCAATTCTTATATTTTCATTTCTCTCCAAAAACTTCATCCAAATAATACTTTTTTTAGAAAAATTTGATCCAATATACCCCTAAAATAATTTTAAATATAAAATAATTCAAAATTTAAAAAATTAATTTTAATGATGTTTTACCTGATTTGGATAGGCCCCAATACTATTTTTAGGTAAGTAGTTAATTTGGAAAGTTCGAAAACATGCAGCAGCCAATGTACAATCTTGTCTAAAATAAAAATTTGAGATTGAGATTAAAAATTATTTTTATTTTATTCAACCATCTTACGTAAAAGGGTTGATTTTTGAAACTTTGTAAAACAATTTCAAATAATTGAATAAACCGCAGAATAAGACATGTACATCTTGAGTACAATATTCAATTGAAACGTCTTTTAAGTTCCAATTCTCATTGTGTCTTGCCGATTCATATACGTAAAACTTATTAAACTCTAATTGATCTTTAGAGTTTATATCAAAATATGTTTTTGCAGGAATAGTTCCAATGTAGTCTATGGAATTTTGATCAACAAACGAATAGGGAAAATAAGTTTTACTGTCTGAAAATCCAAAAATGTTTGGAAATTTTCGGAGTGGAAATGGAATAAAATTCACTGAATCTATGAATTTTAATTCGAGATCTTTGTTTTTGACAATCATCTGCATAAGGCGTGTTCCATTGAAGACAAGGCTTGGTAAATAGTAGGGATTTTTGTAGAAGTGTTTTAAAATAAAATAGAAGTCAAAAGCTTGCCCATTATGCGCAAAACAGATTGTTTTTTTAGGGACTAGGCCACTTGTTAAATAAATAAAAAAATCTTTTCCACAATCCAAACCATAAAACACTTTTTCTTCAAATAAAATATCTGTTGTTTGTAAGTTTACAAATAACGGGTTAAATACTTGTTCTATGTCATACAATCTACTAACGCATAGATAAGGCGTCACTATTTTATTTTCATTGTTAAATGTTTCAAAATCAAAAATTAGCAAATGCGAAAAATTTTCAGGGGGTTTGAAAGAGCTTCTAATAAAATGCTTTCTTGGTGGATGTATGCATTTACACATTCTGCAATAGTCTTTAGGATGGCATTTGTGTTCTTTCTTTTTTCTCACAATATACAAATTATCACATTTTAAACATACTTTTTTTCTTTTACAAACATTATTCCTAAAATGTATATTTTTACAAGATTTTGTATAAAAGTATCGATTACATTTTTTACACAAAGTTGTCCTCAAAATTAATTTTCTATCGTGTCTAACGCTTGACTTACACATATAACACTTAAATTGACATAAATGAGATGCCTTATTTTTACCTGTTTTATAACACAATTTACAAATAAATCTTTGAAAATAACCATCAGGTTTTCTAATAACATCATAATGATATTTCGTAGAAGAATCACTATCACACTTTATCAAATATATATCTTTACAAGATGTGTTTTTACGCAAATAGTTTTCATTCAAAATTCTGAAATGATTTTTCGAACAAAATATCACCAAATTAAAACCTAAATAATTTAAAAATTTTCTCCAATGTTTAATTTTTGTAGGTACAAATGTTAAATAACTTTTAGCATCTAAACACAATTTTTCACACAAAGATTTAAAAACTGATTTTGGTTGGGTATATCTTTGATTCTTTTTAAGTTTAAAATTTCTATTCCTTTTTACATAGGCACAATTCGAATTTTCTTTAAGAGATAATGCAATTATTATTCCGCAAATAAAAGAAATAAGTTTTGATTTAACTACAATACAACTTCTTTTCATTCTATTAAAGTCTGAAATAACAATATTAGCTGATTTTTTTAATTTTCTACCCATTTTTAATTATTTCGTCGAGGTAAAAAAGTAAACGATAAATCAATTTCACTATTTGTAACAATGTCTCTTTTTGACTGTAACACACGATACAATTCAAGTAAAAAAAGTTCGCTTGAAAGATCTGACAATGGCAAAAATTGTAGATTTACATTTAAATCGCTTGTCTTCAAGTTCACTTTTACTTGGTCAAATATATCGCCAAAATCACGGTTTATTTTTTCTAACACATTATTAAATATATCTGTAAAGACATCCCTAAACAAATTCAAAAAATTGTCTGGTTGTAGTTCATCGTAAATATCCGGATTTATCTTAGTTTTAAAATGAGAAAATAACATCCCATACAGTCTAGAATATTGATTTGTGGGGTTTAACATTTCATAATTCTGACGAATTATATTTAAATAGTCTTCTTGAGAAAGTTCAGTATTTAAAACGTTATTAGCAGAATTATTGTCATCGTCATTATCGTTGTCAAAATAATTATTAAAGCTTTCTTGAGAAAGTTCATCAAAGATACCGTCAAAAACTTGGTGAATTTCAGGATTAACATTATCATTTTCAAAAATATCATCATTATTTTCTAAATACTCGTTTTGATCTAAAACTATATCACTGTCTCTAGAATAGTCATCATCAAAATTATTATAATCATCAAAATTATTTTGTTCAATTTCGTTATTATTTAAAACTTCATTATTGACAAATTGTTCATTTTGAACTATTACACTATTTCTATTTGTATTATTTTCAATATTGTTATTTGTATTAAAAACAATTACACTTGGTCTATTAAACTCATTCATTTTTTTCTAATTTATCCAGTTAAATTACTATTTTGTTTTATTTCTTATTTTTGCAAATAAAAACATGTTCATGTTTTGAAAAAAAACACAGTACATATTTTTTGAAAATAAAAAAAGATTATTTATAGAATACTATAACTGTTTAATACAAGTAAATTCCTAAACTTAATTTTAGATTAAAATAGAATTGAGCATCTCTAATAAAATCGATTAAAAATAATATTTGAGATTTCAGTACATTTAATTACATATAAATCTTATCCATGAAAAGATTCTCTTTATCGGACAAAAGTAAAATAGATTATTGTACACAATATCAATATATTAGTTTGAACAAATAATTGAGTTTTGTTCATCTGGTGAAATAATCGCGGTTATAAAATTATTTTCACCAGCATGAAAAAAGTAATAAAATTAATTTGAGTAACTAAAATTCTAACAAAATTAACAAAATTCTTTGTTTGAATAGTTATTTATAGATTCTGCTATGTTTTTAAAGTGTTTTTGAACCATAGTTACAAAAGTTATATAATTATTTATTATTAAATAATAATATCAATAAAAGTAAAATAGATTATTGTAGACAATATCGATATATTAATTTGAACAAATAATTGCTGTTGAAAATAGAAGTTTTGTTCATATGGTGAAATAATTATAGTCATAAAATTATTTTCACCAGCATGAAAAAAAGTAATAAATTAATTTGAATAACAAAATTCTTTGTTTGAATGGTTATATATAGATTCGGATATGCTTTAAAGTGTTTTTTGACCAAGAGTTACACATTATTATTAGATAATAAAAATCAATGAGAGTTAGCCAGACATACTTTAGATAATCAAGTAAAGCAAAAACAATTCGGAAATAATAGGGGTATTTTGTTATTGAAAAAGTATTATATAAAAAGTCTAACCAGTTTAAGATGCTAATAATTTTATTTAAGATTTTGTTTTTAAGTTATTATACAATTAATTATTGTTCTTAATTAGCATCATGTTTTTTGTAATAAGAATATAAATTTAAAGTTTTAAATATAAATATATTATAATTATTTTAAGCAATTTCAATTGTTTTATTTTAACAGATTATATAACTACAATTATTATTTTAAACAATTTTGATTGTATTATTTTTAACAGAATAATGATTCTTTTTTATGAAAATCAGTATAAAAGCTTGAGAAATTTTAGTAAAATTATTTGAAAATGAAAAGATCTTCAACTTCTATTCTCAGTACAGTTACTACAAAGAAAGTTATGATGGCTGAAAGCGAAAGTCAAAATGCATACGAAACATCCACTGTTGTTACAGGATTTGACGTTAGTATATTTTCTATTCTTACAGTAAATAATTATAAAAACTTTTAATATATTATTTTTACTTATTTTTTAAGATAATATTTTAATTTTCAAAACAATTATTTAAATTTAAGAACTGAATTTAAGATTTGACGTTAGTATATTTTATATTCTTACAGTAAATAATTATAAAAACTTAATATATTATTTTTACTTATTTTTAAGATAATATTTTAATTTTCAAAACAATTATTTAAATTTAAGAACAAAAGATATTAAATAATAATTTTTTCAAAATATTTTTAATTTTTATTAATTAGACTTCAAAAATCAAAATCTACTGGGTGGACACTCCTTTCAAGTTGCTGGTAATTGAACGAGAATACAGTATTCCCGAGATTCCCAATCCTTGGCGGCACAAAGTCTCGCTAACAACGACTGAAGCCAAAGCACTCATCAAAGACTACAGTTATGTCATGAGAAAAATGACTGTCACTCGCGAAACAATATTGCAAATGGGGGTTGAATTTGCACCGATTCGCGAAATGGTAAAGATAAGTAAGAATCACTATGCTATAGTGACAATGATGGGTGATGGGCAACACTCTATCCATTTCAATAATCATTGGAGTTGGTCTCGAGATGAATCGGAAGAAGACGAATACATCAGAACACTGTTCATACCCATGATATTCACCGAAGAGGTTATGAAGCAGGTGAGAATAAAAGTAGAAGAATAACTTCTAATTTTAAACAATCTTTAATGCTCCAATTTTTTAACTATTTTTGTAACAGCTTTTTAATGATTTTAAGCAAACTGTATTGCTTCAATTTTTAACCTATTTTGTACTGGTTTATAATAATTCTAATTTTAAGCAAATTGTATTGCTTAAATTTTTTAGTCAATTTTGTAATGGTTTTAATAATTATAATTTTAAGCAAACTGTATTGCTCCAATTTTTAACCTATTTTGTACCGGTTTATAATAATTCTAATTTTAAGCAAATTGTATTGCTTCAATTTTTAGTCAATTTTGTAACAGTTTTAATAATCGAATTTAATATTTTAAATTGTGCTTGAAAATTTTGTCAATGAATAACCCGTCAAATTATATTTGAAACTTTGTATTTTATAAGGATATTTAGAAAATAATTAAATTTCAATAAAACTTTTTATTTATAATACTTCTAAGTTTAACATTATAAAAGTGTGTAAAAAGTTAAAATATAGTAACAAAAATTCTAAGTTATACCAAAAGAAAATTTGTAAAATAAATTATGTTAACTTTTTTTCGAATAATTTTTATAACAATATTATATTTTAAAAAACAGAAACAATATCGAAAAAATAATTTAATAAAATTTAACATAATTTATTATAATTATTAATGTAACTTTTTTTTTGAAAAATGAATAAAATAAAATTAATTTTTAGAAAATAATTATCATGTTAGCAAAATAAAAATATTTTTTAAAATATATTAGACATTTATCATTATTAAAGCAGAAAATAGTAAAATATAATAAATATTATTTTAACTTTTTTTCTCGAAAATTTCTAAATCAAAAAACATAATTTGTAAGTTAGAAAATAAAAAATAGTTCACTAAATTTATAATATAATTTTTGTTTTGAAAATGGAAAATAAAT
>WNFC01005816.1_pt1 | contig 13533 bp, 13 predicted proteins | sample 5400541 | NCBI WGS metagenome assembly WNFC01 (sample SAMN13153342, study PRJNA577476) | soil metagenome | isolation source: 120 cm saprolite under Douglas fir tree site 2 hole 2 replicate 1 | place: USA:California | collected 2015-04-18
GTGGGTGGAAGGCTGCCCGAGTTGCTCGTTCGTTTCGGATCATATTGACGGCAGTGTTGTGCATCTTGCGGCGAGAGACGTGAGGCTGGTGGCCGTTTCGCGGGCGCCGCTGGCGGAGATCGAAGCGTTCAAGAAGCGGATGGGCTGGCGGTTCCATTGGGTTTCGTCGAATGCGACCGATTTCAATTACGACTACCAAGTGTCGATGAAGAAGGAGGAGTTAGGGAAAGGCGAAGTGTATTACAACTATGGAATGCAGAAATTCCCAAGCGAGGAACGGCCCGGCACGAGCGTGTTCTATAAGGACGCAGCGGGCAATGTCTTCCACACCTATTCGAGCTATGCTCGCGGGCTGGACATACTCATCGGGGCATACAACTGGTTGGACCTCACGCCAAAGGGGCGCGACGAAGAAGGATTAACTCGTGGGATGGCGTGGGTGCGGCACCATGACAAGTATGGCGAAGGGTACCAGGTGGACGGGAAGGCTGAGTATGTGGAGCCGGCTAAGGCGTCGGACTCCGCGGGCAGTTGCTGCGAACATCATTGATCGCGAATCTTTCCGGTTGCTTCGAAACTCCAGGGGGCGGTTTGAAAGGCAACACGAACGCGGGAGCCAGCTTGCCGTGTTGGCACGTCAGAGTTTGGGAGGCTCACCCTCGCGGGGCGTAGTAGCCTTTGCGGGTCAGGACCTTGAGGTCGTGGTTGGCCGTTTCCACTTTGACTTTGCGGAATTTGCCGTCCTGGGTTGAGTTCGTCGGATAGTAGCCCAGGGTATATTGGCTGCGCAGCTCTTCGGAAATCTCATCAAAGGCTTCCATCAACTTTTTTTCCGAGCGCACGGAGATCATTCGGCCGCCGGTCTCCTCAGCGAGTTTGTGCGCCACGCCCGGGTTGCCGCCAAATCGCAGATCCACCACCAGCAGGATGTGAATCACCGTGTCCGTCCGCTGGGCGGCCTCGATCGCTTCGTCCAGCTTCACTTTGCTGCCCTCATCCTGCGCGTCGGTGACGATGACAATTGCCTTGCGCCCGGCTTCCGTAGCGAGTTTTTCACCGCACGCCAGGTAGATCGCGTCATAGAGAGCTGTACCTGTGATTTGGCGCGAGCCAATTGGGCCGGGGTTTCCCCCCATCGACCCCTGATCCGGAACATTGATTCTGCTCCTTCGAATGGCGCGCTCGAGTTGGCTGCGCTCGTCGGTGAAATCCGACAACAGATCGACGTTGGCATCGAAGGACATCACCAGCGCTTCATCGCCCTTGCGAAGGATACGGGCGATGAACCGGCTTCCCGCGTCTTGAATGGCAGGGAGCATGTCCTGCTCACTGCCTGAGGTATCGAGCAGCAGCGCAAGCGTAATCGGGAGGGCCACCTCTCTTGAAAAGAACGCGATCTTCTGTTCCTGATTGTCTTCGGAAATCCTGAAGTCTTCCTGTTTCAGGCTAGGCACGATCCTTTTGTTCTTATCGCGCACGGTCGCAAACAGGTTCACCAGGGTTACCTGAGACTTGATCACGGGCGCTTGCCCAGAGGGCTCCTGGGGCGTGGCGGGAATAGCCAAAGTAATCGCAACCGTGGCCGTCACACATTGCATCAAAAGCTTATGCAGCGAATGCATGTATACTTTCCTCTGCGAGAGATGCCCGGCCGGAGAAAACCCTGCGGGGTTACTACCGCCCTGTAGGATGCCGAGAAGCGGCGCGATGGATGTGCGACCGAGATTCGCCCGCCCGGATAATTTCCATACGAAGTTTGGCTTGAGGACCATGAAAAGTCTACGAAAAACGGTCTTGATGGCTGGAGCGCTGCTCTTCGCTGCGCGCTTTGCATATGTCGGCGCGCAGGCGGCCAGGCAAGGGTCTGCTCCGGCCGGTCAGGAACAGAACCCTTCAGCGCCGGCCCAACAGGGTGGCCCCGCCACCATCAGGATACCGGTCAACCAAGTCATTGTGCCGGTCACCGTAAAAGACGGAGGGGGCCGGCTTGTGCCGGACCTGCGGCGGGATGAATTTCGAATTTTCGAGGATAACGTCGAGCAAAGAATCGCTTACTTCGGGGCCGAGCCCACCCCCATTTCGATGATTTTGCTGATTGACAACGACTTGAAATCGAAGGATGCCAAACAAGTTTCCGAAAGTTTGCGGTCGATAGTTGCGAGCCTGAGCTTGAACGATGAGGCTTTTGTCTGCCGGTTTGACCAGTTTTTCCACGTAGGGAAGGGCTTCATCAGCGACCAGGATAAACTGCTCACCGAGTTGAAGCGGACGCGCCTGGACGATGAGCCCTCGGTGGGGCCTTCAAGCGCGGCCATCAGCAATGGGCCGTCGATCAACGGGCACTCCGCGACGGGAGACGCGCCGAACATTACGGGCGCTACGCTGAACATCAAAGGCCAGCCGACCAAAGCGCTGGACGACGCCGTGTATGCCGCAGCGCAGCTGTTGAAGGATCGCGAACGCGAACGGCGGAAGATTATTTTCCTGATTTCCGACGGCGTCAACGGGCCTAAGTTCAATGTAAATAACTACGACACTGTGCTGAAGGAACTGCTTCGCTACAACATCGCGGTCTATGGAGTTGGGGTGGGCAGCGCGTTTTTCGACCGGAAATTCGAGCGCCTTTCCAAATACGCTCACGATACGGGCGGCGACGTCTACTATGGATTGAAGAGCCGGGCGATGGAGGAGCTGTACGCTAGAGTCACGGAAGAGGCTCGCAACCAGTACACACTGGCCTACGCGCCCACCGGAACAGACCGCGGCGCGGAATATCATTCCATCGAGGTCCGCGTGAGACGCGAAGGGCTGACCATCCTGACCCGCGAAGGTTACTATGCCGGGACCACACCGAGATAGCCCGTTTTCTTTTTCAATGCAATTTATCTTGACTCTTGCGCGAACCGCTCGTATATGAGGTCAAGGCGAGTGGCTGGCGTTCACGCTGGTCCTCAGCCCAGTCTGAGGAGGAAATTCGAATGAAGAAAAAGGTCAAGAAGGGCGAGAAAAAGGCTCCCAAGAAAGGGAAGTAAGAGTTCTCCAACAAGATTTGGTGGCCCAGGCGCCCTGACGCAGGTTGGGGTGCCTTTTCTCTTTTGCCCGAGCGGCGACGGGTAAGGCAATTCCATCAGGTCTTTGGCGACACTACTGCTTCAGCGGTTCCCGGTAATCCTTCCAGCGCGCGTTCGCGAAGATAGAGAAACGGCGGCAAGCCAAAACTCACTCCGATTGCGAAGACGCCGGCAACGGGCAGCCACAAGAGGCGCACGCCGAGGCGCTTGCCTTCCACGCTGATGAACCACAACAGGACCACCGCCGAGACCAAAACGTCCAACCCGAAGAATCCGCCAATTCGATTGGAGAAGAGTTGGCGGATGAGAAGCCCGATGTTCAGTCCATGTTCGAGAACCCAAGGGATGAACTGTGAGTAGGGGAGCGCAGCTCCGAGAATACAAAGGAACAAGTAAATGTTTTTGTGACTCACGTGTTGTCCTCCAGCTTGCGTTCACGCAAAGAAGAACCAGAAGAATTTCATCGCGTTTGCTCAGGTGCCCAGGGCTTCTTCATGCGCCGGGCATATGGGCTTGTAGGCGCAACTGCGGCAGACGAAACCCGGCTTGGCGGGGAATTCCCCGGCGCGAATGTCCGCTGCGGCTTCCTGAACCATTTCTTGCGCTGCGTCGAGTTGCTTCGTATCGCGGGTGGTCACCTGGACCTGGTTGTTCTGCAAATAGTGGAAGACCAGGCGCACGGGGTTCCATTCGAATATTTCTTTTGCCGCAAGCGCATAAAGACTGAGTTGCAGATCTTTTTTGGCGTCCGCGTCCTTTTTGGGTTTGCCCGTTTTGTAATCGACGATCTCAACGTCGTTGCGGCCGAGGGAATTCACCTGGTCCATTCGCCCGGTTATGATTACGTTGTTTTCCAACGGCAATTCGAAGCTCTTTTCCTGTTCGCGGACTTGCGGCGGCGCTTCTAGTATTGCCGCGTGAAATGCGCGCAACTGCTTGATCCCATCTCTCTTGTATTCCGCTTCCTGATATTCGTCCTCAAAGCCCACGGAGCGCCATTCCATTGCAAAAAGCCGCTGCAGGTCCTCGAACTGCAAAGTGTTTCCCTTGCGCAATTCGGCAAGGAAGCGTTTGATCGTGCCGTGCATGATGCTGCCGAAACTGAGCGTGGCCTTCGGACCTTTTTTCAGCGACCACAAATATCCGAACAAATAATACTGGGGACATCTGCGGTAATTGTCCACAGCGGAGGGGCTGAGCTGCAGCGGTTCCGGCGACGGCGGATGAAACATTTCCGCCCACTTTGCGATGCGCGAAAAAATCTTCGGTGGCCCAGTCGAACCAGGGAAGAGCGACGGATCGGGCGTCGTTGGTGTTTCCGCCTCTTCTCTTTCTGTCGGCGGTACTTTCGGCGCCGTGTGCATCACGTCGCGCCGCTTCACCACGGGTTCCATCAAAATGTCCTCGAGAAACGTCGGTACTTTCCCTTTTTTCTCCCTCAGCGTAGTGATCGTCAAACGCTGTTCCGCGCGCGTCAGCGCGACATAAAAAAGCCGCCGCTCTTCCTGAATGTGGAAGTCTCCCTGCGGCAGGGCCTCTTTCATCAGCGCGGTTGGAAATTCAAAAAGCGGGGAGCGGTTTTTTGCAGGGAAGGCTCCTTGATTCACGCGTAACAAAAAAACGTGGGGAAACTCCAGCCCCTTCGCGCCGTGCACGGTCAGCAACTGGACGGCGTCGCCAGGTGCGTCGTCTTCGAGGCTGAGAGTTCCACCTGCTTGTTCGAAATAGTCCAGGTATTCGATGAACTCGGGCAGCTCGCGGGTTTCGCTTTTTGGCTCCCAATCTTTCACGAATTGAACAAGCTGATTGACGTATTTGCGGTCCTGCCTTCCTGCGCGCTGCGACACTTCCAGCCACTCGATGAGGTCGGACAGGATTTCGCAGGCTGTCCGGCGCTTCAGCGTCTTGCGTTGATTGGAGAGAAACTCGAGTAGCTCGGCGAGCGCACTATGTGACGGGTCGAACGGCAGCTCCGATTGGGGCGCCTGCAACACGTCGTAAAGCGCCGTGCCGCGCTTCTTGGTGGCCCGTTCCGCCAGACGAACGAGGTCGGCGGGTTCGAGGTGCCATGCTGGAGCAGCGAGCACACGTGCGCAAGCAATGTCGTCGAAAGGAGCTGCGATGAGCCGCAGGTAAGCCAGCACATCCCGCACGAGGGGATGTTCGAGGATCGACAGTTTAGATATGACAAAGGGGATTTTGCGCCGGGACAGTTCTTCGACGACCTTGTCGCGGTGCGCGTGCTGTCGGTAGAGCACCGCAAAATCTTTCCAGCGATGGCCCGACGCGTGAAGACGCTCGAGTTCGTCCGTAACCCAGTGCGCTTCGTCATCGGCGGTGGCCAGCTCCGCGATGCGAATGCGCTGGCCCTCCGGCTTGCTCGACTGCAGCACCTTTTTTGGGAAGTCCGCGCTGACTTCGTTCTGTCCAATCACCTGCGTGGCCACACGAAGAATATTCGGTGTCGAGCGGTAATTCTCCGTCAGCGTCACGCGATAGGGCGTTGAATCCGCTCCGGTCTCCCACCCGGCAAATCGTTCGAGAAAGAGTTTGAAGCTGCCGAAAGACGCGCCGCGGAAACGGTAGATGGCCTGATCGTTGTCGCCCACGACCAGGATGTTGCGCGGTTCGGCCGAAAGCAAGTCGAGCAATTCCAGCTGCGCGATGTTGGTGTCTTGGAATTCATCCACCAGGATATGTTTGTAGCGCTCCTGCAGTTTTCCCCGCAAGCCCGCATCTTTCTTCAGCAAGACGACCGCCTCGGCGATCAACTCATTCAGGGCAACGGCATTCTTCGCGCACAGCAATTCTTCGCTGGCGCGATAGACACGCGCAATCTCCTGCTGTTGCCCAACCTGCTCGGCGCGTTCCTTGAAGGTGTCTTCGTCCAGAGAGGCGCGCTCGTTTTCGAGTTTCGCCGCCTCGCTGTCCATATATCGCTGGTAATCCTCGCTCGATACCAGCTCATCCTGGCAGCGCGAAAAAAATTGGATGAAATCGCTCAGGAATTGTCCCGGTTCGGCGAGCCGCCGATACTTGTCGAGTTTCAGCTTCGCCAAATTTCGCCGTAGCAGGATCCAGTGGTCCACCTGCTCCAGCGCCACACGATTCGGCTCCACTTCTTTCAGCAGGGTTTCGCAAAACGAATGAAACGTCGCAAGCGTTACCGCCTTCCCGCGCTCGCCCGTGGCCTTTACTACGCGGGCCTTCATCTCACCGGCGGCTTTCTTGGTGAACGTCAGCGCAAGAATATTTTCACCGGAAAGGGATGCGTCAGATTGCAACAGGTGACGGATGCGCTCCGTAATGACGCGCGTTTTTCCGGTCCCCGCTCCTGCAATCACGAGAAGAGGTCCCTCGCCGTGGGTGATCGCCCGACGTTGCGCGTCATTGAGCTCCAGACCGCTCTCTCCCAGCGGCTCCATTTCGAACAGCGTCGCCATGATTCAAGAAGGGTATCGGATTTTTCGTGGAAGGGGAAACGAGTGCTATTTTGGTAGTGTCCTAACCATGGCGTCGATACAATTGGCTCACTCAAGTTGAGAATTCATCAATGCGGAAAGAATACGAGCCGACTAAAGCCGAGTCTATTCTTGAAGCCGAAGTGACGCTTCGCCTTGCTTTTTGGCTCTTGGACCGTGCTGACCTAAAGTCCCATGCAGATATTGCGATTGATGGAGCGCACGTCCGCATTAAAGCACACCGACAGGCGGGTCGACGGATTGGGGAGCGGAATGTCTTCGACATCCGAGACTTTCTTACTGACAACGAATGGCATCCCGAGAACCTCAAAGACGAGTGGAGAGGCTCCTACAGCCGTAAAGGCCAGAGCCTTACGATCAAATCCGTTCATGGTTTCGATATTCAGGTCAGGTGCGGTGGCAAGGACATAAGGGCTGAGTGCAAAGGTGGTCCGCTTGAGTCAGTCAAAGGACGCGGCGCTGCCGCAAAGTTAGCCTCCGCAATCGGGCAAGTCATCGTGTCTGGCTCGGGCGCGCAATCTGAGGAGCTATGGGTTGCTGTTCCCGATTCGCCCACGTTTGAAAACGTAGGTAAACGGATTGTCAAGAGTCGTGCGTTCGCCAACACAGGAATCACAATTGCGCTTGTCGGTAAGCGCGGAGTGCGGCTGCTCCACGCTGATGCGTCGGCCAAGAGTATTAACCGCTCAATTCGAACACATTCTATTGTTCCACTTCGATGCGAATAGTTCGGGGTCTCGGGTCATCGAAAAAGTGGCCGTCCACGGCATCTTTTATCATTAATTCCAATTCTTCCCAAGTATCGCCTTGCGTAAAAATGGATTCCGTCAGACACTCTGCGCAGTAACCGCCATCTGACTCCCTTGTTACTCGAAATACTAATTCCTCAATCTTGTCCAATGTCCGCTCCCGCTACCGTTGCGACTTCTCACCGGCGGCAACCTGCCTGTTAAACTCCCCTGATTTCTTTTTCGAGATCGTCAGGGTTTGCCATTTGTCGCCAGCGAAGTGCCGCGCAAGATAAACAATTTGCCCCGCATGATAGGAATAGTGAGCGACTTGGCGATTGATCGCTTGCATCACGGAGTGTGGCTCCGTTCGAATCGTTACAGTTCGCGACAAGTCCGCATCCGTGAGCGGCTCCAGCGCATCGAACAGATGTTTCCACCCGCGGTCCCAAAGTTCGATTAATTCCGCGCGCGTCTTGGGCGGCCCTTCGAATTCCGTGTCGCGGTTGCGGTCCGGCTTCTCTCCATCCGTAGTCAGAAAATCCGTCCAGCGCGAACGCATGTTCCCTGCCATGTGTTTCACGATGATCGCGATGGAATTCGATTCCGCGTCCAGGATGGTGAAGAGTCCCTCATCCGGACACTGGGCCATCGCGCGATCGCCAAGCTTCTTGTAGTAACGAAAAAGGTCGACGGCGTCTTTCACGTAGGACGTGGTGAATTGGTGTGCCATAACGACATTTTCAACCGTTGCCAGCACCTGTCAACCCAGGTCTTCATTTTTGACGCGCTCATCAATTTTTCATTCATCAGAGGTAACCGTATGCGTCCTTTGCGCAACGAAGCAGAGCAGAAGTTCGCTGGCCCGAAGAAGGGTGCCCGGTTGTCAAAAAAGTTCTTGACAATTCGCTTTTTGTTCGCCTAGTATCGGTGCGCTGAAATCTCGAATTTCACAAAGGAGGCTCGTATGACTATTGGACAGATGATGCTTGGTGAGTTCGACCAGGAGATGCAGAACACGCGCAAAGTCTTGGAACGATGTCCCGATGAAAAGTGGAACTGGAAGCCCCACGAAAAATCCGGCACTCTCGGCTGGCTCGCCGGCCACGTCGGCACCGTCCCCGAGTGGATAACTATGACTATCAATACGCAGGAACTCGATTACGCTCCTGTTGGCGGTCCTGCCTTCGAGCCGCCCAAAATCACCAACCGCAAGGAGCTCCTCGCTGCGTTTGACAAAGCCGCTGCCGAGGCCCGCGCCGCTCTCGCCAGTGTCAGCGACGCGGAACTGATGAAAGACTGGACTCTCCTTGCCGGTGGACAGAAAATCTTCGCCATGCCCCGCATCGCATGCATTCGCGGCATGTGCCTCAATCACCTTTTCCATCATCGGGGCCAGCTCACGGTGTACTTCCGACTGGTCGGCGTTCCTGTGCCGGGTCTCTACGGTCCGAGCGCGGATGAAGGCCAGCCGGGCGCTGCCGAAGCTGCTGCTCATTGAGCTTTGAATGATTCTTCGAGGGCGGAGGATTCTCCGCCCTTGGAGTCGTTTCTAGCGCCACGGCCTCCTTCATCCCATCGCGCTATAATAGAGCGCGTCTCTCCTCTGGAGGTTCGTCATGACCACGGAAACTCCCGTCATTCTCTCCGCCGTTCGAACGCCCATCGGCAAATTCCAAGGCGGTCTCGCCGGATTCTCCGCTCCTGAACTCGGCGGCAAAATCGTCGCGGAAGCCATCCGCCGCGCGGGCCTCCAAGCAAGTCAAATTGACGAAGCGATTCTCGGCAACGTTGTACAGGCGGGGCTCGGCCAGAATCCCGCGCGGCAGGCCGCGCTAAGAGGCGGCTGCCATCCCCGCGTTGCCGCCATGACCATCAACAAAGTTTGCGGTTCCGGCCTCAAAGCTGTCGCGCTGGCCTCGCAGGCCGTGCAGCTTGGTGAATCGGAAATTATAGTGGCGGGCGGGATGGAGTCCATGTCCAACTGTCCGTATCTTTTGCCTCAGGCGCGAACCGGCTACCGCATCGGCGATGGAAAGCTCGTCGACTCGATGATCAACGACGGCCTCTGGGACGCTTACGAAAATTTTCATATGGGCATGACCGGCGAACTCGTCGCCGAAAAATACGGCATCACTCGCGAAGAGCAGGACAAGTTCGCCGTCGAAAGCCACCAGAAAGCGGTGCGTGCGCGCAAGTCCTGTTTCTTCGAAGCGCAGATTCTGCCTATCGAAGTGCTGCAGAAAAAGGGCGATCCGGTTGTCATCAAGTACGACGAATCGCCTCGGGAAGACACGAGCATGGAGACGCTCGCGAAGCTCAAGCCGGCTTTCAAGAAAGACGGCACAGTTACTGCGGGCAACGCGCCCGGCACAAACGACGGCGCGGCGGCATTGATTGTTACCAGCGAGCGGAATGCGTCGCGGCTCGGCAAACAGCCGCTTGCGCGAATCGTCGCGCAAGCCGTCAGCGGCGTCGAGCCCAAGTGGGTGATGATGGCGCCTGTTGACGCTGTCGAAAAGCTCCTCACAAGAACCGGCTGGGACCGCGACAAGGACGTTGACCTCGTCGAACTCAATGAAGCCTTTTCCGTCGCCGCGATTGCCGTCACGCGCCAGCTCAAGCTCAATCCTGAAAAAGTGAACGTCAACGGCGGCGCCGTTGCCCTCGGCCATCCCATCGGCGCGAGTGGGGCGCGCATCCTCGTTACCCTGCTCTACGAATTGCAACGCCGCAGCCTAAAGCGTGGCATCGCCGCCCTCTGCCTCGGCGGAGGCAACGCCGTCGCCCTCGCCGTCGAGCGTTATTAGACAAGGAAGCCGTGAAGTACTGTCCGTTGTGCGCTGCAGAATATCGTGAAGAAATAGAGAAATGTGCCACCTGCGGGGCCGCGTTGGTCGCGACGCTTAGTGCCGAGGATGTGCGCACGAATCCGCGGCGACTACTGTGGAGCGGCCGCGACCTGGACGAGTTTGACTCTGTAACGGCTGTTCTTTCCGAGGCCCCGATTCCCGCTCGTTCGGAGCGTGCCCTTGGCGGCCTAATAGGTGCCATCACGCATCGCGCATCCACGATTCACGTTCTTACGAATGATTTTGATCGGGCCTTAGATGTTGCCGCAGCCTCGTTGGCCCCTCGACCGGCCGGGTCTGCCCCGACGCAGATCTGCTATAACTGTTCGGCCGCTTGCTCCGCATTCCTTTCTGCCTGCCCCGGTTGCAAAGCGCAATTGATCGTCGAGCCTCTTCCGGCAGAGGATTCCATTCCGGGAGGGTCTCATCCAACCACACCCAAGTACTGTCCCGCTTGTGATATCAAGTACGGCGCTGGTTTTGAGCTCTGCACGATCTGCGGTGTTGCGCTCGCCCCGGAAGGACTTCGCGGCCGTCCGCTGAATGAAAAGGAACGTAAGGAGCACCTTGAGGTGGCTTGGCGAGGCGGTGACCCTGTTGCCGTCAGCAATGCGATTGCCGCGCTCCGTGAACAGGGGATTCAGCACTACGTGCAATCCACTAGCGATCATCTCGTTTTTGAACTTGCCATGCCCCGTCCCAAGTACATCATCCGTGTGTTCGCCAGCGATCTTTCAAAGGTCAAAGAGCTCCTCGCGGACATTCAGGACAGTCCATTCTTCGGTAATGAAACTAGTCCGGAATTATCAGAAAGTGGCAATGTGCCAAAGATTCCCGCCCGGCGACTTTGGAATCCTGCCGCGGCCACTGCGGAAATTTGGTCCGGGGGAGACGCTGCCCTGGCGCGGCTCCTTGAAGATTGCTTTCTTGAGAACCGCATTCCCTATCGTTGTCAGGGCCGCGCACCGGGAATGCTTCGCTACTTCGTTCTTCCTTCCGACGAACCGGCCGCTCGCGAAATCATCCGCGAAGTCATTGAAGCCACGCCGCCGGCCTGAGCTGTGCGCGGCGCCCGCTTTGTCTCTGTTGAATTGAGTCTTAAGCCGAAACTTCGACGGCACCCGCCGCCGCTTTCAGGTCGTTGCCACAATAGGGGCAGAACTTATCGGTTTCCGCGATTTCGCGCTTGCATTGCGGGCAGGCGGGGTACAAGTTACATTTGCAGTTGGGGCAGAAGTTGAACCGCGCGCCCACTGTGTTTCCGCATTGCGGGCAAGGATACGGCAGCGGCTCGCGCATCAGAAAATAAATGATGAACCCGATGGCCATAAACGGCCAGGAAAGAATAAGCACCAGCAGGGTCCACAAACCGGACATCATGCCGCGGCGCTTCGCGTCGCGATTCACGTAGGCAATCAAAAAGATATAAGCGGCCATGAACGCGGAACCTAGCGTGACGACGCCCATCAGGCCCGCCGTGGATGCCACCGGATTGTTTCGCAACTCCGGCGCCCACGTTTCCCCGCCGGTTGCCAGCAGGCTCAGATTGACCAATACCGCTATGACCTGCGCAACGATGAACAGCACTACCACCAGGGCAATTAACCAGCGCGGCACGAGGCGAAACTCATCGGAAAACCGCGATTTCTCCTTCTTTCTCCGCAGCCGAATCAGTCGCATGCGTTCATTCCACGCGCCGCCTACTTGTTCCGTTCCATTCATGGCTTCTTGCCTCAATCCTTTGGAGCTCATCTACTCCAGTTCACTGGCCCGGCCGTTCCAGCTTGCCAACACCACTCCGGTAGCCAGCAGTGCCGGCACTGCCCACCACATCACGAAGCCCGCTTCCCAGAGCAACTTCGGCGCGCCGGTCCGGTGTCCCACCCACTCAAACGCACGCCACACCCAGGGGGCGCTCGCGATTCCAAGCGACCAGGAAACGCCTGCGATGGCCCACAAAAGTTTTTGTCCCCGGCCGTGTTCGCGCAACTCTTCCGCGCGCAGGCGCACGCGGAACTGTGTGCGGCTGGCTAGCCCGGCCGGCACGGGAATGGCTGCGGTCCGCAACACCCGCAAAGCCTGATCGGTCTGGCGCGCATGCTCAGCGCAGAAGTCACACTCTTCTAGGTGCGCACGAAGCCAGCTACTATCGCTCACCGGCAATCCTTCGACGCGTGCTTGAGCTATCAGCTGCAGGGCGCGTTGGTGGGCATTGTCGCTTATCATACGGCGCCTCGCTGCAGTGCTCCGCGGAGTGCTTCGAGTCCGCGGTACAATCGCGACTTCACCGTCGAAAGCGGAACGCTGAGCACGCCCGCCATCTCTTCGATCTGCAATTCTTCCTGGAAGCGCAGAACGAGAACCTCGCGATAAATAGCGGGAATTTTGTGCAGCGATGCCTGAACGTTTTCTTCCGCCTCGTGGCTGAGAACCTGACGCAGAGGCGAGGGTTCGTTTTCGTTCACGAGTTGCAGCGGATGCTCTTGCTCAGGATCTGTCAGCGTGTCCAGACTTTGCGGTTTCTTTGAGCGTTGCCAATCGATCACCAGATGCCGCGCAATCGCGAAAAGCCAGGCTTCGAATTTTGATTTGCCGTCGTACTGGTGGCCGCGCTCGAGAACGCGGATCCACGTTTCTTGAAAAAGGTCCTCGGCGCGCTCTTGGTTTCCGGTGACGTAGACGAGATAGCGAAACAAGCGGTATTGATACTGCTCGATGAGGCGGTCGAGCAGGTTGGGGTCGCGCTTCCGCAGACCGCGCGCGATGCTCTTCGCGTCATCGCTCATCAGCGTGGAGAATAAGAGGGTTGTCCCCGGCATGGCCAGGCTCGCAAACAAGCTGGACCGCTGTGACGTCAAACATGAGATCGTGGCGCTCATTCTAACTGGTATACGGGCCACCGCGCCAAAAAGACGCAGGCCAGCGGGGCCTAACCAAGCTCAATGGAACCAATGACTTAGAGAGGCGATCATTGTAGTAAACTTTGGGGCCAACCAATATGTTCTGCCCCCAATGCAAAGTCGAGTATCGCCGCGGCTTTACCCGTTGCTCCGACTGCGATATTGATCTGGTGTACGAGCCTCCCGCGGCTGCGCATAGCTCCGGCGAAGCGGGCATGCGGGCCGAAAATTCGGATGATCCTTTCTGCTCCTTTTGGCGCGGCGACGACCCACGAATTCACGCGGAACTCTGCGAATTGCTCAACGAGGAAGGCATTCCACACAAAACCATCCGGCGAGAGGATCATCTCTTCAACCTGAATATCAAGAGCGCCTTTGAGATTGGGATTCCGTTTTCGCAATTCCCGAAGGCGGAAGCTGCGATCAAAAACGCTTATGGGACGGAGCAAAAACAGGATGCTGCTAGGCTTCTGCCTTATGGAGGGGGCTACGCGGAAGAC
>WNFC01005818.1_pt1 | contig 13532 bp, 16 predicted proteins | sample 5400541 | NCBI WGS metagenome assembly WNFC01 (sample SAMN13153342, study PRJNA577476) | soil metagenome | isolation source: 120 cm saprolite under Douglas fir tree site 2 hole 2 replicate 1 | place: USA:California | collected 2015-04-18
ATCGTGTGCGGCCGCTTCGGCTGGTGGCACTGCGAACACTCGACGAGCGCGGTGCGCTTTATCGCGAGGTGAGCGCGGCGCTCGCCCTGGCGGGCATGAGCGTATCGGGTCTTTGGAAGAGCCATGAGCAGCCCATTATAAGGTCAGCGGCTGGTAATGACCTCCACTTCCTTGACGGGCCTGGTCGGAGGGGTCCGTAATGCCTCGACACCCTTCTTGACGGTGGCCACCGTCCGCAGCAGCTGGGTTTCCAGGTTCTGCATGACCTCCCAGGCGTAGCGGTCGGCGGCCCGGCGCGTTTCCTCGGCTCTGAGCGCGGCCTCCTTGAGCATGGCGTCGGCCTGCTTTTCGGCCCGTTTGACCAGCTCGTGCTGGCCGATCATCGTCTGGGCCCGCTCGCCGGCCTTGCCTACGGTCCGGGCCGCCTCGGACTGCGCCTCCGAGAGCAGCCGCTGCTGCTCCTGGAGGGTCCAGCGTGCCTGCTTGATCTCGTCGGGCAGGCTGAGCCGTAGCTCGTCGATGCAGGCCAGCGCTTCTTCCTGGTCGATGACGACGGTCCGCGTCAGTGGGATCTGGCGGCTGTGGCCGATCAGGTACTCGAGGCGATCGATCGCTTCATGGATGTTCATTGGTGTGCTCCTTCAGGGTCGCGGGGTTCCCGCGCTGAGACGTTGATTGAGCGGTCCGACGACGTTGGCTGGGACGAATTCAGAAATGTCTCCACCGAACTCGGCGAGTTCCTTGATCAAGCTGGAGCTGAGAAACAAGTGGCGCAGGCTGGTCGGGATGAAGACGGTGGTCACATCGGGCTCCAGGCGACGGTTCATCAGCGCCATCTGGAACTCACTCTCGAAGTCTGACACGGCGCGCAGCCCACGGACGATCACTCGTGCGCCCACCTGGCGCGCGAAGTCGATGGTGAGGCCGTTGAAGGTGCTGACCTCCACGCCCGGACGCTCACCAAGACTCTCGTGGATCATCGCCACGCGCTCGGCGGTCGTAAACAACGGTTGCTTGCTGGGGTTCTCGAGGACGGCGATCACAACGCGGTCGAAGATCTGAGCGGTCCGATCGACGATGTCAAGGTGACCGTTGGTCAGCGGATCAAAACTGCCGGGGTAGAGGGCGGTGATCACTGGTACCTGAAAAACGTGAGCCGGGTGGCTCCGTAATCGCGATCCCGGACGAACAACAGCCGCTGCAGCGTGGGCAACGGTTGACTTCGATGGTGCTCGACCACCAGCAGCGCCTCATGACGGAGCGGCGCCCGGTCGAGCGCCTGCAGAGCGGCCGTTAGCGTCGCGCTGTCCTGGTACGGGGGGTCGAGGAGAAGAAGGTTGTAGGCGCCGATGTCGCTGTCGTGCACCCTCAACCAGTCGATGGCGTCGGCATTTGCCACGTCGCCCTGCTGGGCGAAGCCGGTTGCGGCCAAATTCTCCGCGACGATGGTAGCACAGGCTCGGTCGCGTTCCACAAACGTCGCCGACGCAGCCCCGCGCGACAACGCTTCGACACCCAGTGTCCCAGCGCCGGCGAAGAGATCGAGGACTCGCGCACCGCGTATGCTGTCGCCGATGATGTTGAACAAGGCCTCTCGCACCAGCGACGTGGTCGGTCGCGTGGCTCGGCCCGGCGGCGTCTTGAGCAGGCGCCCACGACTGGTCCCAGCGGTGACGCGCGTGGCCGGACCCGTCATGCGATGAGTAAAACAGGCGGATCGGTCTGAAGGCCGTCGCCGACGAAGGAGCTGCAGCATAGTCGTCGTCGCCGCCGTGGTTGGCATCATCCTCGTGCTCGCCCTGCCGATCGCTGCCGGTATGGGCGTCGGCTGGCTGCTGAGCCGGCTGCGACCGCTGCCGCCCGTGGTCCCGCCCCCGAAGGTCAGTCCAGAGCGAACACCTGACGATACGCCGAAAGCTGGCGGCGGAGCCCCAGCTCGCCGGCCAACGTCGGGTCGCGCTCCAAGAGGCGGACGGCCTCGCTCTGGGCGTCGCTGATCAAGACGGCGTCCAGCAGGTTCGCCATTTTGAAGTCCTTGCCATGCTGGCGGTAACCAGCGAGGTCACCCCAGCCCCGTAGGTCGAGGTCGATCTCGGCGAGGTCGAAGCCGCTTTTATTCGTGACGACGGCCTGCAGGCGCTTGAGCGACTGCGGATCCTCGGCATCGGTAAACAGGAAGCACCACGACTCCTCGGATCCGCGCCCGACGCGGCCGCGGAACTGATGGAGCTGCGCCAGTCCGAAGCGGTCGGCGCCCTCGATCATCATGACCGTGGCATTGGGAATGTCGATGCCGACTTCCACCACCGACGTGGAGACCAAGATGGCGATCTCGCCACGCTTGAACGCCGACATGACCGATTCCTTCTCGGCCGTTTTGAGGCGGCCGTGCAGCAGGGCGATGCGAGAGGCGAGCTCGGGAAAGACATCGCGCTGCAACTTCTCGAGCTCCTGGGTCGCCGAGCGGACGCCGAGCTTGTCAGATTCCTGGATCAGCGGGCAGATCACGAACACCTGCCGTCCCGCCTCCACCTGTTTGCGGATGAAGTTGTAGGCATCGGCCCGCTTCTCGGGCGGAACGAGGCCAGTCTTGACCGGCCGGCGACCGGGTGGCATCTCGTCGAGGATCGAGATGTCGAGGTCGCCGAAGAGCGTGAGCCCAAGGGTGCGCGGGATCGGCGTGGCCGTCATCGATAAAAAGTGGGGCGTTCGTTCGGTCTTCTGCCGTACCGCCAGCCGCTGACCCACCCCGAAGCGATGCTGCTCATCGACGACGGTCAGCGCCAGGTCCTTGAACTGCACGTCTTCCTCGATCAGGGCGTGGGTTCCAATCAGGACTGGCAACTGTCCCTCGGCCAGCGAGGCGAGCATTGGTTTGCGCGCCGACGCCGGCGTGCTGCCAACCAAGAGGCCGACATCGATCTGAAACGGCTCCAGGATGGATTGGATGACGTCCGCGTGCTGGCGGGCGAGGATCTCGGTCGGCGCGAGCAGGACGGACTGGAAGCCGGCGTGCGCGGCGTGATGCATGGCCATCGCCGCGACCACGGTCTTGCCCGATCCCACATCACCTTCCAGCAGCCGGTTCATCGGTGCTCGGCGCGCCAGATCCTGCAGGATTTGCCAGGCGGCGACGCGCTGCGCATTCGTGAGCTTGAAGGGCAGCGCCCTGACGAAGCCGCGCGCGGTCGGCTCGTCGAACGGCACCACCGGCGCGCTTCGAGCCATGCGGGCGCGCTTGGCCATTTGCGCCGCGACCTGGAGGACGAACATTTCCTCGAAGGCGAGACGGTCCTTGGCGCGCTCCAGTCGCGCCGCCGAGGCCGGGTAGTGAACCTGTCGCACCGCCTCGGCGCGTGCCATCAACGCGCGACGGGTGAGGAGTTCGGCCGGCAAGAATTCATCGAGTTGATCGGCCAGCGGCAGGACCGCCTGGATTTTGGGTCGCAGCCATTTCGATGTCAGGCCCTCGGTTTCCCGATAAATCGGGACTAGCCGTGCCACGTTCTTCGGGCGCAGCGACACTTTTTCGTGGTCCGGGTTCTTCATCACCAGGCCACCGTTCATGTCAGCCTCACCGGCGACAAAGATCTCGTCGCCCTTCTGCAAACTCTTGACCAGCCAGGGCTGGTTGAACCAGACTACCCGCAAGCTGCCCGAATCGTCATTGAGGACAGCCTCGGTCAGTGCCATCCGCTTGTATTTTGTTTGGCGGGCGCCGATGTCGTAGATCCGTCCCCGAACCGTCGTCTTGACGCCGGGCCGCACGAAGGCGATCGGCGTGATCGTGGAGAAATCCTCGTAGCGGCGCGGGAAGAACAGTAAGAGGTCGCGAATGGTCGCGATGCCGAGCCGCGCCAACTTTGCCTCGGTCTTATCGCTGACCCCGGCGAGGGACGCGACGGAATCGTCTACGGACGGGTCCCTGACAACGTGCAACCGCGGCATGGTCAGGCGACGAGATAGGTAAAGCCGATCACGCCAGGTCCGGTGTGCGTCCCGAGCACGGCTCCGATCTCGGTCAGCTGGATGTCGACGCCCGGATAGGTCGACGCGACCCGCTCGCGCAGTTGCTCGGCGTCCGCCCTGGCGGCGCCGTGCATGATGGCCAGCCGGCTCACCTTGCCGTCCCGTTCGAGCAGCTCGACCAGCCGGTTGAGTGCCTGCGGCCGTCCCCGCGCTCGTCCGAGCGGGACCACTTCGCCATCCTTCAACTGCAGGATCGGCTTGACGTTGAGCAACGAGCCGAGCAGCGCACGTGCTTTCCCAATGCGGCCGCCTCGCTCCAGGTAGGTCAGCGTATCGACGACGCAAATGACCCGGGCCTTGGCCACCAACCCTCGCAGACACTCCGCGACCGTCTGGCGATCGCGGCCGGCCCTCGCCAGGTTGGCCGCCTCCAGGGCCATGAAGCCGAGCGCCATCGAGGTGCTCAGCGAATCGACGACATCGATCTTTCCGTCGCCGACTGACTGCGCCGCCATCAGCGCGGAGTTGAAGGTGCCGGATACCTTGCTGGAGAGGTGCACAGAGACAATCTCGTCGCCGCCTTCGAGCAGCTTTCGATAGGCCGCTTCGAAGGCACCGACCGACGGCTGCGAGGTACGAGGCAACTGTGATGATGCCTTCAGGCGACGGAAGAACTCGTCCGTCGTCAGGTCCACGTGGTCACGGAAGACCTGGTCGCCGAAGTGAACATTGAGCGGGACAACGGTGATGCCGGCGGCCCGCTGTTGCTCCGGGGTCAGGTCCGCTGTGGAATCCGTAACGATTCGCACCACGAGTGGAGTATAGGCAGCGGTTCGCGCCCATCACGGCCGGGCAACGGGCGCGTTTCGTTAGGTTGGGCGTCCGAAAGATTGATAAACCTATAGGAGAGATGTCGCTCCCAGGACATGTCGCCGTCGGCCCACGCCTGAACGGCGGCCTCAACTCGCGACTCAATCAAGCCATGATCCTCACGGCCTTTGTCGGCTTCCAGGCGCTGGATTCCCTCACCACCCACCTCGGCCTGGCTCTACAGCACCAGGAGCTGAACCGCATCATGGCGCCGTTGATGGCAACCCAGGGAGAGCTGGCTGCCTACGCCGTCAAAGGCACGGCGGTCGCGGTGCTTCTCGCCATCCTGATGCTGATGTACCGGCGCAAGCCTCGTGTCTGGCATGCATATCACGTCGCCGCCTGGATCACCGCGTTCGGCGTGATCATCAATCTCGTGCAGCTGTTCTGAGGCCCCGTTACTCGACCGCCAGCACGTAGGGGTAGAGGGTCTGCTCGCCGGACTGCAGCTCGACCGATGCGCCCGGGAATTGTTTGACGATCCAGCTGCGAAGGGTCTCCTGTCCCTGGTCCGACGCCTCCACTCCGGCATAAATCGTCACTGTCCCGACCTTGCCGGGATCGATGCGCTTGAGGACCGCCTCCGCCACCTTTTCCGCTGAAGGACCCGCTTCCACGATCTGGTCATCGAGCAACCCGATCACATCGTTCTCTGCGATCTTCAAGCCGTCCACCTCGCTTGCACGGACCGCCCGCGTTACCTCGATGGTTTGCACCGTGCCGAGCGCGCGCGACATCGCCACGGCGTTTGCTTCCAGGTCGGCGCTGAAATCGAAGGCGAAGAGCGCGGCGATCCCCTGGGGCATGCTCCGCGACGGGACGACCCTGACGCGTTTTTTCGTCAGGTCGGCAACCTGTTGCGCGGTCATGACCACGTTGCCGTTGTTGGGGAGCAGCAAGACGTCGCTGGAGGGCACCGATTCGACCGCGGCCAGGATGTCCTCCGTAGAGGGATTCATCGTTTGGCCGCCACCAACCACCGAATCGACCCCGAGGCCTTCGAGGATCCGCCGGAAACCATCTCCGCTGGCGACTGCCACCAACGCCAGGTGCTTGGTGCTGGCCGGGCGTCGGACCTTATCCCCTTGCAGCCGATGGTGCTGCGCCGACATATCGTCTACCTTCAACCGGCTCAGTCGCCCAATGCCGCTGGCGTAGCCAATCACGACGGCCGGCTGCTGGGTGTGAACATGGACCTTGATCGCCGCCTCGTCCCCCACGACCAGCGCCGACTCGCCGTGCCGGAGGATCTCTGTGCGCACGTCGTCGACCGCCAGGTTGGCGCCGTTGATGATGAACTCGGTGCAGTATCCCCAGCCCGCCGTCGGCGCCTCGATGGCTTTTGGCCGCGCATGCTGGGTCGCCGGCCGCTCGAAGGTCGCCAGCGCTTCCCCGGTCATCCGCTTGAGGAAGCCTTCGAGGATGAGCTGCAGCCCGAAGCCCCCGGCGTCGATTACGCCCGCTTGCTTGAGAATTGGGAGCTGCTCGGGCGTGCGTTCGACCGCAGCGGCGGCCGCCTCGCACGCGGCTCGCACCACCTCGGTCAGATCGGTGCTCGTTGCCGCCTTCGCCTCGGCGCCTCTGGCCGCCTCGCGTGCCACCGAGAGCATGGTGCCCTCGGTCGGCTTGATCACCGCCCGGTAGGCGACGTCGGAACCGACGGTAAAGGCGTGTGCCAACCCGTGGGCGTCGACCGCACGACTCGCGGCGATGCCGACACTGAAACCCCGGAAGATCTGCGAGAGGATGACGCCCGAGTTGCCGCGGGCTCCCATCAGGGCGCCGTGACTCGCCCCCTTTGCCATCCGCGACAGGTCGGCGTCGTCGAGCTCGCGGATGTCGTCGACCGCTGATTGCAAGGTCAGAAGCATGTTGGTGCCGGTGTCCCCGTCAGGGACGGGGAAGACGTTGAGCGCGTCAACCTCGTCGCGGTTGACGGTCAGCCAGGCCAGCGAGCCGAGCAGGGCCTCTTTGAAGAGACGGCCGTCGCATTCGAGGATGGGCATGGTCGCGGCGCCGGTCAGGCTTTGGATCTCAGGTGCCGCTGCTCCCGCTGACGTGGATTCCCTGGACGTTGACGTTGACTTCCACCACCGGGAGACCGAGGGTGCGTTCGACCGAGTAGCGCACCGCGTTGCCGAGGTTGTGCGCGACCTCCGAGACGCGTGTGCCGTACTCCACGATCACGTAGAGGGAGACGGCGATGCCGTCCTCGCGGACCTCGACCTCAACGCCCCGATGGACCTTGTCGCGGTGGAGCCGCTCCGCCAGGCCGTCGCGCAGCCCACGGGCGGCCATGGCCACCACGCCATAGCAGCCGGCCGCGGCATGACCGGCGATGGTGGCGACCACATGGCGCGACACCTCGATCCGCCCGAGGTCCCTGGCCTGGATCAGCGTCCTCGGCGGCTTCCCGGTCCGTTGGGGGTTAGCCTTCGTCTTTGAGTCCATCGTGTGCTACTATGTGACGCTGATTTCGCTTCAATCATACGCGATGATCCGAGAGGCACCCGAGCAAACAAAACCATGGCACAACGCTGCGCAATCTGCGGAAAGGGGCCCCAGTTCGGGCATCACGTGAGCCACTCGAAGGTGCACACGAAGCGCCGCTTCATGCCCAATCTGCACAAGGCTCGGGTTTTGATCGACGGCCGGTCGCAAACGGCACTGGTGTGCACCCGGTGCTTGCGCACCCAGGCGAAGTCGGCCTAGTTTCCGCCCACCTCGCTCAGGGCGATTGCGGCACCGGCATGGCCGCGGGGCGATACCCACAGTTCGACGCTGGCTCCGGCGCGAAGCCAGGCACGGGCCGCCGTGAGCTCGCGATCTGACAGCACCAGGTAATAGCTGCCGTCGCCGCGGAGGGCGATGACCCGGCCCTGGACCCGGTCGACAACGCCGACGACCTGCCGGGGTAGCGCGGCGTAGCTCTGGGCGCTTAAGACGGCAAACCAGGTGGCGACGACGACCCCGGCCGTGGCGGTCGTCAACAGGATCCGCCGACCCCACGGGGCGCCCTGCCAGAGGAGCCCGTAGACAAGCCAGGGAAGGACGACGGCGACCATGGCCAGGCTGGTCTGCGTCTCCTGCCAGATGTTGGTGGCATAAGCCCGCTGTGCACTGTCGGTCATGTCCGCCCCTGGAGCCATGAAGGCTGGGACATGCAACGCCAGCAGGAAGAGCGCGATACTCGCCGCCAGCGTGAGGACCACCCGGCCGAAGCGGACGTCGTCGGGCAGCATACGAGTGTTTAGCCGCAAGGACCGCCGCACCGCCGCCGTCACCATCATGTAACTGGCGGGTCAGTTGATTTACGCTACCGCCGAAGAGAGGAATCGCCATGCAGAAGCCACCGCAGCTCCTTCCGACCAAGCTCGAGGAAGGCCAGGCCCCGGGGATCCGCTACCGCATCGACGGCGAACTGGTGCCGGTCCTGCATACCTGGCTGGACGGCACCGTGCCGATCTACTTCGAGCACCACGTGGTGCTCTGGAAAGACCCGCCGCTCAACATCGGCATTCGCGCGATGAAGGGGGCGTTCAAGCGAATGGTGGCGGGCATGCCGATCTTCCTGACCGAAGCACAGGGTCCGGGCGAGATCGCCTTTTCCCGTGACGGCGCGGGCCACCTCTTCCCTCTTCACCTGATGCCGGGCAAGGCCGTGTTGGTTCGCGAGCACCAATTCCTCGCCGCCACCGGCAACCTCGATTACACCTTCAACCGGGTGAAGGGCGTTAGCAACATGCTGCTCGGCTCCACCGGATTTTTCGTGGATCGCTTCAGCGCCTCACACCAGGAGGGCGTCCTCTGGCTGCATGGCTATGGCAACGTCTTCGAGAAAGAGTTGGCGCAGAACGAGCAGATCGACATCGAGCCGGGTGGATGGGTCTACCGGGACGAGACGGTGCGCATGGATGTGCAGATGTTCGGCCTGAAGACCGGCATGTTCGGCGGCGGTGGCAACATGATCTGGAACCGCTTCACCGGTCCGGGCCGCGTCGGCATCCAATCGATGTACCTGCACATGCCTACCACCGAGTAGCGCTAGCGGAGTTCTTGGATCGCGGCCTTGGCACCCTGGGGGTGGCTGTAGACGAAGCTCCCGGCGACCAGCACCGTGGCCCCGCTTTGAGTCGACAAGCGACCGGTCTCTTTGTTGACGCCGCCGTCGACCTCGATGTCCAGCGTCGGGTTGAGTCGGTCGCGCAGCACCCGCGCGGCTTTGATGCGCTCCGGGCTGCCGTCGATGTACTTCTGGCCACCCCACCCTGGGTTGACGCACATCATGACGAGCAGGTCGGCGTCCTTCAGTACCGGCTCCACCAGCACCAGCGGACTGCCGGGATTGAGGCACACCCCGGGCCGCATCCCCGCCTTCCGTATGCTCTCCAGGACCCGGTGGATGTGCCGGGTCGCCTCGACGTGGACCGATAGCGTGTTGGCACCCGCGTCGCGAAAGGCGTCGATGCTGCGTTCCGGGTTCTCGATCATCAGGTGCACGTCAAATGGAAGCTTGGCGTACCGCCGGCAGTGCTCCACGGTGCGCGGCCCGATCGTGATTGGGGGGACGAAGTGCCCATCCATCACATCGAAGTGCACCCAGTCGGCACCGGCTTGTTCGAGGGCGGCCACTTCCTCTCCCAATCGGCTGAAGTCCGCCGATAGGAGCGAGGGGGCGATCAGCACTAGGAGACGGACGGGATGCTGATCGTGACGGGCGCGTCGAAGTCGTGGTAGTTGATGACCACGAGGGCCGTCGTGTGAATGGTGGACCCGGCGGGCAGCTGGCTGCCCGACTTCGGCGTCGCCCCGAGCGAGCCCATCAACTGGTTCAGGTCGATGGTGTAATCGGCATCGGTGCTGACGCGGCGGACCAGATGATCGTCCTTGCCGAACCAGACCTCGACGGTCATGCTGCCGCTGTCGAGCACCTGCTTGATGGCCGCCAGCGCCTGCGGGTTCTTCACCGCGGCCTTGTCGAGGGCGGCGAGCAGCTTGTCCTTGTCAGGGATCAGCTGGTAGTGATGAACCGACGTGCCGTTGAGCGTGGTGTCGCCGAGGTCTTTGATCGACTTGACGTTCTTGAGCAGCTGCTCGTACGAAAGCGGGTCGGGTTGGCTGAGCTGGCCGGTGATGCCGCCCGATTGCGTGGAGACTTGCCACTTGCCGTTGAGCGGGTTCTTGATGTAGGCCTTGCCGTTGGCAACCACGACTTCGGTGGCCAGCGACAGTCCGGACATCTTGGCGTTGATCACGGCGTGATAGCGATCGGGGAACTGCGCCTCGCCGGTCCCCGTCAGGTCGAGCGAGATCGACCCGGCCGTGGTTCCGCTCTGCCCGAGCTGCGCGCCGAGGGCGGCGGGGAACGCCATCTTGACGGTGCCCGCAAGGTCGAACTTGGCCGATTTGAGCTGGCCGGCGCGCTGCGCGGCGGCGTCAAGCGCCTGCTGCGGGGTTTCCGCCTTCGCAAGTGGCGAAGCACAGGCGGCCAGCGCCAGCATCGTCAGCAGGGTGGCGAGAACTCGCTTCATGGGACTTCGTTGAGTATATCGGCGCTCGGACGCCGTTCCTTCATTGACGCGCCTGGGCGTAGGTGGCGTCGAGCCACACCGGTAATTCGGCGAGCCCGTCGATGACGTGGGTCGGGGCGATGCCTGGGATCGCGATCGCCCCGGGATGGCGCAGCCAAATGCCCGGAATGCCGGCATTCAGCGCACCCGCGATGTCGGTGTCCAGCCGGTCACCGACCATGACCGTCTCGTCGAGAGGGACACCCAGCCGGCGGGCCCCCTCGGCGTAGATCGCCGGATCGGGCTTGGCCTTTCCGAAATCTCGAGATGTGACCAGGGCGTCAATCAACTCCCGTATGCCGGCTCTTTCGAGCGCCTCCTCCAGCTCAGCGTCGCCGGAGCCGACCGTGTTCGAGATCACTCCCACGCGGTAATGGGCCCTCAGCGCCGTCAACACCTCGAAGACATCGGTGATCGGGGTGATCGCCATCTCCCACAGGTGCTTACCCGGCTCCTCGACCAGGAGCGTGTTGCCCGCGTCAAAAAAGACCCCGGCCAGCGGCTTGCGGATCACGCCGGTGCGGTCGCGACTGGCTGCAGCTGCCGAGCTCGCAGCTGGCCGCAGGCGGCGTCGATGTCCAGCCCCCTCGTGGCGCGGATGGTGGTCGAGATGCCCGCGGCCTGCAGGACGGATTGGAAGGCCTGCGCGCGCGCCTTCGACGGTGGCGACAATGGGCTGCCCTCGATCGGATTCATCGGGATCAAGTTGACGTGGGTGAGCCGGTGACCGATCACAGTGGTCAGCCGCCGAGCCTGTTCGACGCTGTCGTTGACCCCCTGCAGCAAGACGTACTCGTAGCTGGTGCGCCGGCCGGTTCGTTCGGCGTGGGCGCGCGCCGCGCCAACGATCGTGGCGATCGGGTACTTGCGGTTGACCGGAATCATGCTGCTGCGCAGCGCATCGTCGGGCGCGTGCAGCGAGACCGCCAGGTTCACCGGCAGCCCCTCCGCGCTGAGCCGCTCGATGAAGGGCACCAGCCCGATGGTCGATACCGTGACCCGCCGCGGGCTGAAGTTGAGCGTGTCCTTGAGGGCCCAGCGCCGGATTGCGCCCACGACCGCCGCGTAGTTGTTCATGGGTTCCCCCATTCCCATGAAGACGACATTCGTGAGCGAGCGTTGTTTGTCGCCCAGATCCCGGCTCGCCGCGAGGAACTGGTCGACAATCTCGGCTTCACTCAGGTTTCGATCGAAGCCCGATTTCCCCGTGGCGCAAAAGCTGCAGCCAATCGGGCAACCCACCTGCGAGCTGACGCAGATGGTCGTCCGCGCTCGGGAACGAGCGGTGGCCTCGTAGTGCATCACCACCGTCTCGATGGTCCGGCCATCGCCCAGCTTGAACAGGTACTTCAGGGTCTGGCCGTGATCGGCCTGTCGCTTCAGGTGCGGCGTGACGGAGCTGAAGGCAAACGACTGCTCGAGCTGGCGCCGCGCCGATGGCGGAAGGGTGCGCATGGCGTCGAAGGAGGGGGCGAGCTTCTGCCAGAACCACTGCTGCGCCTGGGCAACGCGGTACGGCGCTTCGCCGGCGCGGGCGAGCCGATCACGAATCGCCCCCGCATCGGCGGTGGCGAAGGGCGTGTACTCAGTCGCTACGGCGATTTCCGAATACGAGCGAGGCGTAGTACAGCAAGGTCAACAGCGCCCCGAACAATGCAACCCAGTAAGTAAAAGCGGCCGCTCGCAGCATCCGCCGCGCGCCGTCCTGTTCCTCCGGCATGATGACGCCGTTCTCCGCAAGCAAGCGAAGGGCTCGGCGGCTGGCATCGAGCTCGACCGGCGTCGTAACCAGCTGGAAGAGAACCACGGCAGCAAACAGCGCCAGACCCGCGACTGCGATGTAGAAACCGATTCCGGTGCCGGTGAAGGCGGAGAGGACCAGGCCGGCGATGACGATCAGTAAGCCGGCTTGCGAGCCGATGTTGGCGGCGGGGACCAGGTCGGAGCGAAGCCGCATGGCAAAGTACCCCTGGCGATCCTGCTGGGCGTGGCCGATCTCGTGGGCCACGACGGCCTCCGCCGCGACCGAGTTCCCCATCGCGACGTCCTTCGAGAGGCTCAGCGTTTTGGTCCGCGGATCATAGTTGTCGCTGAGTTCGCCGTCGATCACCTGGATCGTGACGTCGCTCAGTGCAGCCCCAGTGAGGATTCGCTGCGCAGTCTCGACCCCGGTCATGCCGCTCGAGCTGCGGACCTGCGAGTACCGCTGGTAGGTGCGCTTGACCCAACTGCTGGCCAGGAAACTCAGCGCCATGATCGGGAGGGCGACAAAGACGAAATATCGCCAGTCGAAAAAGGGCATGAACATCAGCGCTCTGCCGGAATTCTACCCAGCACCAAGATCCGCAATCTCCCAAATTCGTGGATAAACCGCTGCCGGGCCGTGCCTATCTCTTCACGCTGCGTGAAAGGATCCCGCGAGGCGGGTCGTTTCACCCTCATCGGGGCTCAGCGCCCCAGACAACCATGTTGGACGAGCCACAGCGACTCACCATGTCGGACGTTTTCACCCTTTTCGGCCGGCACTCCGAGGACACCCGCTGGGTTGCGTCGGCGGATTCGCAAGAATACCTGGCCGTTGTCCTTTATCTGGTTCAGCGGAACAACCCCCGCTAGCCTTAGCGCCACGCCGCTCCCTTATGATAGTATCTCTGTCAGTTTAGCTATTAGTTAGGTATCAAGATGTCTGAAAAGCTGACGTTGAGCGAACTCTTCGCTCTCTTCGGGCGTACCAACGAGGATACCCGCTGGGTAGGCTCCGCCGATTCCGAGGAGTACCTTGCGGTCGTCACCTACCTCGTCCAGCGTTCGAGCGCCCGCTAGCCAAATTTCGATCGGGCCGCGGGCGTCGGTCACAATCCCGCCACGATCGCGGAACGACCCGTTGGTTCGCTAGGCCGTCGCTCGTTATACCACTCATACTCGGATTGCGGCGATCGTTCGCCCTGCCTGAGGCAAAACAATGGTCACCATCCTCGCGTCAAGAATCCGGGCCCTGATGGGCTGGGATAGCGAAAACGGCCAGGCGCTGGTCGAGTATTCGCTGATCATGTGCCTGGTGGTCATCGTGATCCTGGTCACGTTGATCGTCCTCGGGAACCAGGTGCGTAATACCTACTGCAA
>WNFC01006395.1_pt1 | contig 13530 bp, 12 predicted proteins | sample 5400541 | NCBI WGS metagenome assembly WNFC01 (sample SAMN13153342, study PRJNA577476) | soil metagenome | isolation source: 120 cm saprolite under Douglas fir tree site 2 hole 2 replicate 1 | place: USA:California | collected 2015-04-18
GCGGCGCTCGGCACGCAGGGACGCCACACCGCGGCGCCCCTGCCGCCCGCGCGGCGACGCGCGGATTGACCCCGGGCACGTGTGGCGCGATCGTAGGACGCTCGGGCACCGCGCCCGCGCGCCCATGACCTCCTGGCCCGACGCTCCCCACCGCACCGGCCTGCCCCTGCGCGCGCGCCTGCTCGTCATGTGGGCGCTCAGCGCGGCCCTGGTCGTGGGCGGGGCGACCTACGTGCAGCGGCGCATCATCGTCGCCGCGGTGGAAGACGAAGCGGTCGAGGCCGCGGGCGCGACCGCGCTGGGCGTGGCCGCGGAGCTCACGGAGCGGGAAGGGCTGCCCTCCGCGGCCGAGCTCGACGACCTGCTGGCCGACTTCCAGCGCATGGTCCCGGCCGTGCGCGGGCTGACCCTCACCCGGATCGAACCGGGCGGCGCCGTCGTGGTCGCGACCACCACGGAGCGGCAGGCGCCCGCCGGGGTCAGCGCGCTGTCGCGCCAGGCCATCCAATCGCGCAACCGTGCCGTGTCCGACCTGGTGGAGGGGCCGGCGCGCCTGGTCGCGGTGCCGCTCGAGCGCGATCACCGGCCCTACGGGGCGGTGGTGGTCTCGGTGTCGATGGAAGCGGTCCAGCGCGTGCGCGACCAGGTGCGGACGGCGGCCCTCCTCTTCACGCCCCTCGCCATCCTCGTGCTCGTGGCCATGCTGCACGCGCTGGCGCGGCCCCTCGTCCTCTCGCCGATCGAGGACCTCCTGGGCACGATGCGGCGCGCGTCCGCCGGCGACCTCACGGCCCGGACGCCCATCCGCCGCCGCGACGAGATGGGGGCGGTGGCGGAAGGCCTGAACTCGATGCTCGAGCGCGTGGACGACTTCAACGCGGCCCTGCAACGCGAGGTCCAGCGCGCCACCGAGGAGCTGCGCGAGACCAACCGCCAGCTCGCGGAGAGCGCGCAACGACTGTTCGCGGCCCGGCGCGAGCTCGCGCGCAGCGAGCAGCTCGCCGTGGCCGGCCAGATGGCGGCCAGCGTGGCCCACCAGATCGGGACTCCCCTCAACCTGATCTCCGGCTACGTGCAGATGATCCAGACCGACGTGCCCCCTGCCTCCGCGTCCGCCGTCCGCCTGCGCACGGTACAGGAGCAGATCGGCAAGGTGACGACGATCGTGCAGGGGCTGCTCGACCAGGCGCGCCGCCCCCTGCTGAACAAGACCGAGGTGGCGGCGGGCGAGCTGGTGGAGGGGGTGTGCGAGCTGGCCCGGCCCTCGCTGGCCGCGGCCGGGATCGCCCTGCGCACGGTGGTGGGCCCGGGCCTTCTCCTCGACGTCGATGCCGGGCAGCTCGAGCAGGTCCTGCTCAACCTCATCACCAACAGCATCGACGCCATGCCGGAGGGCGGCGAGCTGCTGGTGACGGCGGGAGCGAGCGGGGGCTACGTCGAGATCACCGTCGCCGATTCCGGCACCGGCATCGATCCCCTGTACCTGGGACGCGTGTTCGATCCGCTCTTCACGACCAAGGAGCGCGGCAAGGGCACCGGCCTCGGCCTCACCATCGCGCGAGACGTGGTGGCGGCGCACGGAGGAACGATCGCCGTGGCCAGCCGCCACGACGAAGGGACGGAGGTGAAAGTGCGCTTGCCCCAGGTCCGGCCGGCCGAGCAGCAGCTACCCGCCCACGATGGTGGCCGCAGGCGACGTGCCTAGGATCCTCGTCGTGGACGACGACCGCGAGACCTGCCGCTTCATGGACGAGCTGCTGCGCGGCGCGGACCGCCACATCGAGCTGGCCCACACCCCCGACGAAGCGCTGGCCCTGGCCCAGCGCGGCGGCTTCGACCTCGTGGTCTCCGACATCAACCTCAACGCGGAGCTGTCCGGCCTCGACCTCCTGCGCGCGTTCAAGCGCGCGGACCCGCGGCTGGAGATCCTGCTCATCAGCGGCTTCGGCACCCTGGAGACGGCCATCGAGGCCGTGCGCGCGGGCGCCTTCGACTACGTGAGCAAGCCCTTCGACATCGTCGAGGTGAAGGAGACGGTCGATCGCGCCCTCAAGCGCCGGGCGCAGCCGGCGTCCGCGCCCGCGCGGCACGAGGCGGTCGAGGCGGTGCCCGCGGACGGGCTCATCGGCCGCAGCCGCGGCATGCTCGGCGTCTACAAGCAGATCGCGCACGCCGCCGGCTCCGACGCGCCCGTGCTCATCACGGGGGAGACGGGCACGGGCAAGGAGCTGATCGCGCGCGCGCTCCACCATCACAGCCGCCGTGCCGCGCGGCCGTTCGTGCCCGTCAACTGCGGCGCCCTCGCCGAAGGCCTCCTCGAGTCCGAGCTCTTCGGCCACGTGCGGGGCTCCTTCACCGGCGCCCTCGGCGACAAGAAGGGCGTCTTCGAGCAGGCGGACGGCGGCTCCATCTTCCTCGACGAGATCGGCGAGACCACGGCGGGGGTGCAGGTGCGGCTGCTGCGCGTGCTCGAGCAGGGCGAGGTGCGGCCGGTGGGCGCCTCGCGCGTCCTGACCGTGAACGTACGCGTGGTGGCGGCCACCAACCGCGACCTCGAGCGGGCCGTGCGCGAAGGCTCCTTCCGGCAGGACCTCTACTACCGGCTCAACGTCATCCGCATCGCGGTCCCGCCCCTGCGCGACCGGCGCGAGGACATTCCGCTCCTGGCCGCCCACGTGCTGCGCGACGTGGCCACCCGGGGCGGGCCCCTCCGCCGCCTCGCCCCGGAGGCCCTGGCCGCGCTCATGTCGTACGCGTGGCCGGGCAACGTCCGTGAGCTGGAGAACGTGCTCGAGCGTCTCGCCCTCGGCGCCACCGGCGACATGCTCGAGAGCGAAGACCTGCCCGCGGTGTTCCGGGAGCGTCCGCCGGCCACGCTCGAGGAGCCGCTCTTCGACGGGCTCCCCTCCCTCGAGCAGATGGAGAAGCGCTACCTCGCGCACGTGCTGGAGACGCTGAGGGGCAATCGCACCCGCGCCGCGGAAGTCCTCGGCATCGACCGGCGCACGCTGTACCGGATGATGGAGCGCTTCGGGATGGATGGCGAGCAGGAAAAATGAAGCCGCCCCCTTGATGCGTTTTCGTCTCGTGGACTAGAGTTCGGCTCTCAACAATCCAAAAGGAGTCACATGCGCCGATCCCTCCCGGCTCGCCTGGTGGTTTGTCTCGCCCTGACCGCCGCCCTGGGCGACGCGTTCGCGGCCTTCGCCGCGGACCCACCGACCGCCCAGTACCGCGCCTTCTGGGTCGATACCTTCAACACCAATCTCAGCGACCACGGCGACGTAGTGGCGGTCGTCAACAACGCGCGGGCGGCCCGCGCCAACGCGATCTTCGCGCAGGTGCGCCGCCGCGGCGACTCCTGGTACCTGGACTCGCTGGAAGGCCCGGCCGAGATCGTCGCCCCCGCCAAGCCGCTGGCGCCCGGGTTCGATCCGCTGGCCGACCTCATCGCGGAGGCACACGCCGCCGGCATCGAGGTCCATGCCTTCGTGATCGCGGCCGCGATCTGGAATCGTCATCCCACGATCCTGGCCCCGTCGGCCTGGCCCGACCATCCCTTCAACCTGCACGGGTTCAACCAGGCCACGCATGCGCTCTACACGGGGCGCGACAACTGGCTCACCCGCACCCTCATTCCCGACGGCACGCCGGGAGCGGGCGTGACCTTCCAGGGCACGCGCATCGGCTCCGATTTCTGGATCGACTTCGGGCACCCGGATGCGGAGGCCTACACGGTGGAGGTCCTCACCCACCTCGTAGAGCGCTATGACGTGGACGGGCTCCACCTCGACCGCATCCGCTACCCCGAGATCTCCATCTCGGGCCAGACGCCCTCTACGGGCACGAGCATCGGCTACAACGAGACGAGCGTCGCCCGCTTCAACCAGCACTACGGACGGACGCCCGGCACCAATCCCGCCCAGAACGATCTGCAGTGGAACCAGTGGCGGCGGGACCAGGTCACGAACGTGGTGCGTCGCATCTACCTGAGCGCGGCCGCCATCAATCCGCAGATCAAGATCTCCGCCGCCTTGATCGCGTTCGGGGGCGGGCCGACAACCGAAGCCTCGTGGAGCTCGGCCGAAGCCTACTGGCGCGTCTACCAGGACTGGCGCGCCTGGACCGAGGAGGGCATCCTCGACATCGCCGCGCCCATGGCCTACAAGGCCGAGCACACGGCGAGCATCCGCCCGCAGTGGGACCAGTGGAGCGAGTGGACGAAGAACCACGCCTACCATCGGTCGGCGATCCTGGGCCAGGGCGGCCTCGTCAACGCGATCGAGGGCACGCTGCGCCAGGTGCGGCGCGCCTTCACTCCTTCGTCGACGGGCAACTTCACGAGCGGGCTCATCTTCTACTCCATGGCGACGTCCAACATCGCGGTGACGAACAACCCGTTCTCGATCCCGGCCGGCCAGTCGACGCCGGTGCGCAGCTTCGCCGAGTTTGCCTCCGCGCTCACCACCGGGCGGTCGATCGACGGCGCGCGGGCCTACGAGGACCTGGCGGCCAACCCGGTGGCGGTCTTCCCCGGAGAGGCGTCCGTGCCCGACATGCCGTGGAAGTCGAGCCCGGTGGCCGGCCACCTCATGGGATTCGTGCGCGACGAGACCGGAGCGGTCGTGGACACGGGCGCGGTCACGATCGCGCGCGACGCGGGCGCGGATCCTCCGGCCGGTACGCGCACGACCGTCCTCGGTGCCACCGACGGCGGCGGCTTCTACGGGGGCCTGGACCTGGCGCCTGGCAACTATCGCCTGACGGTGACTCCCGTCCGTCAGCCCGCCTACACGACGGCCTGCACGGCGCCGGTCACGGCGGGGCGAGTCGGCCGCTTCGACGTCACGATCGACCGTGAAGCGCCAACGGTGGTGCTCAGTGCCACCCCGCGCGAGCTATGGCCGCCCGACCAGCGCACGGTCGACGTGACGCTGGCGGGAGTCGCCGAGGATACCGGCACCGGCATCGATACCGTGTCTTTCCGCGTCTTCGACGAATACGGCCTCGTCCAACCGGACGTGGCGCCGATCGATGGAGGAGGTCTCGCGCGGGTGGACTTCGCGCAGGCGATCCCCCTGGAGGCCGCCCGCGCGGGCAACGACAAGGACGGAAGGACCTACACGCTGGAGGTGACGGTCACCGACCGGGCCTGCCAATCGCGCACGGCCGCCCTCACGGTCGTCGTGCCGCACGACCAGAGAGACTGATCTGTCTCCCCTGGTGTCCGGGCCCGTATCCCACGCGGGATCGGCTCCATTCGCCGGTGATCGCGGCGATGAGCTCACCGTTGCGGCTCGACTCCTGCGGAACGAGTAGAGGGCGAGGCACCGCCGGCCAACCTGTTCTGGAACCAGTCGGCGGGCTCGAACGGCTGCGCTCCATACGCGACGCCCTTCTCTCTTACGGCTCCGGCGTCATCCCGGCGGCGCTTCCCGAAGTACAGCCTGCCCTCGTAATCGTTGTGACGCCGACAGCGCAACTCGATCTTCTCCACCGTCGCCTCACCGCCGAGGGCGTAGGGGTCCACGTGATGGAACTCCACGAACCGGTGTTGCCGGCTCGCTTCCAGCGAGCCTCGTTGTCAGCGAATCCCTGAGTCGGGTCCCTAGAACGCGTCATGCCGGACGCCGTTGCGCCCGTTCGTCTTGGCGTCCTGCAGCATCCGTCCGGCCGCGCGCAGCATCTCGTCGAGGCTGGCCGGCGGGCGGGGAAACGTCGCCGCCCCCAGGCTCACCGTGACCGGTGCCCCCTTCTCCGCCGCCACCTGCATCAGGACGAGCCGCAAGCGGTCGAGCACGGACTCGATGGACGCGATGTCCGCATCGGGCAGGAGGATCGCGAACTCGTCTCCGCCCAGGCGCGCGGACGCGTCCACGGCGCGCATGGCCGAGCGAAGCGCCGTCCCCACTTCGCCCAGCAGGCGATCGCCGGCGTCCTGGCCGCGGACGTCGTTGACTTCCTTGAACCGGTCGACGTCGACGAGCACGACGGTGAGGGGCCGGCCCGAGCGCGCGCTGCGCGCGATCTCGCGCCGCGCCACCTCCAGGAAGCCGCGCCGATTCAGGAGGCCGGTGAGGGAATCGGTACGGGCGAGCGCGGCCTCCCGGTTCCTCCCCTTCCGCACGCTCGCGACCGCCGCCGCCACCACCGCGTACAGGGCGAGCTGGGCCGCGAGGTTGAAGACCTGGATCGGGAGGCGGGGCGGGTCGTACGACCGCGTGGCCACGTCGGCCGCCCACCCGGCGATGGCGCTGGCGAGGGCGATCCCCAGCCCACCCGCGGCGCCGAGGAACCAGGCCGCGAACCCGATGGGCAGCAGGTAGAGAACGGTCACGTTGACCTCGGCTCCGGTCAGCTCGTCCACCATCCCCGCCACCGCCACCGTGCCCAGGGCCAATGCGAAGATCACGCCCGCGGGCAGGGCGTCGATCCAACGCGCGAAACCCCTGAAGAAGCCCCGGCCCTCGTTCACCTCGGCTCCCGGCGGGACGCGCGGAGCCGCAGGGCACGCGCGGCGGCGATCAATCGGGGAATGGGCGATCGCTCGTGCAAGGTCGTGTGCGCGTCCACCACCGCCACGGCGATGCGCGGCAAGTCCGCGTCACCCGGATAGACGAGGTGGCGCGGCTCCCAGCGGGGCGAGAGTGCGTCCTTGAGCGCGAAGAGGTCGTCGTAGCGGTAGATCGACCCCAGCCGGTCGGCCAGTCCGAACGGGCCGACGTCGGCTCGCCCGTCCGCGGAGGACACGGGGACGAGGCCCAGGCTGACTTCACGCACGCCGGACGCGGCCAGCGCTTCGAGCGCCCGGGCCAGGAGCACCTCGCGACAGCCGCGGCGTGCGTCGCGACGACGGCGCAGGAGGTCCAGGGTCATCCCCGTCCCGTTCGCGTACGGGAGCCAGGTACAGAAGGCGTCGATCCGGCCGCCCGGCTGGCCACACACGAACACGGGCCGCGAACCCAGCTCCTCGAGGTCGAGAGACCCGAACGTGAAGTGGAGCTCGCCGATCTCACGCTGGGCCAGCCACTCGTCCGAGACCTCGACGATCTGCTCGTCGAGCACAGCGTCCACCGCCGCCCCCCGATCGTAGGGCCACACCGCGAGCGCGCCCGGCTCGGCGACCGCGCCCGGGGGTCCGTTCCCCGAGGCCACGGCGCTCGGGGCCAGGATGCCTTCCTCGCCGATGCGCAGGGCCTTGAGCCGCGCCCCCGCATAGGCGGGCAAGTCCTCGCCGGGCACGGCGTAGAGACACGGGCTACATACGTGCTTGCGGCAGTGCTCGACGAAGTCGCGCACGCTGGCCGCGAGGTCCTCGGGCGCGCAGAGGGGGCCGCCGCACGCGACCGCGACCGCGTTTCGCACCGCGTAGCCGACGAGGCCACGTCCCTCCGCGACCAGCAGGTGATGCTTGTCCGGCCGCAGCGCGAACGCGGACAGCGGCCGCGTGCCGTGCGCGCGCCGGATGCGGTCGACGTCCTCCGGCGGCGCCTCCAGGCGGTCGCGGAGGACCACCGGCCGCAGCAGGAGGACCAGCAGGTAGAGGCGCACCACCCATCCCGCGACCTGCAGCGAGGCCAGGAACCGCGCGGCCTGCTTGTCCCGCGGGCGTACCTCCTGTCCGCTGATCAGGATCCCGCCGCGTACCGCTTCGCGCAGGCGCACCTGCTTGAGGACGTGGTCCATGCCCGGAGGTTGCGATCCCGGCGGCCAGACCAGACGCGCATCGAGCGCGCGCAGGCCCTGGTAGCCATAGGCCACGATCGCGAAGGCGAGCACGGGCGCCATGACCAGCGCCCGGCGCAGCGTGGCAGGATCGCTCTGCGCGCTGAACCGGCGCCGGAAGGCCAGCATGTAGCCCAGCAGCAGCGCGGTCACCAGGGTGTGCTGCAGCTCGAACTCCTCGGCCCTGACCTGCGAGAAGAAGGCCACGGCCAGCGCGAGCGTGGCCACCCACCAGGCCAGCTCCTTGCGGCGCGCCAGGTTGCGCGTCACCTGCAGCAGCGCGAGCCCGGCGAAGAGCATGACCAGCCGGTTGCCGGAGACGAGGTCCAGCGGCACCCACTGCGCGACCGAGGCCAGGACGGTGGCGCGCCGCGGCCAGAGCGCGGAGAAGATCTCGAGCACGCCGAACATGCCGATGACGAACGGCACGATCGCGTGCAGGTCGTTGACGTTGAGCTCGCGCACGCGCGCCTGCTTCTGGACGCGGCGGGCCCCGATCACGGCGGCCACGGAGAGAACGACCGCGAGCAGGACCCAGACGCCGACGTGCTGGATGTCCTTGAGGTGCTTCTCGACGGCGGCGCCGCTGTAGTACCCGGCCAGGCCCAGGGTCAGCGCCCAGATGAGCACCGCCACGAAGTCGACGATCGTGAACACGGCCGGCCGCATGCCCACCGCGCCGCAGGCGGCGGGGATGACGATGCGCAGGCCGAAGGTCCAGCGGCTGGCCAGGAGGAGCCACACCCCGCGTCGTGCGGTGAGGTCGATCCACTTCTCGTACTTCGCGCGGGCGCCCTTGCGGCGCTCGAGCCAGGAGCGGCCGCGGGCCCTGGCGGCGCGGTAGTAGACCTGGTCCCCGCACATGGTGGCGGCCATGACCACCGCGATCACGATCGGGAGGTCGAAGACGCCGCGATGCGCCATGAAGGCGCCGGCAAGGAGGAAGGCCTCCCCTTCGACGACGACGCCGGGGAAGAGGATCAGGTAGCCGTAGCGGGCCAGGAGGGCTTCCACTCAGTGGTCCTGACCCGATTGTGCCAGTTATCGGCGGCCGCCGGCGCGCGCCGCTCGACACGGCGCGCGCGGCGGCAATGGCGCGGTCAGTCCTGCTTGGCGATGACCAGGGCCTTGATCTTGGCGTAGGTGGCGGCGGGGACGATCTTCCGCGTCACCAGCTCGTCCTTCCTCTTGTAGGGGCGTCCGGCGACGATCTTCTTGGAGTAGACGTCGCCGACGCCGGGCAGCGTCGCCAGCTGCTCGGCGGTGGCGGTGTTGAGGTCCATGAGCTCGACGGCCGGTGCCTTGGCTTTGACCGACGCCTTCGTCGGCGCCTTCACGGAAGGCGGGGCCGCGTGGGCGGGGACGGATAGCATTCCAGCCACGACGAGGAGCGACAGTCGGGCCAGTGCGCGCAGGGATCGCATCATCTTTCTCATCCTCCTGAGGCCACGGGTGGCGCAAGCGCGCACACCACGGGCCGATCTTGCCACTTCAATCCTCGTGCCGCAGGCTCGTCGTATCGATCGCCCGCAAGTCATAGAAGCGACGGGGCGGCAAGGACGCTGGGCGCGCGCGAATGGACATCGGGCCGGCGACAGGTCCGCCCCAGCGGGGCACTTTCGCGAATAAACCCATCGGATATGATGGCCGTTCCCATGTCCAGGAGCTACGACGCCATCGTCATCGGTGGCGGCCACAACGGCCTCACCCACGCCGCGTACCTGGCCCGCGCGGGCCGGAAGGTCCTCGTGCTGGAGCGCCGCCCCGTCCTCGGCGGTGCCGCCGTGACGGAGGAGGTGTACCCCGGGTTCAAGTACTCGGTCTGCTCGTACGTGGTGTCGCTGCTGCGGCCCGAGATCATCCGTGAGCTGGACCTGCCCCGCCACGGCCTGGAGATCCTGCCCCTGGACGGCACCTTCACCCCCATGCCCAGCGGGGACTACCTGTGGCGGATGAGCGATCACGCGCGGACGCGGCGCGAGATCTACCGCCACAGCCCCCTCGACGCCGAGGCCTACGACGACTACTCGAAGGCGATGGCGGACATGGCCCGCTTCGTCAAGCCCATCCTCTCCATGGTGCCGCCCGATCCCCTGTCCTTCGACGTGCCCGGGTTCTCGCGCCTGTTCGCCATGGGCCGGCGCTTCCAGCGCCTCTCCCGCACCGCCCAGCACAACATCCTCCAGCTCATGACCATGAGCGCGATCGACCTGCTCGACCAATGGTTCGAGACCGACGTGCTCAAGGCCACCATGTCCGCCAGCGGCATCATCGGGACCTTCCTCGGCGTGCGCTCTCCCGGCACCGCCTACGTCCTCCTCCATCACTACATGGGCGAGATCGACGGCGTCTTCCGGTCCTGGGGCTTCTCGCGCGGCGGCACCGGCGCCATCTCGATGGCGATCGCGGGAGCGGCCCAGCAGGCCGGCGTCGAGATCCGCACCCAGGCCTCGATCGAGCGCATCAAGGTGAAGGACGGTCGTACGGTCGGGGTGGTGCTCGAGGGCGGGGAGGAGATCGACGCGCCGGTCGTGTCGTCCAGCGTCGACCCGCATCGCACGTTCCTCAAGATGGTGGAGCCTGGCGTCCTCGACGGGAGCTTCCTCTCCGAGGTGCGGCGCTACAAGCTGCGGGGCTCCTCGGGCAAGGTGAACCTCGCCCTCGACGGGCTGCCGGAGTTCACCGCGATGCCGGGGCCGGGCGCGCACCTCCGCGGGGCGATCTCGATCTCGCCCAGCGTGGAGTACATGGAGCGCGCGTACGACCAGGCCAAGTACGGCGAGTTCTCGACCCACCCGTACATCGACATGGTCATCCCCTCGCTCACCGATCCGTCGATCGCCCCCCCCGGCAAGCACATCCTGTCCTGCTTCGTGCAGTACGCGCCCTACAAGCTGCGCGAGGGCACGTGGGACGAAAAGCGCGACGCCTTCGGCGACGCGGTCGTGAACACCATCGCGCAGTACGCGCCGAACCTGAAGAAGCTCATCCTGCACCGCCAGGTGCTCACGCCCCTCGACCTCGAACGCGAGTGGGGGCTCACCGAGGGCAACATCTTCCAGGGCGAGCTGTCGCTCGAGCAACTCTTCTTCCTGCGTCCGGTGCCGGGATGGGCACGGTATCGGTCGCCGATCCGCGGGCTCTACATGTGCGGATCCGCCACCCATCCCGGCGGCGGCATCATGGGCGCGCCCGGCCGCCTCTCCGCCCTCGAGCTGCTCAAGGACTGGAAGAAGGGAAAGGTCGCTTGAAGCCCGACGTCGTGATCATCGGGGGAGGCCACAACGGCCTCGTGGCCGCCGCCCTGCTCGCACGCGGCGGGCTCAAGCCGCTCCTCCTGGAACGACGCGATGTCCTCGGCGGCGCCGCCGTGACCGAGGAGTTCCATCCCGGGTTCAGGGCCTCCACCGTCGCGCATCTCCTCGGGCCCCTGCGCGGGTCGGTGGTGGAGGACCTCGATCTCAAGAACCGCGGGCTCGGCTTCGTGGAGGCCGAGCCGCGCGTGTTCGCGCCGCTGCCCGAGGGCGGCGGCATCTCCCTCTGGGGCGATGCGGGCAAGACCGCGTTCGAGCTGCGCAAGCTCTCCCCGGAGGACGCCGACCGCTATCCCGAGTTCCACCGCTCGCTTTCCGCCATCGCGGCCTTTCTCTCGCGCCTTCTCGTCCTGACTCCGCCCGACATCGACCGGCCGCTCAAGGGCCCGATCCTGTCCTGGCTGGGCCTCGGCATGGGTTTCCGCGGGCTCGGGCGCGAGGACGCGCAACGCCTGCTCCGCTGGGGCCCGATGGCGGTGGCGGACTTCGCCTCCGAGTGGTTCTCCACCGACGTGATGCGCGCCATCGTCTGCGGGCGCGGGATCCACGGGCTCTTCGGCGGGCCCTGGTCGGCGGGCACGACGGCCAACCTCCTGCTGCAGGCCGCGACCGGAGACGGCAACGGGGCGGGCAGCGCCGTGCAGCTCATGGGCGGCCTGGGATCGCTGGCGGGGGCGCTCAGCGCCGCCGCCCGCCAGCACGGCGCGGAGATCCGGACGGGCGCGACCGTGGAGCGCATCGCCGTCCAGGACGGGCGCGTCACCGGCGTCGTCCTCGCCGGCGGCGAGGAGATCGCGGCGCGGGCCGTCGTCTCCGGCGCCGATCCCAAGCGCACGTTCCTGGAGCTGCTCGATCCCGCCGTGCTCGACCCCGACGACGTCCGCCGGCTGCGCAACTACCGGCAGCAGGGCATGGCCTCCAAGGTGAACCTCGCCCTGGACTCGCTGCCGCCCTTCCGCGGCGACGTCTCCCCCGACCTCCTCCGCGGCCGCATTCACATCGGTGACGACGTGGACGACCTCGAGCGCGCCTTCGACGACGCGAAGTACGGCGGCATCTCCCGCAAGCCGTACCTGGAGGCCACGATCCCGACGCTCTGGGACACGACGCTCGCTCCCGCGGGCCAGCACGTGATGTCGGTCTACGTGCAGTTCACTCCCTACGCGTTGCGCGAGGGGAGCTGGGAGACGCGCCGCGACGAAATTGGCGAGGCCACTCTCCGCACGCTCGAGACCTACGCACCCGGAATCTCCCGCCGGGTGCTGGCGCGACAGGTGATCACCCCGCTCGACCTCGAGCGCACGTACGGCCTGACCGGCGGACATCCCGCGCACGGCGAGATGGCGCTCGACCAGCTCTTCCTCGCCCGTCCGCTCCTGGGATGGGGCCGCTACCGCGGACCGCTGCCCGGCCTCTACATGTGCGGGGCGGGCACACATCCCGGGGGCGGAGTCACCGGCGGCCCTGCCGCCAATGCGGCGCGGGAGATCCTGGCCGACCTGCGCTGACCGCCTACTGCGGGTAGGTCAGGGTGAGCGTGAACATCACGCAGGGTCCGCCCCCGGCCTGCTGCACGAACACGTAGTAGGTCTTGTTCTGCACCGCCGCGGACATCCGTGCGCTCGTGTTCGAAGAGGGAGAGGAGCGTGCGAGCGTGGCGGCTTCCGACCGATCGGTTAGTCGCCTTCTTCGACCTGGCGAATGCCGGCGGCGAGGTCCGGCTCGGCGGATTGCCCCGCGACGAGGCCAGGGCCGAGGGCGAGCCACACCGCCAACACCACCACGACGGGGCGATTGGACATCCACACTCCTGAATGCAGAGGATGCCGGACGATAATCACGGCGGCCGCCATTTACAAGCCGCGCGCGAGCGGCGTCCTGAGTCGCGCTCCTACGGGGTCGCCGCCCGCGGCGCGAAGCTGGATCCGTCGAAGAGCGGTAGAAGGACGAGCGACGGCTGGTGGTCGTAGAGGAGCAGCAGCCCGACCTGCAGGGCCAGCCGCCCGTTCATGGAGACGGCGAGGGCATTGGCGAAACGGACGCGCACGTCGGCCGTGTCCTCGAGGCTTTCATCCACGGCCAGGCCGCCCACGTACGCGCTGTTGGCGCCGAACTTCCGCTCGGCATCGGCGCTCAAACGGACGCCGACGAACGTGTCTTTCGTGGTCGGATCGTCCACGACTTCACTCTGATGCGTGACCGTCGCGGCCAGGCCCGACTTGAGCGTGAACTCCTTCCGGTTGGCGAAGAGGTAGGTCGCGCCGACGAGGCCGAGGGTGCGGCCCTTCAGGCCGGAAAACCGGTCGCGGTCGAATCCCCCTCCCACCTGCCAGGCCAGGCGGTCCGTCACGCGCCGGTCGAACGTCGAGCTCACGTCGTACTTCGCGGCCTTGAGCACGCTCGGACCGGTTTCGATCCGGAAGTCGGTGCGACCGCCGATCGCTCTCCGTGAGGGCTCGCTGGCCTCCGCTCGCACGACGGAACCGCCGAG
>WNFC01006829.1_pt1 | contig 13530 bp, 9 predicted proteins | sample 5400541 | NCBI WGS metagenome assembly WNFC01 (sample SAMN13153342, study PRJNA577476) | soil metagenome | isolation source: 120 cm saprolite under Douglas fir tree site 2 hole 2 replicate 1 | place: USA:California | collected 2015-04-18
CGGACGTACTGCCTCGGCCTCCGCTCGACCTTGTGTTTCGTGTTTGCGATGGTCAGCCACGATCCGCCACAGTTAAGGTCAACTCCATTCTCGCGCCTCCCCGGATCACGACAAGAGATACAGAGTCTCCGACGCTCAAGCTGGCAATCCGATGCAGGGCATCACGAACGTCATGAACGGGATCGCCATTCAGTGACACGATTAGATCTCCCACCAGCACTCCCGCCGAAGCTGCAGGCGCATTAGGTTCGACGTGCAAAACCAGGAGAACCTGGTCGGCTCCCTCCGCGAACTGAGCCCGCAAAGCCTCGGGAACGGGAACGGCCTGCATCGCGACACCGAGAAAAGGCCGGGGTACGTGGCCACGTTCAAGGATTGCGTCGACAACCCGATCTATAGTCTGTGTCGGCACAGTGATGATGGCATTGCGCGCCAGAGCCGGGCTATTGATACCCAGGACGCGATGATGCTCGTTCACCAGTGCACTGCCGGACTGGCCCACGTAAAGTCGAACATCAGGTCGAATGAGGCGATCAATCTGTCCCCCGCGCCAGGTCCGCCAGGGGCTGCCAAGACGCGCGATGATTCCTGAACTGGCCGAGATGTCGCCTAACACAGAACGGCCGACTGACAGCACAAGCTCTCCGACGCGCGTACTCTCGAGACCGCTGGTGTCAGCGGGTTTCAGACCGTTAGCCTCTACTCTAAGTACCGCGAGATCCGTTCCCGCATCCGTTCCCGCAACACTAGCGTTGAATGGCTCGCCGCGGTGGGCAACTTTGACTACCTCATTGCGACGGAGACCGTTACGCACGGTCACTATGACGCCAGGTCGCCACACAACTCCACTTGAGGTGGAGCGGCCTCCTCTATGGATCGTGACGATGCTGTCCTGGACTGCTTCGATTGCTTCCGATATGGATTTGGACAACGAGTTCCAAACCCCTGAGCTCTGAATTTCGTTTCTCATTATGTCCTCCACCTGACGAGCCTATGATGGCACTTCCATAGGTTGAGTACATCCGCCAGATGACCAGGTCACGCCCGTCAACTGAGATCACTCCGTGAATCCACCTAAGCCGTCCAGAAGTCCGGACCTGGGAAGTTGAAAACAGACGGGCAAACCGGACCGGAACTCGAGGTTGACGGAGATAGAACGCGCCTCGCTGAGTGCTACCGCCTGTTTTCGCCAGTAATCGCAACCCGAGGTGATTCCAGTGATGCTGTGCATGGACGGGCGCTCTCGAACTCAAGAGGGTCGCATGGATGGCGTTTGACAACTCCGGCGTTAGGCCTCGGGTGAAGCCGCTCGCCGGGTGCACCACACGAGCCGTCTTTGTTCGTGTAGCGGAACTTTTTGACGGCGTTCGCCGTATCCCGGCTAGGCCCTTACAAGGGAGGAAATATGAGCTCGACGAAAACGGACGCGGCGGACCATCTCATTAATCGCCTTCTCACTCACCGAGAACAGTCAGTTATCCCTCGGTGAGTAATGGGAAATGAGTTTGTCTAGATCGATCTTGAGGGTCCACTAAGGGTCCAATAACAGGAAAATTCTGTGCATTTGGTAGCGTTACAGCGCGGTTGGTATCGTGCAATTTCAATGAGTTGCGTGTCGTTGCCGAAATGAGCGGGAAGCGACCATCGACTTATCCTCACTGGATCTGGTCTATTTTCTGTGATTTACATGTTCGCCGGAATTTCGCGAGGGACCAATAAGGGTCCAATAACAGAACCGGGAGTGGGTCAGTGAGTGCGAAGGCCTGTTATCGCCAATCGACAATAGGCTTATGTTCAGCGGCATAGAAGTGAAAGAGGCGTACCAAGGGAGAATTCCTGCTCAATGTTTCTGTTGAATTTCGATCAAGGATTCAAAGTGCTGAACGCGACCGGGTCTGTTTCTTGTCTCGATGCCGCGCCCGGAACCAAGTAGTTCTCCCGTTGCGCGAGCAGAGGTATCGCCGCACGTTGCCAAGATCGGCAGATCGTCATCCACAATGACGTGGAAAGGTTTAGTCATCGCACAACTCCGGCCGGGTAGATCTCCGCGATCGGCAGCCTGACTCGAAACTCGGTCCGGCCGGGCTGCGATTCGAAATCGATAGCGCCGTCGTTATGGCGCACCAGGCGCCGGACGATGTCAAGCCCGAGGCCAGTTCCCTGTCCCATTGGTTTGGTTGTAAAGAACGGATCGAAGATGCGGTCGCGAACCTCCTCCGGAATCCCGGGCCCGTCATCGAGGATTCGCACCACCACGCTTTGGTTCTCGCGGATCGCAAGCACCTCCACCCGGCCTCCATTCGCCACGGCGTCTAAGGCATTGTCGATCAGGTTTCCCCATACTTGGTTCAATTCGCCGGCAAAGCCGCGCACCTTTGGCAGTTCAGCCTCCAGCTCCAACGTCACGGCCACCGACTTCTCACGCGCCTTCGACTTCAGCACCGCCACAGTGTTGCCTAGGCTTGGGCCCAGATCCACCGGCTCGGCCACGTTCGCCTGGTCCATGTGCGTAAATCCCTTAACCGCGGTCACCAGACTCGAGATGCGCATCGCGGAATCCTGAATCTTCGAAGTCAGGTTCCGCACAGCACAACCGGCGGCTGCCCACCGCACCACCGCGTTCAATGCCGGTCGCTCCACTGCAGCAACAAGCAGGTCCAGCGACTCAAATGTCACTTCGGTGTCGGCAAGCATTTCTGCGTTAACCGTGTCCAGTCCGTGGTTGGCAAGCCACTCCGCAATAGCCTCTTCGCGATCAAACTGTTCCAGAGGGGACCGCACCCCATGGTTCTGTTTCGCCATACAGGACGCACGAACCGCGTCTACGGCGGCGATTTGGGCATCGCTCAGTCTCGCCGCAGCCAGACCGCGTGTCGCCTCTTCGGAGTCTTCAATACGATCCTCGAGCATAGCCGCGCAACGCTCGATCGCGGAGGCTGGATTATTCAGTTCGTGGGCCAGACCCGCCGAGAGTTTACCTAGCGAGATCATCTTTTCGTTTTGCAGGTCACTTGAGGTAAACAGCCGGGCGCGATCAATCATGGTATGTACCAGGATCGAAGTGACTTCGAAACACTCTCGCGTCATCGCCCTAAGATGGTCGCGGGGTATAGCGAGAATTTCCAGCGGTTCCAGGGCACGCGAATCTCCTGGCGGAGTCATGAGCCGCGAATACGGCAACATACCGGCAACATCTCCTTCGCGCCACTCAATGACCTTGTTCGGCCCGGCACCACGATCGACGAACAAAGCCAGTCGCCCGGAAAGAATGATGTAAAGAGCCTCCACCTGGCGACCCTTCACACTCAACACTTCGCCAGTATTCAGCTTTCGAATGGACCCGTGTGCTACCAGCCACTCCAACTCCGTCCGGGGCGCTGGGCTCAGGGTTTTGTGTTCCGCCAACCGATCGATAAGATCTCGTGCTATCACTGGCGTGCAATCTCCCAATCAGAGGCAGAATTATTCCCTAACAACATATCAGATGGAAAATCGTCTTTGCTTTTCGTGAGCGACTCGTCCTGTCTCAGGAAATCTTGCGATCGGATTGGAGAGAATCGACAGTCAAGAACGATCCAGGTTGCCGAGTGAGAAACCTTCTTACACCGCAGTCTGACCGGGTTCGATCCATTTATGTTCCCTACTAATTCCCAAGTTCCTGCGGACCAGTCTTGTGGAACGCCCTGCGTGGGGGAACAGGCATCCCACTACAGTGCAGCGCGGGAATGTCAGTCTGAGCAACCTCCAGGTGCTGAATGCAGTGCTGTATGTGGCGGAACAGGGCTGCAAGTGGCGCGGTCTGCCGAAGCGGTTCGGTCGCTGGCACACGGTTTACACGCGGATGAGCCGGTGGTCCAAGAACGGCGTTCTGGACCGGGTGTTCGAGAAGTTGCAGATGGAGCAGATCGTGCGCATCAAGATCGAAGCGTTCTCTCTGGACTCGACCTCGGTGAAGGTGCATCCGGACGGAACCGGGGCGCTAAAAAAAACGGACCTCAAGCCATCGGCAAGTCTCGCGGCGGATGGAACACCAAGGTTCATCTGGTTGCCGCGGATGCTCGAACGGCCATAACCTTCGCGCTGTCACCCGGCAACGCGCACGATGCTCCCGAAGGTCGAGAACTGCTGCGCGCTCTGGGACCGATGCCGGAAGGCCTGCCGCTGCTGATGGATCGCGCCTACGAAGGCGATGAGACCCGGCAACTGGTGCTCAGCCTGGGCATGATCCCGGTGGTTCCGCCCAAGTCCAATCGCATCGAACCCTGGGAGTACGACCGTGCGCTCTACAAGAAACGCAACGAGATCGAACGGCTCTTCCGCAGACTCAAAGGCTTCCGCAGAATCTTCTCCCGCTTCGAGAAGCTCGACGCCCTTGGTCTGCCCGATCTTTTGTGCCAGTTGGATTGTTAGTTTAGCGCAACGATGAAGGGAACGCGCGGAACTCATCATGGCTCAGGAGATTTCTCTCCAATTAAAAGCCGAATACATTTGCGCAGACTTTCTTATTCGTCCATCAACTTCCCCTTGCATTCGCGCGGCGGACCATACATTTTCGCCAACTGATTTCTCAACAGTTGAGTGGTTCCCAGTGCTATTCAGAACGAGCCACTTCCCAAGAAGACCGTTACACATCCAAACAGGAACAATTCAAAAAAAAGCGATACCGCTTCGATGCAGATCATCCAAGCTCGATCGATTGCGTTCTACAGGTCAGTTCTGAGGAAATAGCCGAACGGCGCGCACCTCGAAGGGCAGAGACGTGCCCTTGAGGAACGGCTCCGGCGGTGTGAGTTCGATGCTAATGGGCGATGCTGATTGGGAGCTTCTGAGGGCGGAGTTCTTTGGAAGGACACGGACGAGCGTTTTGACTGTTACGGAGCCTGCGTCAAAGTGTGGCACCATCAGCGGCTTTCGGTGGCCGTCTACGACGAGGTCCAGCTTTGGCTGACGTCGCGGCGCGTTGACGTCGATCTCGATGCGGTACCTGCCGGGCGCTGCCGCGACGAACCAGCGCAGCTTATAAAGAGTTGGCGGAGCTTCGTAGTCAGCACCGTTGTAGTTGAAGAAGTGATCAGCCGTCTGTGGAGTAAGCAGGACGTTTCCCGCCGCTTCAGGAGCGATCGAGGACGGTTGCACATGGAGCTTGCCACTGAAGGGAAGCACAACTACAGGGAGGAAGCCGGCACCGGCAAGCGATGCTTCGCTGATGGTAACGGATGTTCCATCCTTGTTCCGCGAGACAGGAAGTGCAGTGTGTGAGGGATCATTGAGAAAATAAGCGTCGCCAAGGTGTTGTGCACGAAGCCCAGGCAGGTGGAGCACACCGTCGGAGGGTAGATCCTTCACAAAGAGGTAGAGCTTGCCTTTGCCTACTGTGGCGTAGCCGAAGTCAAGCTTGCGGAAGGGCTGTGCAGTAGTGGCATAGATTGATTCTCCGCGATTCTTCAGCCAATCGCCAACACCTCGCAGCACGTCAGCCTCGTAGGGAACGACTGAGCCGTCTCCTTCGGGACCGATATTGAGGATATAGTTACCGCCACGACTGACGACCTGCACCAGCCGCAGGATGTTTTCATGGATCTTGCCTTCTAGGTCATCGCGCTTTTGCCAGGAGCGATAACCCCACGTCTGAGGAAAGATGGAAGCGGGCGTCTGCCATGGCTCATCGATCTGGAACTCGGGCACCTGATTGTCGCCCATGACGGTAAAGTCACCCTCGTAGTTGAAGACGCGACCGCTGACCATGGTCTGCGGCTGGAGACGATGCACCGTCTGAGCGAAGCGCTTGCTTTGCTCGGGAGTCGGCTTGCCCATGTCAAACCAGATCTCGGAGATTGAGCCGTAGTTAGACATCAGCTCTTTGAGCTGCGCCACGTTGAAGTCCTCGTGCGCTGGCGGGATTGGATTGCTGTTGCCCTCGATATAGGTGCTTGCGCCCGGCTGGCGCCAATCGATGCTTGAATAATAGACGCCGAATTTGATCCCCCCGCGTGCGCAGGCCTCTGCAAGCTGCTTGACCACATCTTGCCCATAGGGCGTTGCATCGACGATGTTGTACCTGGTTTGGGCAGTGTGGAACATGTTGAAGCCATCGTGATGCTTGGAAGTCATAACAATGAACTTCATGCCCGCGGCCTTGGCCAGCGCAACGATGGCATCCGCATCGAAGTGAATCGGATTGAACTGGCTGGCGAGTGCCGCGTATTGCTCCATTGGAATGGGTGCATTGGCGACGATCTGTTCGCTGTATCCGTTATCGATCTGTTTACCCTGCCAGACGCCTCCAAGCGTTGAGTAGAGACCGAAGTGGATAAACATGCCGAACTTGCGATCGCCCCACTGCTGCACGTCGGCAACAGTGGGGCGGGGTTGCGACAGAGGGTGAGGTCGGTCCAGAGGCTGCGCTGTGCGGTGCGACACGGGCGTGGTAGAAGGAGACTGCGACAGCAGGTAAGGTTGCATGCATGCCACAATCAAGAGCGTAAGAGCCGCATGGCTGAAGGGTCCGTTGCGCGCTACTTGTTTCCTTGATTGTGAACTTTCCATGACTTCATGTGTCCTCGTTTTCGATAGAGATACTTGAGATCGACTTCCGACCAACCCATTGGGGTAACTTCGCTACGACACCACGGCCAGCCAGATCATTCAGGCAAAGGCGGGTATTCGTTCGTCAGCACGGATCAGGTTTGGCGCACCGTGCAGCACAAGCTACAGCTACCCGATTTCGTCACTGACCCCGGTATGCGGCATAACAAGCAATCTGAATATAGTCATCTTGCCCTATGGATCAATTCGATCAATTCCCGAGCTGCAAATGAAGCACATAGGCATAGTTGCCGGGTAAGGCTGCCGGAAGCTGCACGTGCAGGTCAGCTCCCTGCTGCGACCACTTGAGTGGTTTGCTCTCTCCTAGTAGAAAAATCTGGGAGCCCGGTCTGGCCTTGACCGAACGGATCGCAATTGCCGAGGACTGCGGTTTGCCCAGCAGCGTGGCGTAGAGGTTCGCGTCTTTCTGGGTAAAGCGAACGCCGATCCCCTGGTCCGTTTCGCCGGCAGCACGGATCCACGGCCGCGTCCCGTAGATGGCATCGCCATTCTGTTTAAGCCAGGCACCTAAAGCTTGCAACCGTTCCATCTGCACCGGCGGAATGGTTCCATCGGCCTCCGGCCCCACATCGAGCAGCAGGTTGCCGTTCTTGCTCACGATATCCACCAATAGGCTGATCAGTTCGGCCGGAGCAATAGTCTCGGCCTCGCCCTCCGCTCGATTGAAGCCAAAAGATTGGCCGAGGCCCCTGCACTCCTCCCACTTCGTCGGGCTGATCGCATCGAGCTTAGCGTACTCGGGTGAGGTGAAATCGGAGTGCTTGACGCCATACCTGTCGTCCACAACGCCGTCCGGCACGGCGTTATAGTAGTCCGCCATGATCTTCAGCGGCTGACCGGACTTCGGCCAATCGATGTCGTTCCAAAGAACCGAGGGGTGATAGCGATCGATCAGCTCTTCGATCTGGGCGTCCGCATATCTGCCGTAGGCAATATTTTGAGGCTTGACCGTCTCGTAGTCCGAAGGCTCAATAATCGGGCCGCGATTGAAGGTCCAGTCGTATCCGCCCGAATAGTAGAGCCCCATGCGCACCCCCGTCTTGCGGACTGATTCCGTAAGGTCCTTTACGAGATCGCGGGAGGCGTGCAGATTCCTCTGATTGGGATTCTCCACCTCACTCGGCCACAGGGTGAAGCCATCGTGATGCTTGGTCGTCAGCACAACATATCTCGCCCCAGCGTCCTTGAAGGCCTTGGCCATCTGGTCAGGATTCCACTTCTGCGTCTCCCTGTCGAAGACGGGAGCGAAGTCGTAGTAAGTGAAGTTGGCTCCAAAGTGCTCCCGATGATAGGCCTGGGTGGGCGAACCTGGGACACGCATGACGTTGTAGTACCACTCGGCATAAGGATTGTTCTTGATATAGTCGAGCGACGTGAAGTCATGGTTGGGATGCTGAAGCGGTGCCCAGCCCGGCACCGAATAGAGTCCCCAATGGACGAAGATCCCAAGTTTGGCATCGGCGTACCACTGCGGGAGGGGATGGCTGTTGAGGGAGCTCAGCGTCGGCTCATACTTTTGCGTACCGGATGACTGCGCACCGTCCACGACGCAATTAAAAAACAGGCTACTGAACAAGATTCCGCATTTCCAGGCTGCGCTGCGATTGAGCATCGGTCCCATCCTTCTAAAGACATTCGTTAGTTCAAATTAAGGGACTCAGGGGTCATCCTTGACGCCCCGCTCGGGGATAAAAACTTACGCGAACCGCCGGATCAGTGCACGATCTTTATTGCTCGTTACAGTAATCGATCAAGTAATAACTTCGCAAGTGCGCAGTCCGGGTCACGTAGAGCGCAAGATACTCGATATAATCCGCTTGTTACGATTCGGATGAAGGACATAGCGCAGGGTCTCGGATTATCCGTGGTTACGATCTCCAAAGTCCTTCGCCTTCACCCCGACATTAGCGAGGAGACGCGCCAACGCGTTCTGACCCGCAACGGGCTGACGGACTGCATATCCAGCTTCCGGCCAAACCCGCGGGAGACATCGCTTACGCCTTTCGCATAATCTTAGACAGTGCTGCGCAGCCGAATGCCAAAGCAAAATGAGTTCGCGTAATCAATCGATATATCTGCGACTCTGATCACGGAGCTGCATCGCCATGAAGAGCTGTAGAACGATTCAACCTCTCCAGCTGGAGATCTTCGTAGTCATTCTGCTGCTCTGCACGGCGCGCGCCCAGGATCCATCGCTGCCGGGAGGCTCTCAGGCCACGCCCGCCCGGTGGAAGGAAACAGGCTGGTGGCCCACCAACGGAGCACCGGCCCGCAACGAATATGCAGGTGCTGAGACCTGCTCCAGATGCCACGCGGGCATCGCTGTAACCCAACGAAAGACTCCAATGTTCAGCGCCGCGAGCCGTCCGTCGGAATCGGAACTCCTGCGGCACCATACGCGTTTGCCCTTCTCTGAATCGGAATATAGCTACGTTCTATCTCGTCAACCGAATGAGAGCAGGTTTCTGATCGAGGATGGTACTCGGATGATATCGGCACCGATCGACTGGGCCTTTGGATCGGGCGAGGTGGCGCAGACCTACGTGCTGAAGCGCAATGACACTTACCTCGAAAGCCGGCTGACCTACTATACAAGCCTGATGGCTCTCGGGATCACGACCGGGCACTCTGCAAGGACTCCGCAAAATATAGAGGAGACTCTTGGCGATCCCATTGATGCGGAGACCGCGCCACGATGCTTCGGATGCCATACGACCGGATCCACCACATCAGGGAGATTCGACCCCGATCACGCCACGCTGGGGCTTACCTGCGAGGCTTGCCATGGTCCGGGTGTGAAGCACGTGGCTGCAATGAACAGCGCCAAGTCTGGATCCGTAGAACAGACCATCTTCAGTGCGAAGAAGTTGTCGCCGGTTGAGTCGGTTGACTTCTGCGGCGCCTGTCATCGCACTCCTGTGGACGTGGCCGCGTTTATGCCCGCCAATATGGGGATTGCGACGTTGCGATTTCAGCCTTATCGGCTGGAGCGCAGCCTGTGTTGGGGTCAAAAGGGCGACGCACGAATCACCTGCGTTGCCTGTCACGATCCCCACCAGCCGCTGGTGCGCGACCTGGCTGCCTACGATGCGAAGTGCCTGAAGTGTCACGCCAGCACCGGGAATGCACCTTCTTCAACGCTGATCGCAGGCTGCATCGTGGGAAAGAAGGACTGCGCCTCGTGTCACATGCCGAAGTACGAGATACCCGCTGTCCATGCCATGTTTACGGACCATTACATTCGAATCGTCCGCCCCGGTACAGGATTCCTGCCGTAGTTCTGCCAGCAGCCTGAGCATCCTCGGTCAATCAACTGCCCGGGGGGTACCCCCCTATTTCCCGCTAAAATATTCATTTATAAAGAGATAGCAAGAGTCATGTCTGCAAAATATTCATTCCATTGGGGTTACAGGTAAAATATTCATTCTAAAAGAGAAAATCCTGGAGGGTGTCCGGGGCTTTCTTGCTCTATGTCGATTACTCTCTTTACTTTCTCTCTATATCCATTATAGCTGATTGGGATAACTGTTATGCCACGCGATTCTCCTTATCTGGCGCGGGTTTTGATGATTCGGGGCTTGACACATCCGAATCAGCTGCGCAACGCATCATGCAAAAAGGCCCACCTCCAGGGTTGTCTGGAAGGTGGGCCCTCTATCAGTCGGCGACCAGGTAAAAGTATCTAGAAGATGAACTTTCCGCCTAGTTGTAGTTGTCTTTCTGTACTTGAGGTCTTAGTGACCTGACCGAACTGTTTTCCGTTATTTATGTCGTTATTGGGAGTGGCCATGACGGGATGGTTGAACAGGTTGAACGCCTCAACCCGAAACTCAAATCTTCGTTCGCCCCATACCGGGAACTGGCGGAAGATCGAAGCGTCCATGTTGATATAACGCTGCGTACGTAACGAGTTGCGACCGGCGGTGCCGTAGGTATATTGTGCCGGCGTCGTGTATGCGTTTGGGTTGAAGTTGAAGCCGGCGGGAACATTCTTGTGAGGATCGCCGACGAGGTTGGCGTGCTCATATCCTGCCCAGCCTACGTTCCCAGTGTTGGCGATGTCGCTGCTGATGATGGGAGTGAAGGGAAGACCGGAGCGAAGGGTGAGGAAGTTGTTGAGCTGCCAGTTGCCCAGGATATAGTCGGCCACGGCATGGCCCGTAGACCAACGCTGACCCTTGCCGATGGGAACCTGGTAGATCGTGTTTTCGGTGAGGACGTGTGTGAGGTCCGTACCGGCGACAGAGCGGCTTCCGAATGCGTCGGGGTGGTAGGGATCGACGGGAACGCCACCCTCCGCACCGAACCAGCCATCGCCGCCGGAGTTGATCGACTTGGAGTAGGTGTAGCCGACGGAGTAGGAGAGTCCGTTCGAGTAGCGCTTATCCAACTGGAGCTGGCCGGCGTTGTAGGAAGAGGTGCCGTTGCTGCGGTCGTAGAAGGTCGGCGCGATGTAGGGATAGAGCGAGCGCGTCTGCGGATCGCCCGGTCCGGGTGTCAAGGCGGTGTTGTAGAAGCCGCCTGTAACCACACGGTGAGAGCCGGAGCCGACGTAGTTGACGGTGAGGGCTGTGGAGGGAGTGAGTTGACGCTGGATCCCGACGTTCCACTGTTCCGAGTAGGCGTTCTTGATATTGGGATCGTAGAACCACTGCACCTGGTTGAAGGGTGTCGCGGGTGGGAAGAGTCCGCTACCACTGCCGAAGGGATTCTGCGCCGTTACAGTGGGTGTAATGGACGTCGATCCGGCACTGGTCGGCTGGTTCTTCCCGCTGGATTGTTGCTGTCCGATATCAGGCCAGGCGCCCTCAATGTTCTGCGCCATCTGGGACACAGCGGCCCAGTTGTCATAGACGATGCCGAAACCGGCATGAACCACCGTTTTGTCTCCCCAGCGATAGGACAAACCGAGGCGCGGCCCCCAGTTGCCAGTGAAGTTGTGAGCGATCTTGCCACGCGGATCGACGACGACATGAGCAGGGAGCTGACCGTTGGTGCCGGGAATGCAGGGAGCGAAGCCTCTGGATGCGCAGCTTGGTGGAAGCTTCTGCAGTATGTAGGTTCCGTTGTTGAAGTCCATGTCGCCGGTCTCGATGCCACCCTCCTGTCCGATGGTGGCGTCCGTGCCGTAGGCAGGGAGGAAGGAGTAGTCGTAGCGGAGACCGCCGTTGACGGTGAGTCTTGATGTCGCCTTCCAGGTGTCCTGTAGGAAGAAGTCCATGACTCCGCCGGGGCGGGTGACTTCGTTTACATTGCGGCGGTTGGCGCCATCGGGCACTCCAAGCAGGAACGATGAGAGCGGATCGCCGGTTGCGATCACGTTACCGTTTGCATCCTTGACTGGGCTGGGGTTCGCCGTCTGCTGCGCCGCGAAGGTGAGCCCGGCATAGGAGATTGGGCTGGCGAAGGTGTTGCTGATGAAGCCGCCGCCTGCGCGGAACTCATGATTGCCAAGGATTTCGGTGACGACACCGCTGATCTGATGGCTGTCTGTGGCCTTGGGGGTGTTTTGAATGCTCTCGCCGCCACTGGCATAGTTGTTGATTCCAGGGCTTGGCAGCAGCTTGCCGCCATTGTTAGCGGCGAAGCCGCCAGCAAAGGCGTCGGAGAAGCCGGCGGCGGTGTAGACGCTGGAGATCGATTTCGTCCAGAGGGTCGTCGCGTTGTCCTGGACGGTAGTACGTGCGTACTGGAGTTGAAGGATGAGGCTGGGGCTGAAGACATGGTTGTAGCTGCCGCCCCAGTTGCGTGCCGGAATGGAGTCGTTCTTGACCAGTCCAGGGAGTCCACCTGAGGAGTTTTCGGTGCTGTTAATCATGCTGTAGCGGAACCAGACAGAGTCATTTTTGAACAGACGCTGGTCGACGCGAGCGTTAACCTCGTTCTGGGTCTGGACCAGCGGCTGACTGTCGATGGCGTTGTTGCCCTTCACCAATGGCCCGGCAGCGGGAAAGACGAACTTGGCAAGGGCGACCATGCGCTGGTCGATCCTATTTGCCGGTATCTGGTTCCCTGGGAACGGGGTGCGAGTGTATTGGCCTGGATGTGTCGTGTCAGGAGCGGTGGAGTATGGATCGTAGATCTGAGGAGCACCACTCTCATCGCCGGCAAGCTGCGCTGCCGTCGGAACCAGTATGTTGTTGCTGCTCACAGCGTTGTATCGTAGGCCCTGGTAGGCAACGAAGAAGAAGGTCTTGTCTCTGCCGTTGTAGAGTTTGGGAAGCCATACTGGGCCGCCGAGAGCTCCGCCAAACTGGTTCTGGTGGAAGGTAGGCTTCGGCCGGATTGTAGGCAGGAAATACGGACGGGCATCGAGGGCCTCGTTGCGGAAGTACTCCCATGCGGAGCCGTGGAAGGTGTTGGTGCCGGATTTGCTGACGACATTGACGACGCCACCGAGAACTGAGCCGTACTCGGCGCTGTCGGTGTGGGAGACGACTTTGACTTCCTGAATGGCATCGATAATGGGAGGAACCGCGTAGGTGCTGAGGATGCTGCCGTAGTTGTTGAGGCCGTCTGTCAGGTAGAAGTTGCTGCGGTTCGTCTGTCCGTTGATCGCGGGAAAGGTGAACGACGAGCCCTGGGCGACAGGTGCGGAAAATCCGCCGTTGCGCCCACCCATGCTGTTTTGACCCGTGCTCACCGGGACAACGCCCGGCGTCAGCGAAAGCAGCGCGGTGAAGTTGCGGCCGTTGGTCGGAAGATCGTTTACCTGCTTGGTGGCGAGCACCGTGCCCAGGTTCGAACTGGTTGCATCAAGCTGTTGCGCCCCCGCTTCAACGGTGATGACGCTGGACTCAGAGCCGACGACAAGCGTGAAGTCAATCGTTCCCGTCTGGCCTACGGCCAGCAGGAACTCAGAGACTTTCTGTGACGTGAAGCCCGTTGCGGATGCTTGGACGGTGTACTTACCCGGCGTAAGGC
>WNFC01008117.1_pt1 | contig 13530 bp, 8 predicted proteins | sample 5400541 | NCBI WGS metagenome assembly WNFC01 (sample SAMN13153342, study PRJNA577476) | soil metagenome | isolation source: 120 cm saprolite under Douglas fir tree site 2 hole 2 replicate 1 | place: USA:California | collected 2015-04-18
TCAAGCCCTCGGGTTTCTCACCTGGATCGTGTGCGCGGTGATGATGTATGTGGGAATCCTGCTGGCGATGGGCGGGTTTAAGGACGGGACTGCCCCATTCGGCTACCCGCTGCTCATCCTATCGGTGCTCGACGCGTGGTTGCCGCTGATGCACAAGGGCTACTGGGGATTGATCGGCGGCGTCTTTGTCGCCGTCGGCGCGTTCCAGACTGCCCGGACGCGGGTGTGTCCCGTCAACGCTCTCCTGAGAGTGAACACCGCACAGCCGGGATCATCGGCGTAAGGGGCGGGCTCTGCTCGGTTGAGTATGGCGTGACGTGCGGCTATCTTGCGCGTCCGGCTCGGTATAGGGCGGTTTCGTGTCGGCCGATTCCAGTTTCGGGACGTAGCGCAGCCCGGTAGCGCACCTGAATGGGGTTCAGGGGGTCGCGGGTTCAAATCCCGCCGTCCCGACTAGAGTAACGGAATGCCAACTAACCGCTTAGGCTAGTTGGCATTCTCGCTGATCGGGAGCACTCCCCCTATTTCTCCCCCCTTTTCTCCTGCATTCGTGTTGAAGTGAACTCCGCGTTCGGTGATCGTGGAGTGGGACGCAACTAGGCGTGCCCACGTAGCTCGAAGACCTCCTTCATCTTGACGTTGTAGAGATGGGCGCGTTGCTCGGGCATCGGTCCCTTGAACGCCTCCGCTAACATTACGCGGTGAGTCATGAAGCCGAACAGGGTGATGGCGCTGGCGATGTTTCGGTACACGTTGGTGCCGATGTTCACGAAGTGAATGACCGGCCTCTTCGGTCCATCCTTCAGGACTTCTTTCGCGGCGGTGATCTTGTCGAATGGCAACCCTTCGAGCGAGATCACAGGTGGAAGTGACGACGACGGTTTCTCGCCGTACCTGATGTACCGCCTGATCGGATCGAACGCTTCCAAGAGTGCGTACTCGACGTCTTCGCAGTGGGTCAGGTAGTTGAAGCCGATCTTGGCCACAGCCCTCTGCATCTCGGAGGTGAACTCGAACTCCTGCTCGACGGTCACCACGCCACTTTCGGGTGGCTTCAACGGACGCCACGCAGATGGAGCCACACCCTGGGCTTCCAAGACAGCTCGAATCTCGTCCCCTTTGGCCCCACCTCCGTACACTTTGATACCACGCCGCCAGTCCACGTCCGTGTTCTGGCGCCAACTTCCGTCCCGGACCTGTGCCTCGGTGAAGTGAAGAAACCCCTCACCGTCCTTACGGCGTACGGCGATACCAGGCACAACGTGCGAGACCAGTTTCTTCCCGGTTGGGTCGGCGCGTTGTATGAACTGAGCGCCGTGAAAATCGCCGGGGTCCCTGACACGGAGCGTCAGGCTCGAGTACTTGAACTTCGCGATCTCGGCGGGCTCCTTCACTCCGAATCGATACCGCTCAAAACCCTCAGCACTACTCCTAGTCAGGGCCAGGTCAATAGTTCGACTGAACTCCTGATTGCACTCGTGGCACACGGCATCGTGGATGACGAGAGCGTTCTTGAATCGACCGAACCCATCTTGGATGACGTGCTCTCTAGTGAACGGTCCCTTAGACTGACGGCAGTAGATACAGGTCGGCATAGTCGAAACCTCGACAGGAGTCAGGACTCGTAGAGCGTCGTCTCCTTGCGTTGAGGTGTTCCGTCCGGATCCTTCCAACTCAAAGCGATCTTGAACGGCGGCCAGCGGTCTGACGACAAGCCAGCGAGGAGATTCACTGATTGCCCAGGATCGATTTGTGGGATCGGGAGCTTCTGCTCTCGCTCTCCTTGGGGGAGTACACCAGTTCCTTTCTGGTCGAGAAACTCGATGTCAACTACGAACGCTGGCGCGGCCCCGGCATTCGCGAGTGAAATGCGGTGGGCGTACTGACCGGTGCCATACAGCGTGGCTTGAACGTAGGCTCTCGCCTGGGCTGCTTCCGCACTCTCCCGGTTCTTGAGTTCGAGGCCGGCAATTCGAGTCTGGAGGTCGGTCAGTCGACCGGAACGCCTGAAGGACCACCAAGACAGGACGAGGGCAGCTAGGCTGATAAATCGGGGATCGCTGAGGACCGCCAGCCCGCTCCCAACCCAGGGGTTCATAACCAGAAATCTAGCCCGCGTTTCGTGTGATCAACTCCCGCACTAGTGGTACCGTGAAGCTATTCTCCCAGCCATCTCATCCAATCTCAGCGGCCCGTTCTTCCAGTGAGGTAGCTGTGCGGAGAAGGCTTGACTCGTGATCGCTTGTGCTTCCTCTTCACCTTGTGGATCTGCTCCAGGGTGCAAGTTGGGTAGTTGTTATCGTCGTGGTAGTGGTGGCTGCTTTCCTGGCCATCTTAGGCATCCTCATGCCCTTCTTCGTGTGGCAGATTCACGACAATGTGCAAAAGCTACGGCAGATCGCCGAAGGTTGGTCACAAGTGGCTTTTCGGGATCGGATTGGAGGATTCGACTTGGTCGGCGTCGACAAGAGCGACAGACTGCACGTCGAATTCCGCGTCAAAGAAAAGACGGGCCCGACCGTGGCGGTCGGCAAGCTGGAGGTTAAGGACGGGGACCCGGCCAGGGTCGTCCACTTCAGCCTGCGCGCGATCCCCCCAGGTGTGACGGCGGCGGACATGAGCATGAAGATCGATCCCGCCACGCGAGCGCGTGTGATCGACGGAGCGGTGGCCAGCCTCAACGAGTTCTATGTGTTCCCGGAAACCGCCAAGAAGATGGAAGAGGCGTTACGAGTGCGGCAGAAAAAAGGTGAGTACGATGCCGTCGAGGATGCCGAAGCGTTGGCGGAGCTGCTCACGGAGCACCTTCAGCAAGTCAGCCACGACAAGCACCTGCGTGTGAATTTCTCCCCAGCGGTGTTGCCCAAGGATTTTGGCGCGCGCGATCCGGACGCGGATGCGCGCATGCGAACCCAGATGGAGCGCGACAACTGCCTATTTCAGAAGGCGGAGCGGCTGTCCTCGAATATCGGCTACTTGAAGTTCAACGCTTTCCCCCCTCCGGATATCTGCGGTCCAACGGCCATTGCAGCGATGAATTTCCTTGGCAACGTGGATGCCATCATCTTCGATCTGCGCGACAACGGCGGGGGCGATCCGAAGATGGTTGCCCTGATCTCCACATATCTGTTCGACAAGCCTACCCATCTGAACGACATTTATAACCGAAAAGAGGACGCGACCACTCAGTCCTGGACCCTCCCCTACGTGCCTGGAAAGAGGCTGGCTGGCAAGCCGGTTTTTGTGCTCACCTCGAAGCGGACATTCTCAGGTGCTGAGGACTTCGCCTACAATATCAAGACCCTTAAGCGTGGGACGATCATCGGAGAGACAACGGGTGGTGGAGCGCATCCCGTTTCCGGCCAGCGGATTGACGATCACTTCATGATCGTCGTGCCCTCCGGGCGGTCCGTGAGCCCAATCACCAAAACGGACTGGGAAGGGACCGGCGTCGAGCCCGACATCAAAGTTCCCGCAGATCAGGCGCTGGAGGTGGCAAAGGAGAAGGCCGCGGAGCAAATCAAGAACGCCCCAGCCAACAAGAAGTAGGGCTCAACCGTCCGCGACGCATGGGCCTTCTTCGCTCGAGGGTAGCGTCACTGGAGGACTCTTGATCATCCAGAGTCTTGCACCCGAAACTCCCCGATTTCTTCCGGGATCCCCGGGGCCGAATACCGGAGAATCCCGGTAATTGCCGACGAGAAACGACGAACGACGCGAGTTCTCAATTACCGGACTAAGGTCAATGGGGTTCAGGGGGTCGCGGGTTCAAATCCCGCCGTCCCGACTGGTCAAAGAATCAGCCCTGCAACGACTTCCGTTGTGGGGCTTTTTCTTTGCACTGCCCCATGCTGTGAGTAATGCTGTGAGTTTCTACCGGCCCACCATCCGGTGCGTCGGATGCAGCACGACGTTCTTGATCGTTTCGGCGTCGGCCTGCTGGTACGACGTCACCAGCACTTCCTCGGTCTTCCAACCGCCCGCCGCGGCGACGTCCTTCACGGGATAGCCTTTCCGCTCCGTCGCCCACTTCCGCCGAATCGAATGTCACATCCCACGCCGCTGCGGCACAATCTTGGCCAACCTGTACGCCCGCCGCAGCCAATCGTCTAACAGGTGCCGACTGCACGGTTTCATCGGGTCCTTCGGCGACGGAAATACCGCCGTCTTCCCGATCGCTGCCTGCACCTTCTGCTGCGACGCCAGCGCCTCCCGAACCTCATCGCTCATCACCACGACTTGCTCGTAACCCTTCTTGTCGTGCTCGGCGCGCCAGTGGATCGTCCCGGCCTCGAAGTTCACATCTTCCCAGACCAGGTTCCGCCACGCCGAGATCCGCCGGCCGGTCCCTTCGGCCACGATCAGCGCCAGCGCTAGGGCGCCGGCAGTATCTGGGCGAGCCCGCGCTGGATAGTCTCACTCGTGATGGGACCGGGATTGACCAGGCGCACCACGCCCTGAGCGTCGATGAACACCGAGGTCGGCACGCCGCGCAGCGCGTAGCTCTTGCGCACTTTGCCCTTGACGTCGAGTAGCACCGGGAACGGCATCGGAATCTCGTGCACGAATGCGCGCACATCCTTCATGTGTTCTTGATCGGTCAGGTTGATCGCCAGCACCTGCAGCCGTTGATCCCTGTGCGCGTTGTACGCGGCGACGATGTCGTTCATCTCGCCCCGGCACGGGCCGCACCAGGTCGCCCAGAAATTGAGGAGTAGGGGACGACGCGTGTAGTCGGATAAGCTCGCCGTTCCGCCGGCGAGCGTTTTCAACGTAAAGTCGGGTGCGGGCGAGCCAAGCGCTTGGGCTGACAACGATCCTGCGGCGCCGAGAAGCGTCGCGAGCGCGATCGATGGGAGCTGCGAAGCGAGCCGCACGTTCTTCCCCTAAGGCAAGACACCGAGTTCCCGGATCGGGAGCTCGGCGTCTGCCGGGTTCCCTCGAACTAGGCTGCTGGAACATTGTGGTCGCGCGCTGACGTGTCAACAAAGCGCCGCTCATAGCATCGCGCGATACCGCTCCCACTGCGCCTTCAAGTCCTGCATGAATGCAATGAACCCTGGGTCAAGTCGGATGCCGTTCAGGTCGGGATCGGTCGCGAAGCAGGGGTAGCAGGGCAGCCCATCTTCCGCCGCGCGGCGCAGCCACTCTACGGCCGGGCCCGGTCGGCCGAGCAGGGCGTAGGCCGAGGCGATTCGCGACGCCGTGTGGTGGAAATGGATGTAGCCGGCACCGATCTCTTCGGCTCCGCGGATGTCCGCTTCTGCGCCACGCACGTCGCCCAGCTTGGCGCGTAGGAACGCGCGCGCGCTCGTGAGCAGGCCGCCGGGATCCTCGGGGTGCTGGTGCAAATACTGCTCGATCAGCGCCGAAGCCTCGCTATCCTGGTGGAGATGGAGCAGGGCCCAGGCGACGTGGTAGTGCCAGAGCGCCGGGTTCTTGTCGGACGGGATCTGTCGGAAGATGCGCAGCGCTTCTTCGTACTTCCCCTGATGGACGAGGGCTACGCCGATTCGTTGCTCCACGATCCTGTCGGTGGGGTCGATGGCGAGGGCCTTCTGGAATTCGTCGATCGCGCCGTCGAAGAACCCGATGTGCAAGTAGACCAGCCCGAGCTGGTGGTGCGCGTCCTCCAGGTTCGGGTTCAGCGCGAGCGCGCGGCGATACTCTCGGATCGCGAGGACATGAGGGAATCGGTACGCTGGGCTCCACAGGAGGTACGCCCTGGCATAATGCGCCTCGGCGAGATCGGGACGGAGTCGCAGCGCCTTCTCTGCGGCGACGAGCGCGCGCTCCCAAGCCATCGTGTCACGAGGGGTCAGGCCGAGGACCTTGTGCCCGTACGCATGCGCTAGCTCCGCGTACGCTGTGGCGAACCCGGGATCCAACGCGACTGCCCTCTCGAGCAACGCGATCGCGACCGCCAGGTGCGCCGGTGTGACGGTCCTGGCCTCCAGCTTGCCGCGCAGGTACAGGTCGTACGCCTCCGGGCTACTGGTGGGAGGAGTGCCCAAGCTCCGCTCCTCCGAGGCCGTGACGGGAACCTTCAGCGCCGCCAGGATGCCCCGCCTGACGCGGTCCTCGAGCGCGAAGCGGTTGCGGTCGTTCTCCTCGAACCGGTCTGCCCAGAGCTGGTAACCCGACGCGGCGTCGATCAGGCGCACGTCCACCCGCACACGGTCACCCGATCGCTGCACTCCGCCCTCGACGACCGCATCGACGTGGAGCTCACGGACCATGTTGCGGAACGATGCCGTGTCTTTGAACTGCAGCACCGCGCCGCGCGAGGTCACTCGTAATGCGCTGATACGGCCGAGGTCGGTGATCAAGGCCTCGGTCATGCCGTCGGCGAACCAGGAGTGGAGCGTGTCGCGCGACAGGTCCGCGAGCGGCCGCACGGCGAGGGATCGGATCCGGCCGGCGTCGGGCTTCGCCCACAGGCGATCGCGCCAGCCGCCGGCGTTGACCCCGACCAAGAGCGTGAGCGTCGCAGCGATGGAAGCGGCGGTACCGAGCGCGATCTTGACGGCTTTTCTGCCGAGTCCGCTCCCGCCCGGCGTGGGCTCCGCGGACGGGGTGGCTAGCGCGTCGGCGAATTCGGCAACGCCTCGGTAGCGATCCGTCGGCACCTTGGCCAGGGCCTGGAGCACTGCCCGCTCGACGCCCCAGGGCACCGTGTGCCGCACCGTGCGAATCGGGGCGACCGGGTCGACGGCGTGCCGGGCCAGGACAGCCTGAGCCGTGGGGCCCGTGAAGGGCGGCGCGCCGGTCAACATCTCATACAGCACACAGGCGAGGGCGTAGAGGTCGCTGCGTCCGTCGACGTGCCCGCCCTCCGTTCCCTGCTCGGGGCTCATGTACGCCGGGGTGCCGATGGCGATCCCGGTCTCGGTGAGCTTGTCGCTGCCGGCCGTACTGACCGCGCGGGCGATGCCGAGGTCCGCGACCATCGCGTGGCCACCTTCGAGCAGGATGTTTTCTGGTTTGATGTCCCGGTGCACGAGGCCGAGGCCGTGCGCATAGTCGAGGGCGCCCGCCACGTCGACCGCGATGCGCACCGCATCGGCCACCGGGAGCTGCGGCTCCCGTTTCAGGCGGTCACGGAGAGATTCGCCATCGACGTACGGCATGACGAAGTAGAGGAGGCCGTCCGCCTCCCCGGAATCGTGGAGCGGCACGATCTGTGGGTGGCGGAGCCGGGCGGCAATCTGAATCTCGCGGAGAAACCGCTCGGCGCCCACGACGGCCGCCAGCTCCGGGTGCAGCACCTTGACGGCGACCGGGCGGTCGTGTTTGAGGTCGTGGGCGAGGCAGACCGTGGCCGTCCTGCCGCGGGCGAGCTCGCGCTCGACCCGGTAGCGGTCGGCGAGGGCGGCCTGCAGCCGCGGCAGGAGCTCGACCCGCGGCAACCGGACTGTCCCCGCCGCCCTTTCCCGCGCGCGCACGGCGGTCATCAGCGCTTGCGTCTCGGCGGCGGGCCGCGTCTCGTATTCCTGGGCGAGCCGCTTCGCGAAGTCTTCATAGGCCATCACGGCGCCCGCGCGGTCGCCGAGGCGGTCGAGCAGCCCGATCAGCCGGCGTAACAGGCTTTCATCCAGCGGGGCCAGCCGGGCCGCTCGCCGGGCCCACTGGGCGGCGGCGGTGAGATCGCCTCCCCCCTCGCATTGCTCGACCAGGGTGCGCGCAGCAGCGGACGCCGCTGCCTGAAGCCGCGCGCGCTCCGTCTCCAGCCAGTGCTCGAACTCGGGGGCGTCCGAGATGAAGAACCCTTCCAGCAGGTGCCCTCCATAGAGGTCGAGCGCTTCGCTCAGGTGCCCGGACTCAATCGAGCGATTGAAGTCCACGACATCGCAGCGGACGGCGCCGAAGTCGAGGCCGACCTCCTCGTTCCCCTGGTTCACCAGTGCTGCGGGTCCTAGGACCTCCCGTAGCACATAGAGGGACTGGCGCAGGGCAGCGCGCGCCCGCGGCTGGTCGAACTCTGGCCAGAAAAGGGCAAGCAGACTGTCGCGGCGGTGAGTCCCACGTGGGGTAGCGGCGGCGAGGTAGGCGAGGAGGGCGAGGCGCCGGGGTTGGGCGACGAGACTGCGGGCATCACGCCCATCGTCCGTGGTAAGGCTCAGAGCTCCGAACACCCGGAACTCGACCATGTGAATCCCCTTCGCCGGCGGGGGCACAGTTCGGAGGCTACAAGGAGCCGTCACCGCTCAGGTGACGACTTTGCGACGGGCGCGTGATGCCGCCGCCTCAAACTGGGTCCGTACGAAGAAGGTACCGCGTCGCCCGTAGGGCGGCAAACCGTGAGGAGGACCCATGAACATCGTGCTGCAGTCTTCGACTGTACTTCTGCTCGGCGGCGTGGCGCTAGCTGGCTGCGCTGACCGTCCCACGGGCCCGGCCCCGAGCGCGGAACTGGCGGGCGCCTTCGCCATCGCCGCTGCTACAAATGCCGTGTGCGACGTCGACGGAGCTACTTGGGAAGGGGACCCCGACGCGGCCGTCGTGCACGATCTCGCGCCGACTGGGCCCGTTCGGGTCGGGATCAACTACGGCAACTCGAACAACGCTACCCGGAACCCCCTTACCGGCCAGCTCTCCGGCGTCGCGGTGGATCTCGCTTGCACGTTCGCCCGCGGCACACATCGACCCCTCACCGTGGTTGCCTACTCGGGCATACCGCCAATGCTCACTGGGCTTAAAAGCGGAGATGTGGACGTGGCCTTCACACTTGCGTCCGCTGGCTCGAACGTCGTCAACGTGGCGATTTCGCACCTCAGCGTGGAGAACACCTACCTGGTGCCTGGTGCCTCTCCCTTCCAGTCGGTCGCCGATGTCGATGCGCCAGGCGTGTTGATTTCCGTCGCCCAAGGCAATTCTCCGGATGTGTACCTCAGTGCCACCCTGAAGAATGCGACGCTGGTGCGCACGGCGACTGTCCCCCAGGCCCTCGCGCTCCTCGCCAACGGTCAGGTGAACGCCTACGCCGGGGGCCGCTCCGGCGAAGCGATGTTCATCGCCAGCAGCTTTCCAAGCGGCCGGATGCTCCCGGATAACTTCTTGATCGCCAATATCGCCGCGGGGCTGCCACTCGGCCACGATCAGGGTCTTGGATACCTCGACGAGTTCATCGATTGGGGCAAAACCTCTGGGTTGGTTCAGCTTGCAATCGGGCGCAGCCAGCTAATCGGGGTGTCGATTCCCCCCCCGCCGCCGACCGAGCAGAGACTCGCCTTTCTCCAACATCACGTCGCGCGTCTGGTGACCAACGGCGTACTGAACCACGGTCAGGGCAACGCGCTGGTGGCCAAGCTCCAAGGTGCCCTGGCGAAACTCGCCGCCGGGGAGACCGAGTCGGCGATGAACCAAGTGGGCGCTTTCATCAATGAAGTGGACGCGTTCCGTAATGCTGGCATCCTGTCGGACGTGCAGAGCGCCTCGCTGCTGGAGATCGCGCGGGATGTCGTCGCCCGAGCGACGGCTTGACCATCGGAGGGGCGTCCTACTCACGCACCGGGGGCGACGGATCGCCTCGTATTGGAAGGAGGCCACGATGAACGCAACGAGAACATTCGCTGGGCTGGTGGGTCTTTGGGCGCTGGCGGCCGGCTGCAGGGACTCAACTGCGCCCTCACTCGGGCCGACGACCGGCACGGTCCAGGTGAGCGTCACGACGACCGGGGTAGAGCTGCCTACGAACGGCTACAGCGTCGCCGTCGACAGCGGCGCAGGGCACGCTATCCCGGTGAACGGCACGATGACCTTCACCGGTCTGAGTGCCGGCAGCCACAACCTCGCCCTCGCCGGCATCGCCGCGAACTGCGCGGCGGGCGGAGTCAATCCGCGCTCCGTGGACGTCGTTGCTGGCGGTACGACCGATGTCTCCTTCGCAATCACCTGCGCGAGCGCTGCGCGGACGGGCAAGATCGCGTTCATGAGCGATCGGGATGGATCTGAACAGATTTACGTGATGAATGCCGACGGCTCGAACCCCACTCGGCTCACCAACGGCCCGGCGAACAACCGCCGCCCTGCCTGGTCACCCGACGGCAAGAAGATCGTCTTCGCCAGCAACCGCGACGGCGACTTCGAGATCTACGTCATGGATGCGGACGGCTCGAACCCCACTCGACTCACCAACAACCCGGCGACGGACGACCAGCCTGCCTGGTCGCCCGATGGCACGAAGATCGCCTTCACCAGCGACCGCGACGGTAACACTGACATCTACGTAATGAACGTGGATGGCTCGAGCCCGACGCGGCTTACTAAGTACGGTCCTCCATGGGAGGTCGGCCTCGCATCGTGGTCGCCAGACGGTACAAGGATCGCCTACTTCGAGGAGATCTGCGATCCGCCCCCTGATGGCTGCGGCGGCTCGACGCAAATTATGAACGCTGACGGGTCGGACGATCATGCGGTAGTGGCCGGCGGCAGTCGGCCCGCGTGGTCGCCGGACGGCGGTAGACTTGCATTTGGCACGGGCCAGATCTGGGTTCTTTCCCTCGACGGGTCAGGTCACATCCAGGTGATCGACCCCCGCGACATAGGAGGGCAGCACATCGAGCCCAACTGGTCACCGGACGGAGCGAGAATAGTCTTCGTCAGTACTGGTTGCTTTGCGTGCACAACCTGGAGCATCTACGTGATGAACACCGACGGATCCGGCGTCTTTCGGCTCACGCACAGCACAGGGAGTGACCACTCCCCCGTATGGAGGCCCTAACTGCGAGTTCCGTTTCCGCGGTCGAACCCGAAAAAGGCGCATGGCGGTAGCGCGAAGTGCGTGGGCCTACCCGGACCGGACGAGCGTCTGGAACGCCGGCGGGTAGTGCAGCGGGTCGAGGGCGTATTTCACGGGCTGGACTGGGGCCGATTCGACGCTCCACCACCCGGGAACCGCCGGGTGACGCGATGGCAACCACGACACCTAGGTTAGGAGGGTCTACCCGCGCTCGTGATGTGACGAGGACAACCGGCCCCCTGGACAACCAGGGAGCCGTCCGTGCTGTGAGTTCTGCTGTGAGTTTCTCACGACGCTCGGTTGATCTTCGGGCTTGGTGTTACGACACCGATGCCCAGAACACCGCGTGATTGCTACTGGGTGTCGTAACTCGCCCCTCTAGCCAGTCGCATGGGGTTCAGGGGGTCGCGGGTTCAAATCCCGCCGTCCCGACTGAGTGAAGATCAAGCTCTGCAGCGACTTCTGCTGTAGGGCTTTTTCTTAATGCTGCGATTTAGTCGAAGACATCTGCCCGCGGCGGTCTCGGCAGAGCACCCGATCTTCGACGCAATCGACACAATCGCCGTCCACCGCTACTCGTGTTCGTGCACGTGCCGTCGTTGACAACTGGTGTCACAACCGAATGTTGCATGCCGTAGTTGTTCGCCGACGCGGTGATGCGGGGCTAACTTCGTACCTCCTCAACTTCGAAGTGACGTCTGCCTTCTTCTGATCTACGCGACCAGCTTCAAGCGACCCTGAGCGGAAGCTACACGCTCGAGCGCGAACTCGGCGGCGGTGGGATGTCGCGCGTGTTCGTCGCCGAGGAGACCGCGCTCGACCGCAAGGTCGTGATCACCCGTCAACCATGCCATTCGCATGCTGCGCGAGATCGCGTCCGCGCTCGCGTATGCGCACGAACACGGAATCGTGCACCGCGACATCAAGCCCGACAACGTGCTGCTCTCTGGCGGCAGCGCGATGGTCACGGATTTCGGCGTCGCGAAGGCGTTGAGCGCCTCGAGCAACGCGGAGCACGGCGGCATGACGTCGCTCGGCGTGGCGCTCGGCACACCGGCGTACATGTCGCCCGAGCAGGCGAGCGCCGATCCCAGTGTGGACCACCGCGCGGACATCTATTCGGTCGGCGTGCTCGCATACGAACTGCTCACGGGGCAGCCGCCCTTCGCGGGCCGCACGCCGCAGAACTTGCTGGCGGCGCACGTGACCGAAGCGCCCGAGGCGATCAACAAGCGGCGCGCCTCACTGCCGCCCGCGCTCGCGGCGCTGGTGATGCGCTGCCTTGAGAAACGCCCAGCCGATCGCCCGCAGAGCGCGAGCGAGGTGGTGCACGCGCTGGACGACATCACGACGCCGAGCAGGGGGATCACGCCGACCGGCACGCAGCCGCTCGCGGCGGCGGCACCGTCGAGCGGAGCGTCACGTGGAGGTTCGCGCCGGTGGGGCGCGATCGCGGCGGCGGTGGTTCTTGTCATCGTCATCGCGAGCTGGCTCCTCGCAACCCGAACCGGCGGCGCGGCCAAACTGCGCAGCATCGCCGTGCTCCCGACCGACATCGGCGCAGACACGGCACACGCTTTTCTCGCCGACGGACTGTCGAGCGACCTGACCACCAAGCTGTCGAAAATCCCGGGGCTTTCGGTGCGGGCCTACTCGCCGTTGAGCGTCATGCACGGGCGCACGGTGCGCGAGGCCGGGAAGGAACTTGGCGTCGGGGCGATTGTGATGGTGAGGGTGGCGCGGTCGGGGACGCAACTCCGCGCGACCGCGTCGCTCGTCAATGCCGCGAACGATGACCTCCTCTGGTCGGAGGCGTTCGAGGCGAGCGACCAGGACCAGTTTGCGCTTCAGGACAAGCTCGTCTCCGCCATTGCGGGCGCGCTCAACCTCTCGCTGTCGCCCGCGACCACCACCGCCGTTCGGGCGCACGGCACGAGCAGCAACGAGGCGCACCAACTGGTCCAACGCGCGCGGCTCGAGACGGACCAGTTCACGGCCGCCTCGCTCCGTTCCGCCATCTCGCACGCCGAAGCCGCGATCGCGCTCGACTCGACCTACGCCGACGCCTGGGCCGCGCTGGCCGACGCGTGGGGCTACACGGCCGATGACTTCGTGTCGGCGGCGACGGCGGGTCCGCAAGTACGGCGCGCTGCCGAGCGTGCGCTGGCGCTCGACCCCACCCTTGCCGACGCGCACGCGCAGGTGGCCATGTGGTCGCTGACCTACGGCCATGATCCAGCAGCGGCCTCGAAGGAGATGGAGCAGGCCCTGAAACTCGATTCCGCCAATGTAGCGGCTGGCGCGTGGTACCCCTTCCTTCTCACGAACTACGTGCATCTGCCGGACTCCGCGCACGCGGTTACGCAGCGGGCGCAGCGGCTCAACCCGCTGTCATTTGGTGTTTGGAACCCCTTCTTCCTTTCGCTCGATTTCGCGAAACTGTCGCCGGACAGTGCGCGCGCGATCTGCGCGCGCGCCGCGCGCATCCAGGAGCGGATGGCAGCGGAATGCGAAGCCCGCCGGAGCCAAGCCGCAAACGACCGACGTGGAGCGGCCGCGGCGTGGCGGCGCTGGGCCGGCCCCACGCCGAGCGGTCGGGATCTCGCCTACCTTGCTCTAAACCTCATTAGTGCGGGCGACGCGTCGGGTGGACGTGAGGCGCTACGGCAGGCGCTCATGCGTGCGAACACGGAGTACGTTCGGGAAGACCTGATCGCAAACGCCTTCATGAGGCTTGGCGACCGGGAGTCGGCGATCCAGTGGTTGGTGAAGGGCGCCGCGTCGAACGT
>WNFC01005822.1_pt1 | contig 13525 bp, 12 predicted proteins | sample 5400541 | NCBI WGS metagenome assembly WNFC01 (sample SAMN13153342, study PRJNA577476) | soil metagenome | isolation source: 120 cm saprolite under Douglas fir tree site 2 hole 2 replicate 1 | place: USA:California | collected 2015-04-18
GTTTTCGAACGCCTGTACTGTACTGGGACAGGAACTCGGATGAGGTGTCGGTGCGCCAGAAGTTGGATGGGCACTCAACATGCCCTCTTGACTTCAATAAACTTGATATTATAGATTTCACATGTACGTAGCATTTTAATTGTTTTGGGGAAGAAACACTTCTGCCAGAGAGATGCCGGAGATGTGCTTGTTCTCGCAGAAGGGTGAGGCCGGTGAGGCCTGTAAGGTCATGTGAGGCCATGCATGGCGAGGGCGCGCGTCGGACAGCTCGTTGATGTCCTCGTGCCGATGGACGCTCATCTTGACATCATATTCTTATCTATCACCCATCATGCCATCTTCAAAATAAACATGATCTCGTCTCAACTACAGCCTGGACAGCATGACAGGAGCTGTACAATAATACAATATCCTTCTGCCAATTCTATTTAGCCTGGGTACTATTCACGTGCTCAACGAGAAACCGTGCAAAATCCACATGTCCCCAGTATGACGCCGCATGCAAAGGAGTCGACCCGTCCTTGTCCTGAACTGTCGCATCAGCGCCACGCTCGACGAGGAGCTGTGCGAGATCCACATTTCCGGTAGATGATGCCCAATGCAGCGGTGTGGACCCACGCTTGTCCTGGGCTGTCACCTCGGCACCGTGTTCAAGGAGGAACCGTGCAAGATCCACGTTTCTTGCTTTAGATGATGTGGACGCCCAATGCAGGGGAGTCGACCCGTCCTTGTCCCGGGCCGTCATGTCGGCGCCGTGATTGACGAGAAACTGTGCAAGATCCACATTTCCGCTAAGCGACGCCCGATGCAGCGGGGCTAACCCATCCTTGTTCTGGGCTGTCACGTCAGCGCCATGCTCGACGAGGAGCTGTGCAAGATCCACATTTCCGCTAAGCGACGACTCATGTAGCGGAGTCGACCCACCCGTGTTCTGGACTGTTGCGTCAGCGCCGTGCTCGATGAGGAACCGTGCGACATCCGCATTTCCCCTAAGCGACGCCTGATGCAGCGGAGTCGACCCATCGTTGTCTTGGGCTGTCGCGTCCGCGCCGTGCCCCACGAGTAGCTGTGCGATATCCACGTGACCATGTCGCGACGCCCGATGAAGTGGAGTTGATCCGTGTTTGTCTTGGGCTGCCGCGTCAGCGCCGTACTCGATGAGTAACCGCACGAGATCCACGTGACCATAGAACGATGCGTGATGCAGCGGAGTCGTCCCATACTGCATCTTGGCTGTCGCGTCCGCACCATGCTCGAGGAAGAACCGCGCAATGTCCACACTTCCCCTAACAGTCGCTTGATGTAACGGGGTCCACCCGTCCTCGTTCTGGACAGTCACGTCGGCACCATGCTCGACCAGGACGCGGGCGACTTCCACATGTCCATATTCTGACACCCGATGCAGCGGGGTCGACCCGTGCTTGTTCTGGGCCTTCGCATCTGCACCGTGTTCGACGAGGAAGCGAGCGACTTCTACATGTCCCGCTCGTGAAGCTAGGTGTAATGGTGTTGCACGATCAGGGTCGTCCTGCGAATGTATGTCCTGTGAGCGTTCAATGGCCAAAAACTTCACAGCGGTGTGTAAGCCACAAAGAGCCGCATAATGTAAGGGGGTACCACAAGGTGGTGTCGGCCTTTCTTCTCGTTCGTATCGCCTCCAGCGCGGATTTGGGTTGTGTATCCAGACCCAAACCATGAGATGTGATTTGCTCGGGTCGAACATCTGTTTCATCCCTTCATCTGCCAGTGCGCTTTGTGACACACCCTCAAAACGGGCATGTTCAACCCAATGCTCGGCAGCATATTCGACTAGAGGAAAGTTCATCAGGCTGTCTCGGGTGACGTTTGTGTCCAGGTGCAAGAGAATACCCAGACATACTTGCGCGACGAGGGTATGAGCGGGTGTCATGGAGATGTGGTAACAGCGGGAAATTGTGTCACATTTTTCGGCAAAGCGGGAAGACGTCAAGAACTCCTTCACCGAGAAGTGCGAAAATTGTATCACAAGGGAATCATGGACATTGACAAAGGAAAGCAGCGTAGAGCACGTAGACAATACGGCTTCTACAGGATCTTCCAAGCGCCAATCTTCCCGGAATTTCGGAATTGATCCAGCATTGAAATCAAATGCGAGAAACTCCGCCAGTTCCTCGACACGAAGAGGTCTGGAAGCAACGGCGACACACTGAAAAAGTCGGTGGGCAAGCACCCCGTCTGCCCTATTGATATCTTGCAAGGTACGCTCATAAGTCGCATCGAGCGTCTCTGGCAATTCGGCCAGGGCATGTCGGATACGTCCTGGGTGGCAGCCGCGAAGATAGACAACCTGACAATACACCCAACGGAACCTACATCATGCGTCTGAGCAACAGTCATCAACAAATTAAGTTTTGGTTTGCTTACATTCCGTCAGCGCGCTCTGTGAGGACGTCGATCACAAGTTGCTTATCTTCCTCTTTCCACCTTCGGTTCTTGGGATCCGTATTGACTACATATCTGATATAATTCTCGATGTCCTCCATTTGTCCGCTCTCGTCATGTATGGAAACGGAACGGAAAGTCAAGGGCTCAAGAACAAACTTGATGTCGGCCTCGGGTCGGCTGCTGACACATATGTGCAGATTCGCAAGTCGCGACTCGATAAGCTGCTTCACAAGCTCTAGGACTTTTTCGCGGGGGGATGGCATAGAGGATGTGTTGGGACACTCATCCAAGCCATCTATAATCAGATAAACTGGGGCTTGTCCCGGGAGTTCCAGCAACTCCATTAAGCGCCAGACAAGTTCATTGTCACCGGGACTTTGTTGACCGCGGCGGTGTGTCGAATGGAAAGTGGAAAGTATATCGTAGTAGGCGTCGGATTGGTCGCAAAGCTGGGACAGCACGGATGAGAGCAGCCCACGGAAATCGTTCTTTCGATCCTCCCTGAAATCACAGTAAAACATAGCGAGGGATACGAGTCCAGATTTGCGCATGGTCTCGATCTCCTCGATGATCGTGGAACTGGGCGACATCATAAGTACTCAAGAAGAAGACGTCGATGGGTTAACATACCAAAGTACACTTTTCCCAGCACCCGCTACGAAGAGGGAAAGCCATCAGTCTCTGCAAAAGAGTAGCTGGTGAGCGGCCACTGACGTTTCCCATGGATCCATAGAAGGGAATTCGGTCCGGATGCCTTCCATTCCGAGAGCGTGTCGCCTTCAACAAACCACGTCCCCGTACCGCTGTGCCGCGATCCACGTGCGATATTGTGGTTTTTCCATGGATCGGGAGGAGAGAGCCACTTTTGAATATCTTGTTGCAGCTTGTCACCTGCCAGACAATCACAATGATTCCACGCAGCAAAAGTAACATCAGGAATAACTGACGTTTCAACTTGTGTATGTCACTCGCAACTTGATGTAAGATTTCTAGCGTTCAGTTAGACGCGGAAGATTCGTTGTCTGCAACAAAACGTACCGAGGGATTCCCGGACACCGTCGATGGATGCGTTGCCGTCTGGATAGAAGGATATTGACCAGATAGCAGATTACAAGCTTATTGCGGTTGCTCACCATCCATGGCTACCGCCATATTTTGGACGAGGCTGTAGACGACCTCGAGAGTTTGAGCTGCGGTAGTTCTACCCTCGTCTTGCGTGAGTCGGTTCAACCTTTGTAGAATTGCCTCGACGTGCTTCTCTCCGAAATGTTTTTTTACGAATTTGACTGCGTTGCGCTGAGTAAATCAAAACATCAGGAAGAATGGACTTACTCGATCGTCCCTGCTTGAGCTCTCTTGTCGCCAGGGCGAGCGTGTAGAGCAGCCCCGCTATTATCTTGAACATTATCTCATCTATTGCAGGAGTAGGAGGGATCCGTGTATATATTTCAAGAGGCTTAAGGAAGCGTTCTGTGGACTCGAACAAGTCGATGAGTGCGTCGTCGATAGAATTAACGGCCTTGGCCACCTGATTCACTTGAATGTCACAAGGACATCTACATAGATACTAGAGAACGGCACATACAACGAGCAGGATAGCGAGGCCAGCGAGTATTGCTTTCGCAGGTGGATACGGCTGGAAAAAATCCATCAGAGATGTAGAAACATGCCATCAGCGCGCCTTCCAACGTACTAAGCTGATAGCGTCACCAAGGGAGGCGGTGGTAGAAAGGGTGTAGAAAATTGATACGACACTCTCTGTTGATTTCATGATTCTATCATTTGCTTCAAGTTGGAGATCACTGAAGACCCGTGTTTCATATCTAAGAAGTGTAACAATGGAGTCGATGGAGTGGCAACTCTGGAGTTGCACGGCGAGCGGATGCTCAGCCAATATTATGCCCGTTGTCTTTTGGTAAGCCTGCAACGTAGACTCGAAACGGTCCCGAAAACAAGTGGGACCTGAGTGGTCACCCATATCAAAAGTGAGGATGCTGCAATGTAACAGTAAGAATGGGAATTGGTTGCTGTGTGTGAGGAATTGATCCAGGAATTGTGAGCACTTATTGGGGCGGAGCTCAGAGCTAATCCGCCTCGCGCGTCTATTATAGATTTACACGGACGCACGGAGTTTGCCTGAAACACGCAGCATAGCTCGCGATTGAGTGCTGGAATGGGTTTCTAGCATGAGTTGATTAAATGGTGTAGTTGGTGGCGCGATAGGGTGATGGTCGTCCCCAGGCCAAGGCGTAGAGAATGCAAGAACAAGACGTTGAGGGAGAGGTGTTTTGGTTGAAAAGAGAGAAAAAATAGTATTTTCGTAAACTTGGGGGGTGTCGGGGGTACGCGGGGAACGACGATGTACTGTACTCGTCACATAATCAAATCGAAACGAGTAAGAAGACAAAAATGAAGCTACAAGGAACGAGGGACAGCGTATATAAATCGAGGACCAAGATGGGTTAACCCAACGAAAGGTGTTCTTTTCATACGTATTTTGGCTGCATTCAGCCCCGTACCACACCGCCGCATGTGCAGCGCCACTAGTACTGTCAGTGACAGTACGCGGCACTGTACGCCGCTGGACAGCCATCGTCTGGGATTGGGTTACCTCTCCATCATACCATTTTCTTCCTCCGCCTCGGACGTCGTGGCAGCAGCAAGGATTGATGGCATCGGAAAACGACGTCGGAGACGACAATTACGGCGACGCCATCATCTTCCCTGTATTTATTGTCCTCGTCGCCACGAGCCCCGTCGGTCCGCACCGTGGCACGCGGTCATCCAGCGACGGTGGCGACAGGCGCTGTTTGTTTCTTTGTGTTCGTGTCCGGGTTTGCGCAGCCTGACGTGGTCCCTCCATCATCATCTTCCTCGTCGGAGCTGATCACCGACTTGTCATCGTTGTTGTTCAGGCCCTTATTAGGCCTTATTAAGACTTATTATTCGTGAACCGCGAAGAGCCGCGCGGCCCCAACGCGCGGAGGGCGTGAGCTTTTGATGATACGGTTGATAACAACTAATCATATAGCTTCATGCCAGGACCATCAGCCCTTTCAGAGACAAGCTCGGTAACCTCGTCCGATCGCTCGGGGATGATCGACGGAGCCGAGATGCGTCTGTATACTGCGTCGGGGTGCAGCGTGTCGACAGGGAGCGAAGTCGGCAGGTCGGTGCGGCGCGCGTGTGGGGTAGCGAAGGCGGTACACGAGATGGGGCATGAGTACTCGAAGATGCGCTGTACACGCACGCTCGCCCTCTCTGCTCTGCAGCGGAAGGGACGGAGGCAGTCCGGCAGACCGTGACGCGGGTAATGGCAACTAGGTCGTACACCTGCCCATTGCTCGCCGTCACCCCCCTCAAAGATTATCGCGTTACTCAAAGTACACTTTTTACTACCTTTATTGCCAGCAAGCCATTGGTATGCCGGCACACGTCAAGTGCGCAAGGCATTACACTCGCGGGCTGAAACGCGTTGAAAGATGGACAAAAAAAAGCGTGTTGGGCTGAGGATCACATGATCACGCTCAATCGTGCTCACGTGATTGATCGCACGCGGTCTCTTTCCCCCCTTCGTTCAGATCGAATTGGCTGTGCACGAGCCACTAAGCGACACTGTAGGTTTTAATACTCGGAGTACTGTGCTGGCGACGGAATAGGTTAAGGATATCTCGGCTGGCCCTCCGCCGGTCGTGCCCAAAACAAAAATATCATGTCCTGCATGCCACCGCCTTAGCGATGTGCTTAAATCCAGTTGTCTGAATACGTATCATGAGATTGTAGTCCTTGTACCCGGTTATGTATTTCCTGTTTAACCTCTGACTCTAAATACGCCACAAATGGAGAAGGACGAGAATGATTCGACTTCTTGTAGTTTGCGTGAAATTGGTCGAAAGATTTGTCAGTCAGCCCCCGACGCCGCTTCAATATGTTGAACACATACGATTTTTTTCATTGAGGCAAGAGTCACACATCCATACTGGGCTAGTGCGCCCTATGTTCTTTCTGCATCGTGGTCCAACAACAATTGTACGACATTGGCGTATCGTTCACCCTTGCTTCGCAACGCTACCTGGAGAGGTGTCCGGCCCCGGTTGTCCCGCACATGTACACACGCGCCGAGCTTCAGAAGCCGCTCCGCGACCTTCACGTTTCCGCGTCGTGAGGCCAAATGCAGTAAAGTCATGCCGTCCTCGTTCTGGGTGTTTGGGTCCGCACCGTGCTCGAACAGTAGTTTTGCGACTTCCGCGTGTCCTTCCTGTAATGCCAGGTATAACGGGGTCTTACTCGAGCGACTCTTGGCGTCGACATCTGCATCAAACTTCAGCAATAACCGACAGGCCTCGAGACGCCCAAACATCGATGCCCCATGCAACGGAGTCAAGTCGGGATAGCCCCGCGCGTTGACAGCCGCATTGAGGTTGAGTAGTACCTCCACGACCTTCAGACAGCCCACACTGGCTGCAGCAAATAATGGAGTCTTGAGATCGCCGCCCCACGCATTGACATTTTGCGAGCATGTAACGACCAGCCATTCCGCTACGCGATGGAAGTCACATAGTGCAGCATAATATAACGGGGTTGCCGCGGGCGCAGAAGGGGTGTCCGAGATCATGGATCGGAACCTTCCATAGAAATCCACATCGTATATCCAGATCCAAGCCGAAAAATGAGGGTTTTCGGCCCGGGGATCGAACAGGCGTTTCATCGCGTCTTCCGCATGTAAAGATACATTGTCGAATTTTGCATGGTGCACCCAGTACCCAGCCGCATACTCAGCGAGGGGGAAGTCCTCGATGCGCTCTTTGGTCAAATGAGTATCAAGTTCGAGCAGAACTGAAAGACATGCTTGCGTGACGAGGATATGGGCAGGTTCGAGGGGAATATAGAAACGCGACACTTGTCCTTTTGCGATACGATTTGAAGTCAAGTACTCCTTGACAGAGTAATGTGAGAATTGCACAACTTGTGATGTACCAGTGTCGACGATGGTAATCAAGCTCGAACACGTGGACAGCACAGTATCTCTTGGATTTTCTGATCGCCAGCCTGCTTGAAATGAGGGACATCCTTCGGCTTCGAAGTCAAATGCGAGAAACTCGGCGAGCTCCTCGACATCGAGAGGACGGAAGGCCACCGTCATGCATTGGAAAAGACGGTAGGCATACGCCCAATTTTCTTCATTGATATCTAGCAACGTGCGTTCGTACGTCTTGTCTAAGGTGTCCGGTAGTTCATCCAGGGCCTTCCGGATACGCTGCGGGAGACAGCGGCGTAGCTTGTCCAGCTGACAGAATACCCAACGAAACCTGGACGTCAGCTGGTCAGCATTGGAGAACATCATGATAAACGAAGTCTTACATTCCATCAGCATTTTCAGACAACTTCTTGATGACGAGCTCTCTATCCTCCCTTTTCCATTTGCACGTGCTCGGATCGGAGTTTATAAAGAAGGTAATGTAATTGTTGATAGCGTCTATTTGTCCATCCTGATCATGCAGGGACATTGTATAAGATGCCAAAGGCTGAAGAACAGCATCGATGTCTGCCTCTAGTCGGCTGGTGACACAAAGATGTAGGTGGACATAGCGTAGTTCGACAAGCCACTGGACAAGATCAAGGACACCTTCCCGTGGTGATGGGGTATGAATGCTTTTGAGACATTCATCGAGGGCATCAATAATGATGAATGTTGGCCCTTGTTCTGGGAGTGTCAGCATGTTCTTCAAACATTCCCTGAGTGCATCTTCACTGGGCTCTTTTGAACCAGCATCATGCATTGAGTACAAGCGGGAAAGGATGTTGCAACAGGCATCGGACTGAGCAGCAAGTTGAGTGACTAGGGAAGAGAGTGCATGGCGGGCATCTTGCTTTGTGGCATCTCTGAAATCAAAGTAATAGAAACTGATGGAAGCCAATCCTTCCTCGCCCATTTGCGAGATGTCTTCAATAATAGTTGAGCTAACCAAAGACGTCAGCCATCCGAAAGGAGAAGGTTGAAGTGGCGCATACGAAAGAACACTCTTTCCGGCTCCAGCTGTAGAACCAATTCTCCATGTAAGAGACAAGGTGCCAGAAGAGCATCATTATAATATGCGTACGTTTACCATGAATCCATAACAATGAGCCCGTTGTCGTTCTCCATTGAAAGAATGTGTTACTGTGGACAAACCATTCCGTGCTACCCTGATGGTGGGCTTTCCGTGCAATGTTGTGGTTCTTTGATGGGTCAGCAGGAGACAACCATCTGCGAAAGTTTTCCTGCTGCTGGTCACCTTAAACAACGTCTGGGTCGCCGCCAGGAGTAATATTATTATGATGATTGAACTCACGTCTAGACCTATTGATATCGCTCGCAAGTTGTTGGATGAGTACTAGTATCGCCGTCAGTCTCGCGAACGTTTCCTATGGGCCAGACATACCGAGAGCTTGATGGATTTCATTTGTGGAGGACTGTCCACCTATATAGCCGGGTAACGCTCAGAATAACGCAAGTATCTGAGAGAAAAAATCCTACAGACCATCCATAATCACCTTTAGATTCTTCACAAGGCCATAGATGACTTCCAGGGACTGAGTGGCAGTTGTGCGAGCTTCTTCTTGTGTCAGCCGGACCAGTCTTCGCAGCACCGCCTCGGCGTCATTCTCCCCTAGGAGCCTCTTTCCAAATCTCTCTGTATCGTATTGAGTCACTAAGTATTGCATTTGGAAGGATGGAACATACTCAGTCGTCCTTGTTTGGCTTGCTGTGTCGCAAGGGCAAGGGCAGCGAGCAGTTCGATTATGATTTTTATGATAACCTCTGTCATTGCTGTTGTATGTGGCATCTTAGTATAGATGTCGAGGCGCCTGAGAAACGATTCGAATGATTCAAAAAGCTCAACCAGGGTATCGTAGCTCCCACTGATATCCTTGATTGTCTGGTGACCACATCTCATGAGGATACTACGAGGCTCGAGATAGGTAAGATAAAACACATACGGTAAGGAGTATACCAAACCCAGCAAAGATCGCTTTCGCTGGTGGGAAAGGCTGAATGAAAAAAGTCATCACACAATTTTTTAAGGAGAGAAAACGCATACCAAACCGATAGCCTCACCAAGAACGCCAGGAATGGAGAGGGTGTGTAGAACATGAACAGTCCTCTTGAGCCACGTCATAATTCTGCTATCCTCGCGCTGGAGTTCGTGGAAAGCTTGGGCTTGCTCCCGAAGGACATTGATGACGGAGTCAGCGGATTCGCAGTCTCCGAGCTCGTCGATGATCTGATGTTGGACCAAGTTCGTCCCTGCTCGCTTCTCGAATTCATTCAAGGCAGCTTCGAAGAGAGATCTCAGCGATGGGGTAGGATGGGTGGACATGGTTTCAACAGAGTGTCTCGGAGTGATTGAGGCAGTCAACAGCCATTGGTTTGGTGGGGGTAACCCTTATTAATATACCAATTATGGAATTGACCTGTGGCCAATTTGACGCGAAGTTCATAATTAATTATCCGCTCCCGGGCCGCTGTCACAGACTCACAGTCATCAAGCTGTAAGCTGTAAGACCCGTGTAAGTCGATTACTGCACCTCTTCAACGCGAGTCGATAGCTGTTCACAGCGGGTACAGTAAATTAACGGATCGCAAACAAATTTGCTGGCCGATCCCAGCTAACAAAGTGTCACCGTCCGATTTAACGGTTGAGGACCGTCTTTCGACGAAAGCCTCACTATCACAGGAATGCGTCATAATGGTTTTTCCTTATCGTCTACATCAGATACAAATACGGCCTGTATCTATGGTAGCCTATGCTGCTCCATAAGTGCCTAGATAATATGGCGATATCCTCTTACGGATGCTATATTATGGGCTGTCGGATCCGAGTCTGCATTGTAGCTTGGCCTCTCACATTCGCCATGACGAGGGAGCGTATGAATTCCATAGTATCTCGAGGCAATTCCAAATGGAACGGAGTAGGCCTGTCCTTGGCTGAGCTGTTGAGTCCACCTCGTGCTCAACGAGGAAGCGTGCGAGCTCTTCGTGACCAAAGGTCGATGCATGCGAGGGAGTCCACCCTAAGTCGTCCTTGACTGTTACGTCGGCACCGTGTTCGACAAGGATCCATGCAAGAGCCACACGCCCACTACGCGATTTCGTTGCCCAATGCAGCAGAGTCAGCCCGTTCTTCGTTCTCGTCCGGGGCCGTGGCGTTAGCGCCCTGCTCGAAGAGGTAGTACCGAGCGATATCCGTATTTCCGTTAAACGACGCTCGATGCAAGGGACAGTACCCATAATTGTCCTGAGCTATCGCGTCTGCACTGCGCTCGACAAGGAACCGTGCAAGGCCCACATTTTCCCTGGACGACTCCGACGCCCGATGCAGCGGAGTCAACCCATTTTTGTTCCACTGCGCCATAACTAGAATTTGCGCGCTTGGCGGCCTAGACCACTTGGATGTCACCACGAAAACACACATGGGAACTAAAGAGCGGCACATACGGCAAGTAAGATAGCGAGGCCGGCAAGGATTGCTTTCGCAGGTGGGTATGCTGCAAAGACTCGTCAGGGATGTACTAGTAGAACAGCCCATCAACGCCCCCGGACGTACCAGACCGATAGCCTCGCCGAGGCAGGCGGTGGCAGAAAGGGTGTGTAAAGTTGATACGGTACTCTTTATCGATTTCATCATTCTATCGCTTCCTAGAAAATCATGGATGACCTGTGATTCATCTTTAAGAAACGTAGCGATGACGTCGGCGGAGTGGCAGCTCTGGAGTTGCAAGCGGATGCTCAGCCAATGCCACGTTCGTCGTCTTCTGGTAAGTCTGCAAGGCAGACTCGAAACGTGCACAAAACCGAGTGGACCCTGAGAGGTCACCCATGTAGCGAGTGGGGAAGAAATGTAGCCTTTTGGAGGGAGGTTGGTTCGCTGTGGGGAAATGGTGGAAAGAATGGTGGAAAGACAGTGGGATGTGGTGAGTAGAGGGTTGGGGCGAAGGTCAGTGTATGCTTCATTGTTGTATTCTATATTCGCACACAGAAGTAGGGGGATTGCCTGCAACCAACAGATATGCGCAGTTGGAGGCGCTGTGAGACGTGGAGGGAAAAAACACAGTAATACTTTACACTGTAGTAATTTTTACCCCTGCTTAACCTGAGGTCGGGGGGCGCCTGGAAAGGAGAAAAAAATTCGTATTTCTATAAAGATAGAAAGTAAATCATCTCAGAGATTTACATCGATGAACAGGAGATAGCAAGGCAATGAGAACTCGAATTAAGGTGCCATAGGTTAGGTTCAAGAGGATCCGGATCCGGCAATATTTGGAGAATGCAAATGACATTGTTTGGTCGTATTTTGGTGCACTCTGGCATCACCTGCTTGCTGCTTACCCTCGACGCTCAACCCCCGCAGCCTGAGTTTTTCGCCTGAGAGAGAAAGCACAAGATTTCAATTTCGCGGAAGATAAGAGTCGGCAATGGCCAGCGCCCAGGTCAGGGGGTCAGGGGGTCACGGATAACCGTGTTTTACAAATACGAATACTTGATGTCCCTGCAGGATGTATCAATTACGTGGGTTATCCTCGGCCTTCTCGAGCCATATGCATAAGTCATCAATGCATCAATCCTGAATCTCTGTCACACGGTCATCATCGTCATTCCAACGAACTCTTATAGCGTGAACCAGCTCTGATTCGTCCCCTGGGCTTATCCATCACTCCCGTATATAACGCTCCGGACATGCCGTCCCACTACTATGCCTCTGTTTGGGGGAAAGCCCAACAGGTGCAAAATGTGGACCCTCAAGCAGTGCGAAGCAACATGATGAACTTGGGGTGGTGTGGCGTATCATCGTCCGGAACGTCATGATGTACATGCTCATGGCATAGTCTGTTCTCGCTTTCGGACGTCGTCGTCGGGAGGTTGTAGGGGTGCTTAGCGCGTGGTGAACCCTGCTGCGCAGCACGTGGCTGAGCTTGAACATGGGTAAGCAGGACAAGCCTGCGTTCATCGCGGAGGAGATCTACGACGTCATATTTCGGTGGGCCATTGGGCTGTAAACGTGCGCAACGGCATTTGATGTCAGGCATCCATCGAGGGGGTATCTACAGAGGTGGTATTTGACGAAGCGGTGAGGCGGCGATACTGAAATGAGAAGGAGAGCGAGTCCAGAGTCCTGGCGCTCGGACATTCGGGCGCTTGTTCTCCCTGACGGCTGCATGCGCTTGGTGGATGGAGCGCCTGTAACCTTGCAAAAAAAAAAGGATTATTGGAAAATTGGAAGTACGACAAGAATTATAGGTCACCGAGACGAGAGAGTCGATTGGAAAGGGCGCGCTGGGCGAGGGATGCGTAATTTAGTCGACTTTTACCGCCACCTGCCTTTCGCCATATAAACGACTAAATGACCCTTCGTGCCCTCGTCCTTCCCTCCCCCCCTTCCATCCATGCAGCTGCGCGACTCCCCTCTCCTCACCATCCCCGTCGAGATCTTGGAACGTATCGCTATTGAGCTCGCCCTCTTACAACCCCTCGGTCCTCCCGCAGACCTCATCCCCTTGCTCTGCACATGCAAGTATGTGCGCGACACCATCTCCTTCCACAGACCGAGGTCGAGCCACCTCTACGCAAAAATATTCTGCGGCATGTTCGACGTAGACGCAGCCCACCGCAGGTTCAGCTGCCATGCCCTCAGATCCCACTTCCTCGCTCTCCAACTCAAGACCTATTGCGTCGCCCTCCAGCGAATTCGTCGCGGAGATATCTCTGCACCAGATATCGAGGATCTTCTACGTACGGTCTTCATTATCTCGACAGAGAATGACGGGAAGAACCGTGCGCAGCTCGAGTGGGCCAACACCTATGCCTTCGTCAATAAATTTGTTCGCCAACGGTTAAGGCACGACACCGTCAATGGTTGGCCGAGAGACACGCCTCTACATGCGTTGGCGCTGTGGGTCATGTGGTGTGTGACAGATAAAGGTGCCCCTCCTTTCTCCTATCCGTCCGCTCCCCTTCGTTGCTAATCCTTTCCTAGACGTCCTCGCGCGTGAATCCCCCGATGACCAAAATGACCTAGTTGCATGTGTCCTCCCTTATGTTGTCATGGCCTTCAAGGTCTGT
>WNFC01007060.1_pt1 | contig 13523 bp, 12 predicted proteins | sample 5400541 | NCBI WGS metagenome assembly WNFC01 (sample SAMN13153342, study PRJNA577476) | soil metagenome | isolation source: 120 cm saprolite under Douglas fir tree site 2 hole 2 replicate 1 | place: USA:California | collected 2015-04-18
TGCCCTCTGTGTCAAAGTAAATTCCCTTTGCGCTACTCCTGCTGCGCTTCAAATCGTCATCCCTGTCGTTGAACTTTTGTTCACCCAGTACAGCAATGATTCGTGCGGCTCTTTCTCTGCGAATCTTGGCTTCTCGTTCTAGATCGTTAAACTTCCGCACTTGCGGCAACAGCTTATTCTGCTCTTCGTAGTTCTTTTCCAAATGCTCGTAATCGGCGGCGTACTGCTGCTCCAGACGTTCCTTTATGTCCGCGAATCTGATCACGCCGCTTATACTACACATCGACTCAACTCGTGTCAAGTTATTTGTTGACTCGCAATTGCGGGTTTGTTCGTTCATCTCATTTTCTCCTTAGTGTAGGTTGGTTTTACGTCTGTGGAAAATCAGGGGATTCAAATTCAGCCACTACCGTCTTGGTTCGCCGTTCGCCGCCCGTGCCGAAGAAGCTGTCGAGCTTCGCTCGACTGCACAGCCGAGGGCGGCTGTCCCCACATGAGCCTTCCGGCAAACGGAGACACTACCGCTCGGTCACTTTCTGAATCGCGGGATCCACCGCGGAACAGTAGCGCGGTACTTTTCGTACGACTCTCCGAACTGCCTGCGCAAGGTGGGTTCTTCGTAGAAAAGAACAAAGAGATGGGCGAGAAGAATGGACAGAGCCCCGTACTCCGCAAGTCGAGGAGCGCGAAACAGTGCAGCTTGCCCAAGGATTACCAGCGACACGCCGATGTACATGGGATTGCGCACATATCGATGCAGGCCAGTCACGACGAGGTATTTCGTGGGAGCAATGGGTGCGGGCGTGCCGAGACCTCGTACGGCAAACTCCCACGCGCAGCGCAGATAAATCGCGGCACCCATAATCGCGCAGACGATGCCCAGCCATGCCAGAGGGCCGCGCCCTGGTGCATACACTCTGCCGAGCAGGAGATAAGGAACATACAACGTCACGAATCCCGGCACCAGGATCGTGAAAAGTAGGGTCTTCAGTATAGGTCCAAGAGTTCGCGCCATGGATGATCTCACGCGACAGCCGGCACAACCATAATGTAAAATCAAATTGAGCGGAAGAAAAACAAGACGCGGTGCTGCAGAATCTTCCCAAGTGGATTCCCAGATTTCCGGACGGGTTAGCGTTCTAACCCATCCCATCCACAATCATCCGTGCGGGAAATCAAGCGGATCGCTGCGCACATATTGAAGAGATCAGGAGAAACGAACCATGGCAGTAGGCGCAAAGATCGCAAAAACAGCAGACCGTAAAAAGGTGATGGACACCAGCAAGAGCACGGATTGCCCCAAGTGCGGCAAGTCGACCCGCATCGTGAAGCGCATGAAAGATCGCCAACGCGGAAAGCACGTATTAAGTTTTTGGTGTTCCGTGGCCGGAAAAGGGGGATCGGATCTCCCGTTCCGGCCGTTATTTCAAGGCTGGAAGACTTCCACCCCGCCCCTCCGCCCTTTTCAATTCGCATGCCCCTATCAATCTGGCTAGCAACTCTGAGCGCAGAGTGACCATCCAATTTTTGCCTGAGAAGAGTCAAGGGGATGGGCCACAGGCTTAACTTTCTCCTTTATCGGACCTGGGCCGGAGGACAACGTCACTGATGAAGCTGTGCCATGCCGCTCTTGTTTGCGTTCTCGGTGCAGCTATCCTGCAATGTGGCTGCGCCGGGGTTAGCCCCTCTGGCGCCAGCAGCAGCAGCAATCCAGCTGCCGCCAACATCCCTAAGTTTGATCACGTGTTCCTCGTGATCGATGAGAATCACAGCTACAACGTCGTGATTGGCAATAGCAGCATGCCGTATCTGAACAGCCTCGCTACCGCTAACGGGCTGGCCACGCAGTATTACGGCAATACTCACCCTTCCCTGGGCAATTACTTTATGCTGACTGCGGGCGCCACCATTACGGGAACCGCGGGAGATGGCTTTACCGGCATCGTCAATCAGGACAATGTGGTCCGGGCCCTTGCTGCAGCCGGAAAAACCTGGAAGTGTTATGCGGAGTCGTTGCCCTCTGTCGGCTATTTAGGAAATGACATTCCTCCATACCTTCATCGTCACATTCCTTTTGTTTATTTCTCCGATGTTCAGAACAGCTCCGCCGAGGCCAGCAATATCGTTCCCATCAGTCAGCTCGCCACCGATATATCAAACAACAGTCTGCCCAATTACGCCTTCATTGTGCCTGATATCAACAACGACGCACACGACTGTCCACCGGGCATGTCCTCCTGCAGCGATGCCCAGGTGCTGGCGAATGCCGATCAGTGGCTGGCCGCCAAGATCAAGCCACTGCTGGCAAGCTCAGGATTCCAGAACTCGCTGTTGATTGTCACCTTCGACGAAAGTGATACTACAGACACTGCGCACGGCGGGGGTCAAGTGGCGACCGTGATCGTTAGTCCGCTGGCAAAATCCGGCTATCAATCGACAACCCTCTACCAGCACGAGAGTACCCTTAGATTGATGCTGGAAGGCTTGCGAGTAACGGATCTGCCCGGGGCTGCCGCGAGCGCGCCGGATATGGGCGAATTTTTTAAGTAAGTCTGGGCGGTCTCGCTACCAGGCGAGCGAAAACCAACGCTATCAAGAATTGCGACTACACCGCTACCGTTACTGACGTCTCAGTCCGGGTGACAGGCCGGTAGAGCGTGTCGCGCTCGATGGGTTCGCGGCCGGCAGCGCGGATCAGGCGTTCCAATTCTTCGCGGCGCATGCCTTGCGGTGTGGTTGCACCCGCGTCGTGATAAATCTTTTCCTCAATTACTGTGCCGTCCATGTCATCGGCGCCGAAGCGCAGTGAGATCTGCGCGATCTTGGCCGTCATCATCTGCCAGTAGGACTTGATGTGCGGGAAGTTGTCGAGCACCAGGCGGCTGACCGCGATTTGCTTGATGTCGAGCATGCCGGTGGTTTTCGGCAGATGCTGCAGCGGCGTGTTATCGGGATGGAAGGCCAGCGGGATGAAAGTCTGGAAGCCGGCGGTTTCGTCTTGCAACGCGCGCAGCTTGAGCAGGTGGTCCACGCGGTCTTCGTCGTTCTCGACGTGGCCGTAGAGCATGGTCGCGTTGGATTTCAGCCCGATCTGGTGGGCGAGTCTCGCTGTGTCGAGCCATTGATCGCCATCGATTTTGTGGTCGCAGATAATGTGCCGCACGCGATCGGCGAAGATCTCGGCGCCGCCGCCAGGAAGCGAATCCACGCCTGAGGCTTTGAGTTGTTCGAGCGTCTCCCGAATCGAGAGCTTGGCGCGCTTCGAAAGATACGCGACCTCGACCATGGTGAAGGCTTTGAGATGAACCTGGGGAAAGCGCTGCTTCAGGCCGGAGCAAAGATCAAGGAAATACTGAAACGGCAGGTCGGGGTGTAATCCGCCGACGATGTGAAACTCGGTGACAGCCTCGTTGTATCCGGAAGCCGCCGTTTCGAAAGCCTCATCGAGCGCCATGGTGTAGGCACCCGGCGCGTCTTTCTTGCGGCCGAAAGCACAGAGGCGGCAGGCGGCGATGCAGACGTTGGTGGGATTAATATGGCGGTTGACGTTGAAATAAGTCTTATCGCCATGCATGCGCTCGCGGACGTGGTTCGCCATCCAGCCAACCGCGAGAATGTCGCCTGTGCGGTAGAGAGTGAGGGCATCGTCCGCGTCCAGCCGCTCACGGGCTAAAACTTTGGCGTGAATCGGCTGCAGCCGCGCGTCGTCGGTTTGAAAAGCGTGAGCTTGTAAGGAACGCGTTGCGGACATCGTTTCGATGATATCTCAGGAAGGTGTTCAAAGGCGATTAGGGTCGGCGAGCGGATTCCGTACCCTTATCCTGTTCGCGGCGAGAAATTGCGTGGAAGCCGGAAGATTTTTCATCGTGGCCGCGGTAATTAATCTTGGTCATGACCTGTAAATTATTGAATTATAGATAGATACCTCAAAATCAAAGCCCCAACCATTGGCCCACAGCCTGCATCTGTTAATAGCGCAGGGGCGATCCTGCGTCTTTAATATAGTTCAGACAAAGTTAGGTTCACGGAGGAACTCTCTATGAAGGGAATTCTTGTCTCGCTCTTTGCGGGAGCGTTATTGGCCGGAGTATGCATGGCTCAGAGCGCGCAGTCCCAGACCAGCGGGTCGGCGTCACAGGAGACATCGGCTTCCGCCACCAAGAGCGGCGCGCAAGCGGCATCGAATGCGTCAGCGGCCACATCGGAGGCTGCCAAAGTTTCTGAGAAGGACACTCGTGCACAAGCTGCGGCCGCCAGGCAGTTGCAGACGGGCAGTACGGTGCAGGCTGAGCTCGTCAAGCCGCTCGATGCGCACAAAAACAGAGTTGGCGATGAAGTCGTCGCCAAGACTACGCACGATGTGAAGTCCGAGGGGCACGTGATCGTTCCCAAAGGCTCGAAGCTGATCGGTCACGTCACCGAAGTGAAGGCGTACAGCAAGGATCAGGCTACCTCTGAATTGGGGATCGCGTTCGATCACGCCGTGCTGAAGAACGGCACGGAGATGCCGCTGGCTCTGGGCATCCAGGCGATTGGCCGCCGCCAGGCTAGCGCAGCCGCCATGCAAGATGAACCGGTTATGACGGGCGGCGGGAGTGCGATGGGATCATCCAGCGCGCGGCCAGCAGGTGGCGGCGGAATGGTCGGCGGCGTGAGGTCCACTGCGGGAGGAGTGGTGAACACGGCCGGCAGCACGGCAGGCACGGCGGTAAATACTGCCGGCGCGGCCGGCGGCACTGCTGGCGCGGCCGGCGGAGCCGTTTCCGGATCGTTGTCTTCGACCAGCCAGGGTGTCGTTGGACTGCAGGGCCTGAGCTTGTCGTCAGCTACGTCGACTGCGTCAAATGCGTCGGTCGTCAGCTCAAGCAGCGGCAATGTTCATCTGGACAGCGGGACGGAGATGGTGTTGCGAGTAAACCAGTAAGCTCAATGGACGATCGTTACAAAGGGCAGCGCTTCGGCGCTGCCATTTTGCTTGCTGGACATAGGTCCCTACAGGCGGTCCGTATGGGACAACGGAGGCGTTGGCGACGGAAGGCCTGCCGTGTCCTGTACAATTTTGCTTCCAATGAGTTCGTACGCAAAATGGTGTCTGGGTGCGTTCGCTGCACTGCTGCTAGTGTGCGCAGCGCAGGCCGAACCGGTCGCCAAACTCAAAGCCACCGATTACGTCAACGACTTTGCCCACGTTCTGGACGGGAACACAATCGCGCAGATCGACGAGATCTGCCGCCAGATCGACGAAAAGGCTCATGCCCAGATCGCGGTAGTGACCATCCGATCGCTCGACGGCTCCGACATGGAAAGTTATGCGGTTGATTTGTTCCATCAGTGGGGAGTAGGAAGCAAGTCGACCAACCGTGGAGTATTGATTCTTTACGCGATTGATGACCATCGCGCCCGTATTGAGGTCGGTTATGGATTGGAGCCGATCCTGCCTGACGGCAAAGTGGGAGGATTTCAACGGGAAGCTGTGCCGCTCATGCGCGCCGGCAACTACAGCCAGGCGCTGCTGTTGGTTACCTCGCGGGTTGCGGTCGTCATTGCACAGGATGCCGGCATCCAGCTTTCGATGCATCAACTGGCGGCGCCTCCAGCCGAGCGCGTGCAGCAGCCCAGTCCTGGAATATCAGGCGGCGGAATTGTGCTGCTCATTATCATTGTGCTCATCGTTCTTTTCACTCCGCTTCGCGGCATACTTTTTGGGATGCTTCTTTCTGGAATGTTAGGCGGAGGAGGAGGATATAGGGGTGGCGGAGGCTGGAGCGGTGGCGGATTCGGCGGCGGTGGCGGAGGTTTTGGCGGATTCGGCGGCGGCAGTTCAGGGGGCGGCGGGGCTAGCAGCAGTTGGTAGCAAATGAGGCAGCAAATGGTTCCGGAGAAAATGATTAACGATTTTGTCAATCGGCTGCGAACCGCGGCTGGCGCGAACCTGGAGAGCGTGATCCTGTTCGGATCGGCGGTGGCCGGAGATTTTCATCCTGAGTTCTCCAATGTCAATCTGTTCTGCGTGATTCGCGACAGCTCGTTCGCAGCCCTGCAGGCCTTGGCGCCTGCGGTGAAATGGTGGGACGGCCAGAAGCAGCCGCCGCCGCTGTTCATGACTCGTGACGAGATTAGCCGTTCTACCGATGTGTTCACCATTGAACTGATGGACATAAAGCAGCATCATCGCGTTCTCTTCGGCGAAGACGTGCTTCAGGATTTCACGATTCCGACAAAGCTGCACCGCGTCCAGGTGGAATACGAATTGGGAGAGAAACTCGCGTTGCTGCGGCAGCACTTGCTGCTCGCCTCCGGCAATGACGCGCGCATGTGGGAATTGCTGCTACGATCGGTATCGTCTTTCGCCACGCTTTTCCGCCACGCATTGATGGTGCTGGGGCACGATGCGCCGGTTGGCAAGCGCGAGGCCGTGCAGGCATTATCCAGGCAGATCGGATGTGATGCTTCTGCCTTCTTGCAGGTGCTGGACGTGCGGGAGCAAAGAACGGACCGCAAGAAATTCGATGTGGCTGATGTTTTCTCGCGGTACCTTGCGGCACTGGAGCAGGTTATCGCGGCAGTTGATAAGATGCTGGATTCCGGCGTGGAGCCTGCGTAAAGTCAGGTTGCTAATTTTCAGGAGACTCTCATGAGTAAGGCGCTGATCGCGGTCGTGGTTGTGGTGGCAATCGTGTTGCTCGTTGTCCTGTTTGCCTTTGGCCAGTACGTGACCGTAAAGAACACGCTGGTCAGCAAGAACGAATCCGTAAAGGCGGCATGGTCGCAGGTCGATATTGTGCTGCAACGCCGCGCCGACCTGATCCCGAATTTGGTTGAGACGGTGAAGGGATACGCGAAGCAGGAGCAAACGGTTTTCGGCGATATCGCGAAGGCCCGCTCCGCCCTGCTTTCCGCGGGCTCGCCGCAGGAAAAAATCGCAGCCAACGGCCAACTTGATGGGGCCCTTGGGCGTCTGCTGCTGATTGTCGAGAATTATCCACAGTTGAAGTCCAACGAGAATTTCCTTCGCCTGCAGGATGAGCTTGCGGGCACGGAGAATCGCATCGCCGTCGAGCGCAAACGTTACAACGACACTCTGCGGGATTACAACACATACGTGCAGCAGTTCCCCAACAGCTTTTTTGCGGGATTTGCGGGCTTTAAGCCGAATGAAGCGTACTTCGAAGCTTCCCCAGGATCGCGCGAAGTTCCAAAGGTGAACTTCTCGAGTCCGGGCGCAGCGGCTCCGCAAGGGAATCCTCAGCCCGCACCGGTGCACTAGAAATTCGGAGCGCGGAGCATAGTTCAGTTTTTACGGCTGTGGTTGTCTTGTCAGGCCGAGCCAGGACGAGCTAGAAGGGCCGGATGAGGATGATCGTCGCCAACGCCACGATGCAGAGGGCGAGGATGGCGAGCGACAGCTTCTCGCTTTTCTTCACGCCCTTCCACATGCCTGACTTGGTTTCCATCGTCATGTTAGTTTGCGGCATCAGGCGACCTCCAACAATGGCTCGACCGTGCCTGGCACCCGGGTAACGTGCCCAAAGATCGGTAGAAGCACTCTGGGCCAGGGCGGCGACAATGTAGTTGCGTCACTCTGATGACGCGGGCAGTTCCCAGCCTTCGTCTTTCATTTTCTTGTTGGTCCAATGTTGCAACTGCTCGAACAGTGCCGGGTCGATCACGGAAAAGCGCAGCCCGACGCGGCCTTCCCCTCCAAACCAGACGATGCGAGCCTTAGCCTGAAAGACAGCTTCGCTTTCAGGGAGCGGAAAACTGACGTCGAGGAGGCCGGTAAACCGCATCGCTTCTTTCAGGCCATCCACGCCCATGCCGCCAGTGCTGAGATTCACGCCCTGGACCCGGACTTCCTCACCCTTCTGATTCTTTAAAACCACGTCAAGGGTAACGCGAGCGCGAAAGAACTTCTGCTGTTCGAGGCTGATGAACCCTAAAGAATTCGCAGCATCGGCGGAATTTATGTTGATGTTGTATTCCTTCAGTTTTCGGCTGAGCGTGCGGCGGGAGATACCGAGTTGTTCCGCCGCCTGGCTGCGATGGCCACCACTCCTCTCGAGCGCACGGATAATCATCTGTTCTTCCATGCTATCGAGATTGCCCACAGGCATGGAGGCTGACTGGCGCTGTGCGACCGGGTTGCCCGACATCGCATCCGCGATCTGCGATTTGTAAATTTCCGGCTGGCGTGACTCCACGGCTACGCGCGCGATGAGGTTACGCAGCTCGCGAACATTCCCCGGCCAGGCGTGCGAGAGCAATGCGGAGACGGAATCGGGAGCGAACGAACTGCCTGGCTTTTTGAGGCTGAGAAAGTGTTCGGCCAAAGCAACGATATCCTCGGGCCGCTCGCGCAGCGGCGGCACGCGAAGTTGAAACTGGCCCAGCCGATGGAAAAGATCCTGCCGAAACCGTCCCGCCGCTACCGCCTTGTCGAGATCCTGATTGGTGGCGGCTACGATGCGCACGTCCACCTGAATCTTTCGATGCCCTCCCAGGCGGTAGAAGGGATATCCGTCGAGCACGCGCAGCAGCTTAACCTGGGTCTGAAGTTGCAATTCGCCGATTTCATCGAGGAACAGCGTGCCCTTGTCGGCCAGCTCGAACAGCCCTGCTTTGGACGCATCGGCGCCAGTGAACGCGCCCTTCTCATAGCCGAATAACTCGCTTTCGACAAGATTCTCGGGAAGCGCCGCGCAGTTGATATCGACCCACGGCCGGCTCTTGCGATGGGAAGACTGATGAATCGTGCGAGCGATCAGTTCCTTGCCGGTTCCAGTTTCACCCGTAATCAGCACGGTCTCGGTATGGCCGGCCACGCGGTCCACCATGCGCATGAAGCGGTGCATCAATGGACTGGCGAGTATAAGATTCGTGCCGTCGATCTCGCGCGAAACAGTATGCGCTGACTCTTCTTCTTCCCTTTTGGAAATGGGCGCGGCCTTCAACGCCTCCTCAGCGACGGAAAACAGAGCAATCATTCCCGTCGGAGCCGAACTTCCGTCGCGCAGCAAAGAAACGGACAACTCTATCGTGATGGCTTTGCGGGATTTGGTTTGACACCGAAAGGATGATCGATACTTCCCCTCCCTCAGGGTCGCTGCCAGCAGAGTCTGCTGCATCTGATTTCGCTCGGTGCTGTCCTCGAATAGAAAAAAAGCGGGCAGCGGCCGGCCCAGAACTTCCGCAGAAATATTGCCGAATACATCTAAAGCAGCTTCATTACAGCCAGTAATTCTGCCTTCGGGGTCAGCCGACAACATGGCGATTCTTCCCAACACCCCGGCGTGGAGAATTCCCGCAACCAACGGTTCCGAAGTTGGCCGGCCGGCTGCGGCGCTCGTGATCGGACGCTCCTGCGGCTGCGAATTGATATTTTCTGTTGGCATCCCGCGCGTTTGGAGTTGATCTTGACACACAGAACCGTGGTTGAAGAAAGTATGGGGCTCCGGATGATAACGAAAGTAATCGGCGCTCAAGGGGCGTCCAGAAATCCGAAGGGAAGAAAGTCGATCAAATCAAACCCAAACGAAGCGGATCGTCCGGAGTTACCTCGGTAAGCTACTTAAAACTGTTTACTGACAATAAGATTTCACTGAACAGGCCCGGTCGAAGTGTGCGTGGGCGAAATTGTCCCAGGCCGCGGGGCCCGTCTGTCGCCTCCCCTGCGACAGAAATAATGACGCAATGTCGACTCGTACTAAACTATTTGTCGGGATTACGGTCTCGCTCGGGATGGTGGTGCTGTGCTCTGCCCTTTTGCACTGGCAATCCACTGATCTGACGCGATTTGCCTGCTATCTGGCGGTCGCCATCCTGGCTTCCAGCCTGAAGGTGCAACTGCCGGGCATCGACGGCACCATGTCGGTGAATTTCCTTTTCATTCTGCTCGGCGTAATGGAACTGAGTCTGCCGGAAACACTGCTCATTGGTTGCATCGCCACGCTGGTGCAAAGCATCTGGCAGGCGCGGAATCGATTAGATCCGGTGAAGGTCCTGTTCAACGTCTTCGGAATGATGGCCAATGCCAGCGCCCTCTGTTACGCCAGCTATCACTGGCTGGATGCGAAAGTAGGCAGCAACAAACCCATCCTGCTCATGGCCGCGGCACTGGTTTTCTTTTTGGCGAATACGCTGCCAATTTCGGTAGTGATTGCTCTGACTGAAAACAAATCCAGCCGTAAAGTCTGGTCGAACTGCTATTTCTGGTCTTTCCCCTATTACCTGGTCGGAGCGGCCGCGGTGGGGCTGGTAGGAATCGTCAACAGCCGCGCCGGTTGGCAGACTTCGCTGCTGGTGCTGCCGGTAATTTATTGGGTGTACCGCTCTTACCGCCTCTATCTGGGACGTCTGGAAGCCGAGAAAGAACGGGTGGAGGTTGAGAAGCGGCACGTCGAACAGATTGCATCGCTGAACATGCGCACCATCGAGGCTCTGGCCCTGGCCATCGAGGCCAAGGACCACACCACACATACGCATCTGCAACGCGTCCGAACGTACGCGGTGGAAATCGCCAAAGAGCTTGGCCTTTCGCCCGACGAAATTGAGGCGTTGCGCGCGGCAGCCTTGCTGCATGACATTGGCAAACTCGCAGTGCCGGAGCACATTATCAACAAACCGGGCAAGTTGACCCTGGAAGAGTTCGAGAAGATGAAGGTTCATCCCATCATAGGGGCGGAGATCCTGGATCGAGTGGCCTTCCCGTATCCAGTAGCGCCTATCGTGCGCGCGCATCATGAAAGATGGGATGGATCAGGTTATCCCGCGGGCCTGGCTGGCGAAGAGATCCCGATCGGCGCGCGGATTCTCGCGGTCGTCGACTGCCTGGACGCGTTAGCCTCGGACCGCCAGTATCGTTCGGCCATACCGCTGGATCGCGCCATGGATACGGTGAAGGAAAGAGCCGGAAAATGGTTTGACCCAAAGGTGGTGGAGGTTCTGGAGCGCCGCTATGTGGAACTGGAACACATCGCGCAGACTCATGAAGACGGCTTCGTTCCCTGCGGCTTCTCCAAGGATCTGCGCGTGGAACGCGGGCTCGCTCCAGCCACCGGATTCGAGAAGTGGACCCCTAACGCGCAGAACGAAACCGACTTCCTGTCTTCCATCGCATCGGCCCGGCACGAAGCGCAAGCCATGTTCGAGTTAAGCCAGGATCTGGGAAACTCGCTCAGCCTCAGCGAAACACTTTCGGTGCTGTCGATGCGGCTGCGCAGGCTGATTCCATACGACTCCATCGCGGTGTTCGTGAACCGGAATGGCTGGCTGCTGCCGGAACTGGTGAGCGGCGAAAATTTTCGCGTCCTGTCGTCGCTGAAAATCCGCGTGGGCGAAGGCTTATGCGGCTGGGTCGCGGAAAATTGCAAGCCCATCGTCAATGGCAACCCGCAAGTTGAAGAAGGTTACGTCCCCGATCCGAAAACCGCGACCCTGGCTTCGGCGCTCGTGGTTCCATTGCAGGGATTGAATGGCGTCGTGGGTGTGCTGGCCATGTATCACTTGAGCCTGGACGCATTCACTCCCGACCACTTGCGGATTCTGCTGGCTGTGGCTTCCAAAGTGGCGCTCTCGGTGGAGAATGCCCTGAAATATCAGCAGGCGGAAAGTTCTGCGACCACCGACTTCCTCACGGGCCTGCCCAATGCGCGCTCGTTGTTTGTGCACCTGGCGCAGGAAGTGGCGCGATGCCGCCGCATGAAGACTTCGCTCACTGTCATGGTCTGCGATATTGACGGCCTCAAGAAGATTAACGACTCCTTCGGGCATTTGGAAGGCGACAAACTGTTGCGGGAGTTCAGCGTGCGATTGAGAGATGCCTGCCGTGGTTACGACTATGTCGCGCGCATGGGCGGCGACGAGTTTGTAGTCACGGCTCCTGGACTCTCAGCCGAAGGGGCTCAGGAGAAGACCGCCCGCTTGAATCAGGCGGCCATCGAAGCCGGACGCCACACCTGCGGTCGAGACGTGATTACCTTGAGCGTGGGCACGGCCTTCTGTCCCGAGGACGGGTATGACGTTGAGGCGTTGCTGGCCGAAGCCGACCGCCGCATGTACACCGTGAAGCAGGCCCACCACGCACAGGTCGCTCCCAGCCAGGACACCCTCGCACACGGCGCTTCGGGAAAATAAATGCGCAGACTGAGATGGAAAATCGCCGGGCACGCGTTGGCTTTGCTGGCCACCGTTCTGCTTGGAGGATTACTTTCCGCCACGCTGGTGCGGCTGGCGCCGGGGTTCGACGCGGATGAGCGGGAACTAGACCCACACTTGAACGCGCAGAGCCTGCAAGCTTTGCGGGATGCCAGGCAGCCAGACCACAAGCTCCTCCGATTTTATTTCTCTTATATGAAAGGCGCCGCACGAGGCGACTTGGGAACTTCACTCGCCCTGGGTCAACCCGTGCGCGCGCTGCTGCGCGATCGGGTTCCTCTCACGCTGCGCTTGTTGTCCACCGGTCTTGGACTGGCTTGGATCGTGTCGCTAACCCTGGCCCTCAGTGCTGCCTGGCTGCGGCTTTCGATCTTTGACGTGATGACCACAGTCGTCAGTGGAACTTTTCTCTGCATTCCAGCGGCGGTGCTGGCGTTGCTATCGGTGTTGTGGAATGTGCCGGGCTCATTGGCGATTGCCCTGATCGTATTTCCCCGCACTTACCGGTATGCCAGCAATCTGCTGGTGAAGGCTTATTCCCGGCCGCATATCACCGCCGCACGAGCCAGAGGTCTAGGAGAGGCGCGCATCCTGTTCTGGCATGTAGTTCCAGTGGTCACTCCGCAACTTCTGGCCGTCGCCGGCGTCTCCATAAGCGTGGCGGTTGGCGCGGCCATTCCAGTCGAAGCTTTGTGCGGATTGCCGGGAATCGGGCAACTGGCGTGGCAAGCGGCGCTGGCGCGCGATCTACCCTTGCTGGTGAACATCACGATTCTGGTGACGCTGGTAACCTTGCTGGCCAACTCCGGGGCAGATGTAATCGGTCATATGGTTCGGGGACAGAACGCATGAGGCAGGAAGCATGAGCCTCGGGCGAAAACTGGCGTGTGCGGTTTTATTGCTGGTGTTAGGCGCATCGGTAGCCGCGAACTGGCTGGCCCCCGCGGGATATTCCCGACAGTATCGGGAGGCGACGAATGCGCCGCCATCGCGCACCCACTGGCTCGGCACCGACGAAATTGGGCGCGACCGGTTCGCGCGCTTGCTTTATGGGACCCGGATTTCACTGCTTTTGGCTCCGGCCGCGGCCCTGCTTTCAACGCTAATGGCGGCGTGCATCGGAGGTTTGGCGGGATATCTGGGCGGCGTTTGGGCGCGCATGGCAATGGCGGTGACCGATCTGTTCTTGTCGCTGCCGTGGTTGTTCTTGTTGATCACGGCGCGCGCCCTGATGCCACTGAATGTGTCTCCCGTGGTCTCAGTGTTGGTGACATTTCTGCTGCTGGGGCTCCTGGGCTGGACTACCGCGGCACGAGTGCTTTGCACGACTGCGGGAACCCTGCGCGCGTCAGATTTTGTACGCCAGGCGC
>WNFC01011261.1_pt1 | contig 13523 bp, 9 predicted proteins | sample 5400541 | NCBI WGS metagenome assembly WNFC01 (sample SAMN13153342, study PRJNA577476) | soil metagenome | isolation source: 120 cm saprolite under Douglas fir tree site 2 hole 2 replicate 1 | place: USA:California | collected 2015-04-18
GCTCCCGCGAAGTAGGTCGGCTGCAGGCCGGTGGCCCAGTAGGTCACGCCGCGCAGCGTGCTCTGCGTCGTCTCCCGGTCCGTCTGCACCACCTTGTCGCCGCTCGCGGAGACGAATTCCACCCAGGCCACCCAGAGGCCGGCGGGCTGACGCTCGGCGTAGACGAGCACGCGGCGGAACGGGGTGCCCTGTCCATCGTGCAACTCGAGCAGGCGTTCGTGCACCAGCTCCTTCATCCGATTGCTCCTAGCGGGGATAGATACGAGACTCGTGCCGGCCATGCTTGTCAGCTCAAGCATATACTTGAGCGCTCATGCATGGGCCTCCCTCTATCTCACGGTGGCTCAGGGGGCGGGCGGGATCGGACCGGGGCCGCGTGTAAAACGTCGTGGGCCGGACAAGCGGACCACGGCCGGGGCCGCGGGAGGCGCGAAATGCCTTGGCATTCCTACATCGCGGGCGGAGGAAATGTCAGGATGGACAGGAATGATTGCCGACGCTCGCCGTCAGCTCGTGACGCGGCGCTGCCGGGTGTGCGAGTGGCAGGGAGAGCGGGTCGAGACCACGGACGCGGAAGTGGACTGTCCCTGGTGCCATGCGCCGACCCGACGCGTCCGTGCCATCGCGCTCCTCGAGCGGCGGCGTCCGCTCGGGGTCGGCGTCCATGCCGCCGCCCTCGGACGGCGCGGCGGCTTGAAGGGCGGCCGCGCCCGCGCCGCCGCCCTGCCCGCGCAGCGCCGGCGTCAGATCGCGCAGATCGCCGCGCGCGCGCGCTGGAGCCGCCGTTCGAAGCGCGACGGCGGGGCGCGTTGACGGCTACTTGCGAGGGTTGAGCGCGGACCGTCCCGCGTAGCGGGACATGGGGTCGATCTCCTCCTCGATGCGGAGGAGCTGGTTGTACTTGGCCACGCGGTCGGTGCGGGACGCGGAGCCGGTCTTGATCTGGCCGCAATTCGTGGCCACCGCGAGGTCGGCGATGGTGACGTCCTCCGTCTCGCCGCTGCGGTGGCTCATCATGCAGGTGTAGCCGGCGCGCACGGCCAGGGCCACGCAGTCGAGCGTCTCCGTGAGGGTGCCGATCTGGTTCACCTTCACGAGCACGGAGTTCGCGATCCCCTCCTCGATGCCGCGGGTCAGGATCTCGGGGTTGGTGACGAAGAGGTCGTCGCCGACGAGCTGCACCTTCCCGCCGAGGGCGTCCGTGAGCGCCTTCCAGCCCGGCCAATCCTTCTCTCCCAGTCCGTCCTCGAGGGAGACGATGGGGTAGTCCTTCACCCACTTCTCGTACATGGCGACCATCTGCTCCGACGTCTTGACCGCGCCCCCCGACTTCTTGAAGACGTACTTCTTGCCCTCGTGCAGCTCGCTGGCCGCGACGTCGAGGGCGAGCGAGATCTGCGTCCCCGCCTTGTAGCCCGCGCCCTTGATGGCCTCGAGGATCGTCTCCAGCGCCTCCTCGTTGGACCGGAGGTCGGGCGCGAAGCCACCTTCGTCGCCCACGGACGTGGCCAGGCCCTTCTTCTTGAGGAGGCCCTTCAGGGTGTGGAACACCTCCACGCCCATGCGCAGGGCTTCCGCGAAGGTGGGTGCGCCGTGGGGCACGATCATGAACTCCTGGGGATCGAGCGTGTTGTCGGCGTGGGCGCCGCCGTTGATGATGTTCATGAAGGGGACGGGCAGCGTGCGCGCGTTGGCCCCGCCCACGTAGCGGTAGAGGGGCTGGGCGGTGGCCTCCGCCGCCGCCTTGGCCACGGCCAGGGAAACGGCCAGGATCGCATTCGCGCCCAGGCGCTCCTTGTTGGCGGTGCCGTCGAGCTCGATCATGAGCGAGTCGACGAGGGCCTGGTCGAGGGCGTCCTCGCCGGAAGGGACGGCCGCGCGCCCGCGCGCGCCGCCGTCGAGCTCGACCTCCACCTCGACGGTGGGGTTGCCCCGGCTGTCCAGGATCTCGCGCGCGAAAACGGATTCGATGGTGGTGCTCATGCGCTCCTAACCTGCGAATTGAGGGTCGACGTAGCACTCCTCGCCGGCGGTCACGACGACCACGCCCCCGTCAGACACGGTGTGACGGCGGCGATCTTCCGCGGGATCGTAGCCGATGACCGCGCCCGCGGGCACCTCGACCTCGCGGTCCAGGATCGCCTTCTTGATCTTCGCGTGCCGGTGGATGGTGGCGTTGTACATGAGGATGGAATCCTCGATGTCGCAGTACGAGTGCACGCGCACCCCGGGCGAGAGGATGCTGTGCCGGATCTCGCTCCCGGAGACGATGCAGCCCATCGAGATCAAGGAATCGATGGCGAATCCCTTGCGCCCGTCCTCGTTGAACACGAACTTCGCGGGCGGGAACTGCGGCTGGTACGTGCGCAGCGGCCACTCCGGGTCGTACAGGTTGAAGGTGGGATCGATGGCGATGAGGTCCATCGAGGCCTCGTAGTACGCGTCCAGCGTGCCCACGTCGCGCCAGTACTTCGACGTCTTCTTGTTCTCGTCCCAGAAGAGGTAGGCGTACACGCGCTCCCCGGTGGAGACGAGGTGCGGAATGATGTCGCGTCCGAAATCGTGGGTGGTGCTCGCCTCCGCGTCGCGCGCGAGCTCGCGGGAGAGGACGTCGAAGTCGAAGATGTAGATGCCCATCGAGCCCAGGCAGCTGTCCGGGTTCCAGGGGGTGGCGGAGGCGGTGGCCGGCTTCTCCTGGAAGCCGGTCACGCGGCTGTCGTCGTCCACTTCGAGGACGCCGAAGCGCCGCGCGTCCCCCAGCGCCACCTCGATCGCCCCCACCGTGAGCACCGCGCCCCGCGCGATGTGGACGTCGAGCATCTTGCCGTAGTCCATCTTGTAGATGTGGTCGCCGGACAGGATGATCACCCAGCGCGGGCGCTCCTGGGAGATCGAATAGAGGTTCTGGTAGACCGCGTCCGCGGTGCCGAGGTACCAGTTCTCCCCCACCCGCTTCTGCGGCGGCAGCACGTCCACGAACTCGCCGAGCTCCGTGTTGACGATGCTCCAGCCCATGCGCACGTGCCGGTTGAGGCTCTGGGCCTTGTACTGGGTGGCGATGAAGATCTTGCGCAGCCCGGAGTTCACGCAGTTCGACAGCGTGAAGTCGATGATGCGATAGGGGCCGCCGAAACCGACCGCCGGCTTGGCGCGGTCCTTCGTGAGCGGGTACAGGCGCTCGCCGGCGCCGCCGGCCAGAAGGACGGCCGCCACGTCGCGCAGCAGCAGCACGTTCACGAGGAGCAGCCCCCGGCGGGCATCGTCTTGAGCATGGCTGAGAGCGCGGCGCTCCTGGCGCGGGAGAGTCTCCCGGGATGGCGAAGCAGTGCCCTGCCGTTATAGCACAGCGGGCGCGCCAGAAACCCGCGCGGAGTACGGAGGAGAGGATGCGTCAGCCTTGACACCACCCACCCCCGCTGGTAGCGTGAAACCTGCCCACATGTATCCGATCGACCGAGGGCAACGGTGAGACCGCTCGCGCCCGGTGTCGCGATCCTGGCCACGGTGCTGGCCGCTCCCACCCTGCGCGCGGAATCGCCGGCCGGCGGCCTCCTGGGCTGGGTCGAGGACGCCCATGGCTCGCCGATCCCGGGCGCGGTCATCTCCCTGTTCGGCCGGGGCGTGGGCTCGATGGGGCTCGTCACCTTGTCCGACAGCACCGGGCGGTTCTCGGTGCCGTCACTCCCCCCCGGCGCGTACACCCTGCGCGCGCTGCGTGACGGGCACACGCCCGCGCCGGCGCGGCGCGTCCTGATCCTTCCCAACCAGGACTCCACCTTCACCATCAGCATGACGCCCGTCAGCGACGCCGCCGTGCGCGAGGGCCAGGACGCGAAGACGGCGGCGAAGGAGAGCGACGCGAGCGCGACGCGGGACCTGCAATGGCTCATCCGGCACAAGCGCCGCTCCGCTCTCGAAGATCGGACGGACGGCGCGCAGACCGCGGAGACGGACGCGCCGCCGACCGGCCTCCTCGCCTCCCTGCTGCCGGACCTGGCCGGGACCCTCCAGGTGGTGGCGAACCCCAACTTCGCCGACGTGGCCGACGCCGCGGAGCCGAGCAGCTGGAGCGTCGTGAAGCTCAACGGGCGCATCGCGGATTCCGGCCGCTGGAGCCTGGGCGGCCTCGTCGCCGAGCGCGAGAGCGCGACCTGGCGGATGGCGGGCGAGTTCGTGTTCGAGCCCGGCGGCGGCCACGAGGTGGAGGTCGCCACCGGATACGGCACGCGGGCGCTGCGCCCGATGGCCGTGGGGCGGGACGCGACGCGCCTGGATCGCGGCGTCGGCGCCGTCTCGTTCCAGGATCACTGGCAGGCCACGGATCGCATCGCGACCACGATCGGCGGCCGCTACTCGTACGCCGGGTTCCTGGAGAGGTCCAACCAGCTCGATCGCATGTTCGCCGTCGAGTTCCGCAGCGACGAGAACGCGCGGCTCCGCGGCCTGGTGCGCAGCCACACCCTCCTGCCCGGAGGGGACGTCCTGACCGTGTCCACCATCTCCTCCGCGCCCGCCGTCGCCCTCTCCGTGCTCGACGAAGGCCTGCGGCCGGAGCGCATCCTTCGCTACGAAGTCGCCTTCGACCAGGAGATGGGCGACTTCACGGTCGAAGGGCATGCCTTCTACGAGACGATCCACGATCAGCTCGTCAACGGCTTCAGCACCGCCGCGCGCCTGCACACGCTCAGCGTGTCCAACGGCGGATGGATGGGCACGCGCGGAATGGGAGTGAAGGTGTCGCGCCGCTTCGGTGACGTCGTGCAGGGCTCGATGACCTACACCTACGGTCACAGCTGGCGCCCGGAGGCGGTGGCGGCGCAGCCCATGCTCGCGTTCCGCGAAGGCGACTTCCACGACCTCGCGGCGCGCGTCGAGACGATGATCGAGGGAACGGACACGCGCGTCGTGGCGTTCTGCCGCGTGAACCGGCTCGCCTCCGACCTGCGGCCGGGCTCGATGACCAACACCCGATTCGACGTGCAGGTGAGCCAGGGCCTCCCCTTCCTCGGCGCGATCACGCGCGCGGACTGGGACGTGCTCGTGGCGGTGCGCAACCTCTTCTACGAGGCCTCGGAAGGGGGCGTCCTGGACGAGATGGCGGTGGCCCATCCACCCAAGCGCGTCCTCGGCGGGATCTCGGTTCGCTTCTGACGGCGGGCGTGGCCCGCACTCCCCACTCCATCAAACCGGATCGCCGATTCGCATTCATGGATCGAGGGCGGGGTTGCGACCCTCAAATCATTGAACATGAGTAGGTTTGGGCTCGGGGCGGCGGGCACGTCGTTTGCTACCCGACGAGCACGGTCCCGTGTCGAAAGTGTGCCCATGAAGCGCCCCCCTCTCAAGAGCGTCGCCGTGATCGCCGTGGCCCTCGTCCTGGCCGCGCTGGGGAGCTACAACATTTTCTTGAAGGCGACCTGGACGCTGATGGACGATGGCGTCCTCTGGGTGCAGGGCGCGCAAGGCGTGTACGCGGCGCGCGTCGCGGGCGGCGGCCCCGCCTCGCAGGCCGGCATCCACGTCAACGACATCGTCCTCGCCCTCGACGGCGAAGAGGTGCTGAGCTCGCAGCAGATCGAGAACCACCTCGCGCGCCGCCCGCCGGGCGCCCATCTCGTCTACGACCTCCTCCGGGCGGACGAGAGGCGCCCGCTCGAGGTGACGGTCAAGCCGCTGTCGCAAGGCAACGTCAGCCTCTTCTATTACCTCTCGCTGGTCGGCTTCTTCAGCCTGCTCGTGGGCACGATCGTCATGCTGCGACGGCCGCCGGACCGCGCGGCCCTGCATTTCTACGCGATCTGCCTGCTCTTCTTCCTGATGTACTCGACGTCGTACACGGGCAAGCTCAACTTCGCGGACTGGACGCTGCTCTGGACGGACACGCTGTCGATCCTCTTCCTGCCCGTGGTGTTCCTCCACTTCTGCCTGGCCTTCCCCGAGCGGCGGCTGTCGACCTCACGCGCCTGGATCATTCCCGCCGCCTACATGCCGGCGCTGGTCCTGGCCGGAGCGGCCGTGGCCAGCCAGGTGCTGTTCGTGACCAGCCCGCCCGGGCACCGCGAGGTCCTCTGGCGCATCACCTCCATCATCGACGCCTGGAAGCCGCTGTATTTCGCGACCCTGTTCGCGGTGTCCTTCGGCATCCTGCTCGGCTCCTACCGGCGGACGCGCAGCCTGACCGCGCGCAAGCAGATGAAGTGGCTGGTGTGGGGCACGGGCGCGGGCGTGATGCCGTTCTTCCTCTTCTACGCGATCCCGTTCGCTCTGGGCCGCGAGCCGCGCCAGGCCATGGAGCTGGCCGGGTACATCCCGCTGGCCCTGATCCCGCTCTCGCTGGCCTACGCGGTGGTCAAGCACCGGCTGATGGACGTGGAGCTGATCTTCCGGCGGACCCTCGTCTACATCCTGGCCCTGGCCGCGATCCTGGGCATGTGCCTGCTCGCGGTGAGCCTGTTCCAGATCCTGCTCGCCTCGGACCAGGAGCCGCACGTCACCGTGATCGCGATCCTCTCCACGATGGTCGTCGCTCTCCTCTTCAGCCCGGTCAAGAACCGGATCCAGGAAGGCATCGACCGCCTCTTCTTCCGCGAGCGCTACAACTCGCGGCGCGCGCTGCTGCGCCTGTCCCAGGACCTCAACGCGGACCTGGACCTCGGACGCATGGCGGAGCGGCTGCTCGAAGGCGTGCACGACGCGCTGGGCGTGAGCTCGCTGGCCCTGTTCCTGCCCCACGACGACGGCGGCTTCTGGATCTTCAAGGACCTCGGCTGCACGCCCGCCGCCTGCCTGGCCCACCTGCCCCCCGGAGGCTCGCTGGTGCGCGCCCTGGCCGCGGGCGAGCCCGTGCTGGCGGAGGCGCACGCCGAGCTTTACCCCGAAGCGGGACCGCTGGACCTCTCGCACTACTTCCCCTGCCGCGTGAAGGGAGAGGTCATCGCGATCCTCGGCGTCGGCCGCAAGGAGATGTTCGACCCCCTCAACAGCGAGGAGGTCGACGTCCTCCAGGCCCTGGCCGGGCAGGCCGCGACCGCGGTCATGAACGGCCGGCTGTACCACTCGCTCCGCGAGAAGGCGAACGAGCTGCAGGAGCTGACCGAGTACAACGAGAACATCATCGAGAGCATGGACTCGGGGATCCTGGTCCTGAACCTCGACGGCAAGGTCGTGCGCTGGAACCGGGCCATGGAAGGCCTGTACCGCCGCCAGCGCGACGAGGTGCTCGGCCACAGCCTGGACGAGATCTTCCCGGAGGCCTTCCTCGACGCGCTGCGCGGGAGCCTCGTGCTCGGACGCAACGAGGAGATCGCGAACATCTACAAGCTGCACCTGCCCTGCAGCGACGGGCGGGCCCTGCGCGTGAACGTCTCCGTGGCCCCGTTCAAGGTCGGCTCCGGCGAGCGCTGCGGCACCATCGTCATCGTGGACGACGTGACCGTGCGCATGGGCCTGGAGGAACAGCTCCAGCACTCCGAGAAGATGGCCTCCATCGGCATCCTGGCCGCGGGCGTGGCCCACGAGGTGAACACGCCCCTCACCGGCATCTCGTCCTACACGCAGATGCTGCGCCAGCAGATCAAGAACGACGACCCGCGCTCCGCCCTCCTGGAGAAGATCGAGAAGCAGACCTTCCGCGCGGCCAAGATCGTCAACAACCTCCTCAACTTCTCGCGCTCGTCCAAGGCGGAGTTCGAGAACCTGGACACCAACAAGGTCCTCCTCGACGTGCTTTCCCTGCTCGAGCACCAGCTCGAGCGCGGCCGCATCAAGGTGCGCAAGGAGCTCAGCGATCTTCCCCTCGTGCGCGGCAACGAGAACCGCCTGCAGCAGGTCTTCTTCAACCTGATCCTCAACGCGCGCGACGCCATGCCCAAGGGCGGCTGGTTGACGCTGGCCACGCGCGCGGAGGACGATGCGGTCGTGGTCGAGATACGCGACACCGGTCACGGCATCAAGCCGGAGCACGTGCGGCGGATCTACGATCCCTTCTTCACGACGAAGGGCATCGGCCGCGGCACCGGCCTCGGCCTCTCCATCTCCTTCGGGATCGTACAGGAGCACGGCGGGGCCATCTTCGTCGAGAGCGTGCCCGGCCAGGGCACGACGTTCCAGGTGGCGCTGCCCTCCCTCGCCGCCGCGGAAGCCGCGCGTCGGTGAGCGCCGAGAACGTCCTCGTCATCGACGACGAGGAGGTGATGCGCGACGTCCTGCAGAGCCTGCTCGAGGAAGCGGGCTACCGCGTCACCCTCGCTCACGACGGCATCGAGGGACTGGCCCTGGCGAAAAAGCAATCCTACGAGGCGGCCATCGTGGACGTCATGCTGCCGGAGCTGGGCGGCCTGGACGTGCTCGAGGAGCTGAAGAAGGTCGATGCCGACCTCGTCGTCCTGATGATCACCGCTTTCGCCTCCGTGGAGACGGCCATCCAGGCCATGAAGAAGGGCGCCTTCGACTACGTCACCAAGCCCTTCAAGCACGAAGAGGTGCTGCACATCCTGCGCAACGGGCTGGAGCAGCGGCGGCTCAAGGACGAGAACCGCGACCTGCGGCGCGCGCTCAAGGATCAGGCCCGCTTCACCGAGATCGTGGGCAAGAGCCCGCGCATGCAGCAGGTGTTCGGCCTGATCTCGCAGGCCGCGCCCTCGCGCTCGACCATCCTCGTGGTCGGCGAGAGCGGAACGGGCAAGGAGCTGGTGGCCAAGGCCATCCACACCAACTCCCCGCGCGCGGACAAGCCCTTCATCGTCGTCAACTCCGGGTCGCTCCCGCACGACCTCCTGGAGTCGAACCTCTTCGGCCACGTGAAGGGCGCCTTCACCGGCGCCGTGTATTCGAAGAAGGGCCTCTTCGAGCTGGCGGACAAGGGCACGCTGTTCTTCGACGAGATCGGCAACATCCCCCTGGAGACCCAGGCCAAGCTGCTGCGCGTCATGCAGGAGCGCGAGTTCATGCGCCTGGGCGGCACGGACACGGTGAAGGTGGACGTGCGCATCGTGGCCGCCACCAACATCGACCTGCGCCGGGCCGTCGAGGACAACCGGTTCCGCGAGGACCTCTACTACCGGCTCAACGTCATCGCCATCCAGCTTCCCCCCCTGCGCCAGCGCAAGGAGGACATTCCGGCCCTGGTCGCCCATTTCGTGGACAAGTACGCGCGCGAGAACACCAAGAACGTGACCGGCGTGAGCCCGGAGGCCCTGCAGGCCCTCATGGACTACGACTGGCCGGGCAACGTGCGCGAGCTGGAGAACGTGATCGAGCGCGGGGTGGTGCTGACCACGGGCACCCAGATCGGGCGCGAGCTGATCCCCGACCACGTGCGCACCGCGCCCAGCTTCCACGTCCCCCACCTCACCGTCCCCCCCGAGGGCATCTCCCTGCGCGACGTCATCGCGAACTTCGAGCGCCGCTTGATCGAGTCCACGCTCGAATCGACGGCGGGGGTGCAGAAGGAGGCCGCGCGCCTGCTCGGCCTCAAGCCCACCACGCTGAACGAGATGATCAAGCGGCACAACATCCTGCTGCCGCGCGAGCGCGAGCGCGACCGGCGGGCCAAGGATCTCGACGAGCCGGCGGAGAAGATCACTCCCGCGTAGCCGGCGTCGCGCCGCCGTAGGCGCGGTTGACAGTGCGGGAGGCGCTTGATAGCCTCACTCTCTCGCGCCGCCGTATCTGCCACCACCCACGAGGGTTAACGGAAGGCGGACGCGGCGGAGAGCCTGAACCCGATGGCCTTCCAAGGCTCACTCGCTGAGCTTCACCTCCCCGACATCATCCAACTCGTCAGCGTCAGCGGGAAGACCGGTGTGTTCCACCTGGTCGACGGGAACCTCAAGGGCCAGATCTACCTCCACGACGGGCGCATCGTGCACGCCACGCTCGACGACGTGTCGGGCGAGGAGGCGGTGTACGCGCTCGCCATCTGGAACCAGGGCGACTTCAAGTTCGAGCCGGCGGCGCCGAGCGAGGTCCGGACGATCTCCAAGAGCAACACGAACCTCCTCATGGAGGCGGCGCGGCGGCTCGACGAGTGGCGCGTCCTCTCCAAGAAGATCCCCTCCGTCGAGATGATCCCGGAGTTCGTCGTGCAGGAGAACCGGGAAGGGCAGATCAACCTCAACACGAGCGAGTGGCTGATCCTCTCCAAGATCGACGGCCATCGCAGCGTCAAGGCGATCGGCCAGGCCAGCGGTCTGAGCGTCTTCGACGCCTCGAAGATCCTCTACGGCCTGATCGCGACCGGGCTCATCCGCCTCCGCGACCGCTCCGCCCCCCCGGCCGCGGCCGCTCCCGCGACGAGACCGCGCACGGGCAGCTTCCCGGCCATGCCCGCCGGACAGGCGGCTCCGGCGGCGGGCGCCGCGGCGCCGGCGGCGACGGAGATGGTGGCGCGGCTCAACAAGGTGCGCGACGTGTGCAACCACGTGCTCGGCGCCGTGGGCGAGAGCGTCGTGAACAAGCACTACTTGAAGGCGAAGTCGGAGCTGGAGCGCGGCGCGGGAATCGAGGCCATCGAAGAGGCCATCAACCAGATCGCCCGCGCCACCTCGATCCTGAAGGGCCCATCCACGACGGATGCCCTCTTGGAGCAGCTCAAGACCGTCCGCTGAGTTGAGCCCCCTCGCGCCCGAGGAGCGGCGGATCCCCGCCGAGCTCGGGCTCCTCGCCCTCCTCGCCCTCGCCGTCCTCGCCTGGTTCGGAGGGTTCCCGTCGCTCGGTGTGTCGGCACCGCTGGCGGCGGTGGCCGTGCTCGGCGCCTTCGCTTGCGCATGGTGGGCGCTCCGGCCGCTTCCCCGCCCGGTCCCCGGCGCGGAGACGCTCGCCGTCCTCGCCCTCGCCCTCGCCTATCGCCTGCCCGCGCTCCTCCATCCCTGGGGCTGGGTGAACACGGATGGCGCGTACGGTGCGTTCGTCGCGCTGGGACTGCTCGCGGGCGCGCGGCCCGCGCCCGTCTTCACCATCGGCGCGAACTATCAGGGCACGCTGAAGGGCCACCTGGCCGCGCTCTTCTCCCTGGTGAGCGGCGCCGAGGACCTCTCGCGGATGCTGGTGCTGGCCAGCCTCGTTCTCGATCTCCTGTTCATCGTGGCCACGATGGCGCTGGCGCGGCGCATCGGCGGCCGCGCCGCGGCCCTGGCGGCCGGGCTGTACCTGGCCCTGGGCCCGAAGTTCCTGACCGTCTTCTCGCTCAATTCCGTCGGCCAGTACGTGGATGTGCTCGCCCTGGGCGGGCTCGCGCTCGCCCTTTTGCCACCGCTGCTGCAAGACGAACCATCGCCGCGCGACCGCCTGCGCGCGCTGGCGGTGGGACTCCTCCTCGGCGCCGCCTTCTGGCAACAGCCGGTCGCGACTTGCTATGCGATCGCCGCCTTCGCGGCTCTCGCGCTGCGGCGCGGCCCGGGCGCGCGCCCGCGATGGGGATGGACCATTGCGGGTCTCCTCGTCGGCGCGCTCCCCGTCGTCGTCTGGAATCTCCGCCACGGATGGGCGAGCGGCGAGGTGATGGGTCCCGACTCCGCCGGCCTGCGCGCGCAGGCCGAGGCCCTGCCCTACCTCGTCCGCCGCACCCTGGACACGTCGCTTCCCGTCCTCGCCGGCGTGAGTCCCGGCCATCCCTGGCTCGGCGTGGCCGGCGGCGCCATCCGTATCCTCGCCGGGTTGCTGGTGCCGGCGGCGCTGGTCGCGTTCTTGGTCCTGCGCGGCCGGGTGTACGCGCGTCCCCGCTACCTGCTCCCGGTCATGGCCGCCACCGCCATCCACATCGGCGTCGTCTGGAGCCACCTCTGGTCGCGCGCACGCGCGGCCGCCGCCGTCGTTCTGGCCGCTCTGCTCGCCCTCAACGTGACGGGGATGTGGTCGCGGCTGCGCGACGGCGGACCGACGTCGGACTACTACCGGAGCGTGCTGCGCTCGCTGGAGACAAAGGGCGTCCGCACCGCCTATGCCGATTTCTCCCTGGCCGCGCCGCTCACCATGTTCACGCGCGAGCGGATCCTCCTCTCCTCGCGCCTCGGGCCCACGCCGGCCTACGAGCCGGAGGACATGACGGCGCGCGTCGCCCGCGAGGGTCCGGATGCGTATGTGCTGCGCCCGGATGACGACCCCGATCGCTTCGCGGCGGTCCTGAAGGACCTCGGCGTCGGCTATCGGGTCGACCTCGACCCCGTGCCCGTGTTCTACGACTTCTCGCGCCGGGTGCGCGTGGAAGAGGTGCACGGTTTCCGCGGTGAGACCCCGTCCCATCCCGCGCCGGAGGAGGAGTGACGTCCGCGTTCCGGAGTTGGTCCCAGCCTGTCCTTTCCTGCCCCTAGGCTCTCGTTCCAGGGTTGCGTTCAACCCATCAGCGCCATGCCTGTGTACCTGCGCACCGAGGCCAGGATCCGCTCCTGGTCGATTCCCGACGACGCACGCACGCCACCTCCGGCGACGCTCCCGCGAGATTCGCCTACGACGTCGCACGCGGCCCCGCAGCCGCCTGCGGTGACCGCTGGCGCAATTCCGGGAGGGGCTTTCGCCCTACGCGAGATGCGACAGGCTATCCGAGCCCGGCACTACAGCCGCCGGACGGAAAAGGCCTATCTCGGGTGGGCGCGGCGCTTCCTGTCGGCATGCGCCGGAGCCGACCCCGCGGAGCTTACCGGGTCCGACATCACGCGATTCCTCTCGAACCTGGCCGTGCGGGGGAAGGTGAGCGCCTCCACCCAGAACCAGGCGTTCAGCGCACTCCTCTTTCTCTTTCGTGATGTCCTGAAACGAGAGGTGACGGGCCTCGACGAGGCTCTGCGCGCTCGGCGGCCGACACGGCTGCCTCAGGTCCTGAGTCCAGAGGAGGTCGGCCGCATCCTCCGCGAACTGACGGGCACACCGTGGCTGATGGCGTCCCTCATGTACGGTGCGGGGCTTCGCCTCCTCGAATGTGCCCGCTTGCGGATCAAAGACCTCGATTTCGATCGGAACGAGATCACGATTCACGATGGAAAGGGACGGAAGGACCGGGTCACCGTGTTTCCCACCCGCCTGACAAAGCCCCTTCGGCGCCATCTCGAGCACATCCGCGCCCAACACGCCCGGGACCTCGCATCCGGCGCAGGCAGCGTCGCTTTGCCGCACGCCCTCGATCGGAAGTACCTGAACGCCGGGTGGGAGTGGGCCTGGCAATGGGTCTTCCCCGCCACGCGTGTCCATGTAGATCAGGAGACCGGCAGCCTCCGTCGGCACCATCTTCATGAGAGCGTGATGCAACGCGCATTCAAGGCGGCGCTTGGCAAGGCCAGGATTGCGAAGGCGGCGACGTGCCACACCCTACGGCACTCGTTCGCCACTCATCTCCTTGAGAGCGGCTACGACATCCGGACGATCCAGGAGCTTCTGGGCCACTCGGATGTGGCGACCACGATGATCTATACCCACGTCCTCAACCGTGGAGGGCGCGGGGTCAAGAGCCCACTCGACTCGATTGGTTGAGGGCGGAGATCCTGGGGATCAGCGTTGCCGCACGCATGCATTATCCAGTTACACTGCGAGGA
>WNFC01005825.1_pt1 | contig 13521 bp, 2 predicted proteins | sample 5400541 | NCBI WGS metagenome assembly WNFC01 (sample SAMN13153342, study PRJNA577476) | soil metagenome | isolation source: 120 cm saprolite under Douglas fir tree site 2 hole 2 replicate 1 | place: USA:California | collected 2015-04-18
AATTAGAGTAAACTGTCTGTGCTGAGCAAATATTGATCGGTTTTCACGGGTTCACAATAGGGAACCTGGAGAGCAAATATTTATCTTATTTCCCCTTATTTCTGCATTGCGAGATAAATTTGATCGCCGATACATAAAATAGCCTTGCATTTGCCACAAAGATGCTACATCCTGTCTCTCGGATCGTCGGGCACACCAGATGTTGAATTCTGCCGACGGAGAAGGGGCGCTTAGGGGGGAGTTTGTATGCGTATCGCTCGTCGGTTCACCAGGGCCGGGCAGGATCCTTACGCATCCATTGCGTTCCGAACGACCTCGAGCGAGATTCGCAATCCTGACGGCTCCGTTGTCTTCCAGCTCGGCGATATGGAAGTGCCGGCGGAGTGGAGCCAGGTCGCCTGCGACATCCTCGCGCAGAAATATTTTCGCAAGGCGGGTATTCCGGCGCGGCTGAAGCCGATCGCTGAGCGCGATGTGCCGGCTTGGTTATGGCGGCACACCGCCGACGAGCAGGCACTCGCAGATTTGCCGGCGAACCACCGCAGCGAGGCCGAACGGAGCGCCAAGCAGGTCTTCGACCGTCTCGCCGGGACCTGGGCGTATTGGGGCTGGAAGGGCGGCTATTTCGACGCCGAGGACGACGCGTGCGCCTATTTCGACGAAATGCGCTTCATGCTGTGCCGCCAGATGGCGGCGCCCAATTCGCCGCAATGGTTCAACACCGGATTGCACTGGGCATACGGCATCGATGGCCCGGCGCAGGGCCACTATTACGTCGATTACCGCACCGGCGAGCTGGTCGCCTCGCAGAGTGCCTATGAGCATCCCCAACCCCATGCTTGCTTCATCCAATCGGTCGCCGATGACCTCGTCAACGAGGGCGGCATCATGGATTTGTGGATACGCGAGGCCCGGCTGTTCAAATACGGCTCGGGAACCGGCTCCAATTTCTCCAAGCTCCGCGGCGTCAACGAGCGCTTGGCCGGCGGCGGGCGGTCATCCGGCCTGATGAGCTTTCTCAAGATCGGCGATCGCGCCGCCGGCGCGATCAAGTCGGGTGGCACGACGCGACGCGCCGCCAAGATGGTGACCGTCGACATCGATCATCCCGATGTCGAGGACTATATCGACTGGAAGGTGCGCGAGGAGCAGAAGGTCGCTGCGCTGGTAACCGGCTCGAAGCTCGCCAACAAGCATCTCAGCCTGGTCATGCTGGCTTGCGTCGAGGGTGAAGCGCTCGGTGACGATCGCTTCGTCCCGGCGAGAAACCCGGCGCTGAAGCGCGAGGTCCGTGCCGCGCGCCGCGCGATGATCCCCGAGAACTATGTTCAGCGCGTCATTGAGTTCGCGCGCCAGGGCTACACCGCGATCGACTTCAGGACCTATGACACGGACTGGGATTCCGAAGCCTATTTGACGGTTTCGGGCCAGAATTCGAATAACTCGGTGCGACTCGACAACGACTTCATCGAGCGTGTTGTCTCCGATGGCGACTGGCATCTGACCCGCCGCACCGACGGCAAGATCGCCAAGACCCTGAAAGCACGCGACTTGTGGGAAAAGATCGCGTACGCGGCCTGGGCCTCCGCGGATCCCGGCGTGCAATACGACACCACGATCAACGAATGGCACACCTGCCCGGCGAGCGGACGGATCAACGCCTCCAACCCCTGCTCGGAGTACATGTTCCTCGACGACACCGCATGCAACCTTGCTTCGCTCAACCTGCTGGCCTTCCGCGCCGAGAACGGCAGCTTCGATACGGCGAGTTTCGAGCATGCGACGCGGCTGTGGACGGTGACGCTGGAGATTTCGGTGCTGATGGCGCAGTTCCCGTCGAAGGAGATTGCGCAGCTTTCCTATGAATACCGCACGCTCGGCCTCGGCTACGCCAATATCGGCGGGTTGCTGATGGCGATGGGGCTCGGCTATGACAGCGCCGAAGGGCGCGCGCTCTGCGCCGCGATTACCGCGCTGATGACCGGCACGGCCTACGCGACCTCGGCGGAGATGGCCGAGGAACTCGGCCCCTTCCCGGGCTTCGCCAAGAACCGCGAGGCGATGCTGCGCGTCATCCGCAACCATCGCCGCGCCTGTTATGCCGAGCGCGCGAATTACGAAGCCCTGTCGATCCCGCCCGTCCCGCTCGACGCGGCGAATTGCCCGGATGAGGGGCTGGTGGCGGCCGCCCGCGCGTCCTGGGACGCGGCGCTCGCGCTCGGCACCGCCCATGGCTATCGCAACGCCCAAGCCTCGGTGATTGCGCCGACCGGCACGATCGGGCTGCTGATGGATTGCGACACCACCGGGGTGGAGCCGGATTTCGCCCTCGTCAAGTTCAAGAAGCTCGCCGGTGGCGGGTATTTCAAGATCATCAACCGGATGGTGCCGCAAGCGCTCGCCGCGCTCGGCTACGACGCGGACCAAGCCGGCGAGATGGAGCGCTATGCCGTCGGCCACGGCACGCTCGCCGGATCGCCCGGGATCAACCATGAGATCCTGCGCGCCAAGGGCTTCGGTACCGCGCAGATCGAAGCGGTCGAGGCCGGTCTTGCCGCCGCCTTCGACATCAAGTTCGCCTTCAACAAATGGACCCTGGGGGAAGAGTTCTGCACCGGGACCCTAGGCATCCCGCCGGCGCAGCTCGACGATGTCGGGTTCGATCTTCTCGCCGCGCTGGGTTTCGCCAAATCCGAGATCGAGGCGGCCAACACCTATTGCTGCGGCGCCATGACGCTGGAAGGCGCGCCCTATCTCAAGGACGCACATCTGCCGGTCTTCGATTGCGCCAATCCGTGCGGTCGCATCGGCAAGCGCGCCTTGTCGGTTGACAGCCACATCCTGATGATGGCGGCGGCGCAACCCTTTATCTCAGGCGCCATCTCGAAGACCATCAACATGCCGAATTCGGCGACCGTCGAGGGCTGCAAAGCCGCCTATATGCTGTCGTGGCGGCTCGGGCTCAAGGCAAACGCACTTTATCGCGACGGCTCTAAATTGTCGCAGCCGCTGCAATCCTCATTGCTGGCCGACGACGACAACGAGGATGCCGTCGCCGATCTGCTCGAGCAGAGCCCGGCGCAACGCGCCCCGCTCATCGCCGAGCGCATCGTCGAGCGGGTGATCGAGCGCGTCGTCGAGCACCGGCGCGCCGATCGACGCCGGCTGCCGCAACGGCGCAAGAGCTATATCCAGAAGGCCATCGTCGGTGGCCACAAGGTCTATCTGCACACCGGCGAGTACGAGGATGGCAGCCTCGGCGAGATCTTCGTCGACATGCACAAGGAAGGCGCCGCCTTCCGCTCGCTGATGAACAATTTCGCCATCGCCATCTCGATCGGGCTGCAATACGGCGTGCCGCTGGAGGAGTTCGTCGAGGCCTTCACCTTCACCCGCTTCGAGCCGGCTGGCATGGTCGAGGGCAATGACGCGATCAAGATGGCGAGCTCCATCCTCGACTACATCTTCCGCGAGCTCGCCGTGTCCTATCTCGGGCGCAACGACCTCGCCCACGTGCAGCCGGCCGACCTCACGCCCGACACTGTCGGCAAGGGCGTCAGCAAGGAGGGCCTACCGAATGCCGATGGTGGCCGCCCCGAATTTGCCGCCGTCGCCCAACGTGTGTCGAATGGCTATGTCCGCAACAAGCTGACCGTCTTCCAGGGCGGCAATGCATCAAAGTCGATCGCCACCGCCGGCCTGGAGATCGCAGGTGCCCTTCCCGGCGCCGCGGTATCCGGCGGGGCGACGAGTTTCACCAGCTACATGCAGGCGTCGACGGCGCTGGCGACCGCCGACACCCGGATCGAGCAGATCCGCACCGCCCGCATGAAGGGATACGAGGGCGACAGTTGCGGCGAATGCGGCAACTTCACCCTGCTACGCAACGGAACCTGCCTCAAATGCGACACCTGCGGCGGCACGAGCGGCTGCAGTTGAGCGCAAACCGCCACCGATCCAATCCTCCCGGTCGGTAGGGCGCGCTGAGGCAGAAATTTGGGGTGCGGTGAGAGCCGCACCCCTCTTTTTTCGCGCGCCATCACGACGGACCCGTGGGTCAACCTTCGCGCTAGAACGCGGAGCCGATCGACGCCGGGATTCCGCAGGCCCGGGACAGCGCCGGCGATACACGTTCTAGTGTATGAAACCTGGACTAGAACTCGACTCCGAACCGTTACCTCTAGCGGTGGAGGGTGGAGCCATGGGTGAATCGGGCTCTCAGATTGGTCTCGCGCTCGGCAGCGGCGTCGCCCGCGGCTGGGCCCATATCGGCGTGCTGCGGGCGTTGGAGCGTTCCGGCATCAAGCCCGATATTGTCTGCGGCACGTCGATCGGTGCGCTGATCGGCGGGGTCTATCTCGGCGGCCGCCTCGATGCGCTCGAGGCCTGGGCGCGGCAATTGACCAAGCTGAGGCTGTCGCGGCTCTTCGATTTTCAGCTCGGTTATGGCGGGCTGATCGCCGGTCGCCGGATCATGGAGATCTTCGATCCGCGGCTGCGCGATCAGCTGATCGAGGCTCTTCCCGCACGCTTCGCTTGCGTGACGACCGAGTATGGCACCGGGCATGAGGTCTGGTTGCAGACCGGCAATCTGCTGGAGGCGGTGCGGGCCTCCTACGCCCTTCCGGGTCTCTTCCCGCCGGTCAGGATCGACGGCCGCTGGCTGCTCGACGGCGCGCTGGTCAACCCGGTTCCGGTCTCCGTATGCCGGGCGCTCGGCGCCCGCGTCGTCATCGCGGTCAATCTCAACGCCGACGCCTTCGGCAAAAGCCCGGCCGAGACGGAGAACGATAACGGCCCGATTCCGCAGCCCGTCGCTGGCCTGATGAACGGCCTGCCCGGCGCGGCGTTCGTCCGCCAGCTCGTTAGTCGCGAAAACGACGCGCCCAGCCTGTTCAGCGTCATGTCGAGCTCGCTCAACATCGTGCAGGATCGCTTGACGCGATCACGACTTGCCGGCGATCCGCCAGACGTCACCATCGCGCCGAAGCTCGGCAATATCGGCCTCATGCAGTTCGATCGTGCCGAGGAGAGCATCGCCGCGGGAGAGCAGGCTGTCGAGCACGCCGCGGCGTCATTGAGCGAAGCGCTGTTGCGCCTCAACTGGGGACCGGGAGTGCCATTCGCTCGTCCGCCTCTCTCGCAGTCCGCCGCGCCGCATTGATTGCGCCGCGGGCGGAATAATCCAAGACTTGCCGTTGTTCACCCCTCGGGGAACCGAGGGGCGACCTCCGGACGGCAAAAGATGCCGCAGATTCGGTCAGGGCTTGAGGCCTGGCCGGCGGCACAGGATTCTTTTGACTCCATTTGATCGCCAGGTACGCGGTAAGACACCAAACCCGATGGTTTTCGGCGCGCTCCGCGCTCACGAGGTGGGCCATTAGAAAGATCGGCTGCCCATGACCTTGCTCGGCGGCGTCTCTTCCCTGCGGTCAGGAAAGGCGCGGGCCGCAATCGAATCACTGCTGGCGATCAAACGCTTGCTGACAAGACGCCATCAAGCCGCCGACGAGCTGATTCGAGCAGAGCTCTTCAGCATCGAACGTCTCGAGCAGCATGCCGAGAGCCTCGCGTCCGCGCAGCCTGTTGCGCCAATATCCCAGCGCGGGCGAAAACTTGCGGTCCGATTAAGAGCTAACGGCGCGACCCTCCGCGACGCGTATCTGCGCATCGGCCAAGCGATTCGCGAGGCTCGGACGATCACGCCGGCTGCCGAGTGGTTGCTCGATAATTTTCCGGTGGTCGAAGCCCAGATCCGCGATATCTGGAGCGACCTGCCGCCCAGTTTTTATCGCGAGCTGCCAAAGCTGGCCGAGGGACCGCTCGAGGGTTATCCCCGCGTCTTCGGATTGGCTTGGGCCTTCGTCGCCCATACGGACAGCCGCTTCGATCTCCAGATGCTGATACGATTCGTGCGCGCCTATCAGCACGTTCAACCGCTGACCATCGGTGAGCTTTGGGCCGTCGCGATCATGCTGCGAATGGTGCTCGTCGAGAACCTGCGGCGGGCGGCCGAGGGAATCGCAATACGCCTTGCCGCGCGCCGGGAAGCGGACATGCTGGCAGATCGGCTGCTCGGCATCGGCGACGGACCCGCGGAGGCGGCGGAGACGGTCCTGCAACGATTCGATCGCGCAACGCTGCCCAGAGCCTTCGCCGTTCAGCTCGTCCAGCGGCTGCGCGATCAGGACCCGCGGGTGACGCCGGCGCTGCGCTGGCTCGATCGGCGTCTGGCAGCGCAGGGAACGACTGCCGACGAGGCGGTCCGGGCGGAGCACCAGAGGCAGGCCGCCACTAACGTGACGGTCCGCAATGTGATCACCAGCATGCGGCTCATCTCCGCCGTCGACTGGACCGAATTCTTCGAGGAAGTCAGCCTGGTCGATACCGTCCTCGCTGCCGACAGCGGATTCGCGGAGATGGATTTTGCCTCGCGAAATCTCTATCGGCGCGCCATCGAGGAGCTTTCCCGCGGCTCCCGTTATTCGGAGCTGGAAATCGCCGAGCGCGCCGCCGCCGCCGCCAAACGCCACGCGGCCGAGGGACCGGCCAAACATGGTCCCATGACCGAGCGCGAGCGCGATCCCGGGTACTATCTCATATCGGCCGGGCGGCGAACCTTCGAGCAGGAACTCGAATTTCGCCCATCGATGAAACGCTGGTTTGTCCGCCTGAACTCGGCGATGGGGCTGCCGGGCTATCTCGCGATCATTGCCATCATCAGCGCGTTCGTGCTCGCGATGCCGCTGGTCTTCCTCGCCTACGTTGGGGTCGCCGGCTGGCCGCTCGCTGCGCTCGCCGTCATTGGACTGTCTCCGGCGTTCGATGCCGCCGTAGCGCTGGTCAACCGCGACGTCACCATCTGGCTCGGTCCGACGCTCCTGCCGGGATTGGACCTGGTCGACGGCGTACCATCGAGCTTGCGCACGATCGTCGTAGTTCCGACGCTCCTGACGACCAAGGCCGCGGTGGAGGAACAGATCGAACGGCTCGAGGTCCATCACCTATCCAGCCTCGACGGCGATCTGCGCTACGCCTTGCTCTCGGACTGGACCGATTCCATGAGCGAGAGCGCGGCGGGCGACGACGAGCTGTTGGAAGCGGCGGCTGCCGCCATTGCACGCTTGAACCGGCGCCACGAGCCGACTTCTGATGGCGACCGGTTCATTCTTCTTCACCGCCGCCGCGTGTCGAACCAGGGCGAGGGAAAATGGATCGGCTGGGAGCGCAAGCGCGGTAAGCTCCATGAACTGAATCGGCTGCTGCGGGGCGCCGCCGACACGACGTTCGTGCCGATTGACGGTCGCCCGCCCACCGTTCCCCCCGGTGTTCGTTTCGTCATCACGCTCGATGCCGATACGCGGTTGCCGCGGGGTGCCGCCAAACGGCTGGTCGGCAAGATGGCTCACCCGCTGAACCGTCCGATTCTCGACCCGCAGACGCGTCTCGTGATCGCCGGGCACGCCGTGCTTCAGCCGCGCGTCACGCCGTCGCTGCCGATCGGGCGCGAGGGTTCGCTGTTCCAGAGCGTTTTCTCCAGCCCGAGCGGCATCGATCCTTACGCCGCCGCCGTTTCGGACGTCTATCAGGATCTCTTCGGCGAGGGTTCCTATGTCGGCAAGGGAATCTACGACCTCGACGCGTTCGAGGCGGCGCTCGAAGGGCGAATTCCAGAAAATGCCGTGCTCAGCCACGATCTGCTGGAGGGGATCTTCGCGCGCGCCGGCTTGGTCTCGGATATCGAGGTCGTCGAGGAGTTTCCATCGCGCTACGACGTCGCCGCGGCGCGCCAACACCGCTGGGCCCGCGGCGACTGGCAATTGCTGCCGTGGATCTTCGGCCATGCACGGGGGGTGAACCGGACTCCGGTACCTGTGGTGGGCCGCTGGAAGATGATCGACAATCTGCGCCGATCGCTGTCCGCGCCCATGGCGGTCATGGCCTTGCTCGCGGGGTGGATGTTGCCCGTCACCGGCGCGCTGCTGTGGACTGGATACATCGTCTCGACCATCGCGCTTCCCGCCCTGCTGCCCCTCATTCCCGCGTTCATTCCGCGGCGCCGCGGCATTTCGTTCCGAAACCAATTGCAGTCCGTCGGCACCGATCTCGCGCTTGCATTGATCCAGGTTGCATTCCTCGTCACTTTCCTCGCCCACCAAGCCTGGCTCATGACCGATGCCGTCGGTCGTACGCTATTCCGTCTTTTCGTGCGCCGCCGTCGGTTGCTCGAATGGGTCACCGCCGCCCAGGCGAAATTCAATCAGCGGCGCGATCTCTTCACCTTCTTCCGCCAGATGGCCGGCGGCGCGACATTCGCCGTCGTTGTCGCTCTGATCATTCAGTTCGCCGGGCAGGGCTCTCGGCTGGTCGCCGCCCCCTTCGTGATCCTGTGGATGCTGTCGCCGGCAATCGCTCGGTGGGCCAGCCTTCCGCCGCCGATGGCCGGGCATGTGCCGGTATCGCCTACCCAGGCCGAAGCTCTGCGCTTGATCGCTCGTCGTACATGGCGCTTCTTCGACACCTTCGTCGGGGCCGAGGACAACATGCTTCCGCCCGACAATTTCCAGGAGGACCCCAAGCCGGTCGTTGCTCATCGCACCTCGCCGACCAATCTCGGTCTCTACCTTCTATCGGTGATCGCCGCCCGCGACTTCGGCTGGATCGGCACGCTCGATATGGTCGAGCGGCTGGAGGCGACCCTGGCTACGATGGAAGGACTCCAGCGTTTCCGCGGTCACTTCTACAACTGGTACGATACACGCGATTTCCGCCCGCTCGACCCGAAATACGTCTCGTCGGTCGATAGCGGCAATCTCGCCGGCCATCTCATCGCACTGGCGAATGCGTGTCGCGAAGTCATCGATCGCCCAATCGCCGAGGCACGCCACTTCGACGGCGTCGCGGACGCGGTCGCGCTCGCCCGCGTGTCGTTGCGCGGGCTCGGCGATGATCGCGGCACGCCCACAGTCACGCGCAAACAACTCGACGACGCGCTCGATGCCGTCGTGGCCTCGCTCGGCGACCCGCCGACCAGTCTGATCGGCATCGCAGGACGATTGCGTGAGCTTGCGAACCACGCCGAGACGGTCGCCGACATCGCGCGGACGCTGAGCAAGGAGCGCGGCGATGGCGGCAGCGCGGAGGCCCTTGCTTGGGCGGAAGCAGTCCGCGCCTCCGTTCACAGTCATCTGCGGGATTTTGACGAATTGTTGTCCTGGACGCGACTGAACGAACTCGATGCCGATGCAGGCTCCGAGCGACGCAAGGCGCCGAACGAGCAAGGCGATCCACTGCTCGCCATGCCGAGCCTCGCCGAACTGCCGCGTAGTTGCGAGGCGGCGGCTCTCTTCCACACCGGCCATCGCGATGAGATACCGACGCAGCGCACCGTCCACGGCGCCGAACCGGCGGCGATCGACGCATTGCTCGCGGCGCTTGTCCGCTCCGGGCACGCCGCGACATCGCTCGAGCGCCGATTGACGGTGCTCGCCGAGCGCGCGGCAACGATGTTCGAGGCGATGAAATTTGACTTCCTCTTCGAGCCCGAACGTCAGCTTCTCTCGATCGGTTATCGGGTCGCCGACGGCACGCTCGACCCCAACTGCTATGATCTCCTCGCCTCCGAAGCTCGGCTGACCAGCTTCATTGCGATCGCCAAAGGCGACATCCCCACTCGGCACTGGTTCCGGCTCGGCCGGTCGCTCGCCCCGGTCCACCGCAGCGCCGCGCTCATTTCGTGGTCGGGATCGATGTTCGAATACCTTATGCCGTCGCTGGTCATGCGCGCGCCGATCGGCAGCCTGCTCGAGCAGACGAGCCGTCTCGTCGTGCGCCGGCAGATCGACTACGGCGCCGAGCGCAACGTGCCCTGGGGCGTATCGGAATCCGCCTATAACGCGCGTGATCTCGATCTCACCTATCAGTATTCGGATTTCGGCATTCCCGATCTCGGGTTTAAGCGCGGCCTGGGCGACAATCTCGTCATTGCCGCTTATGCGACGGCCCTGGCGGCGATGGTCGACCCAGCCGCTGCGGCGCGCAACTTTGCGCGCCTCGCGGCGATCGGCGGCCGCGGCTCTTACGGATGGTACGAGGCGCTCGACTACACGCCGGCGCGCTTGCCCGAGGGCGTCGAGTTCGTCGTCGTACGCGCCTATATGGCGCATCACCAAGGCATGACCTTGGTTGCGATCGCCAATGTCGTTCATGACGGGGCGATGCGCGCGCGGTTTCACGCCGAGCCGATCATCCAGGCGACCGAGCTCCTGCTCCAGGAACGCACGCCGCGCGATGTCGCGATCGCCCGGGCGCGCGTCGTCGACGTCAAGGCTACCACCAAGGTCCGTGAGATCATTCCGCCAATGCAGCGCCGCTATAAGTCGCCGCATGCGCGTCTGTCCCATACGCATCTGCTCTCCAATGGCAATTATGCCGTGATGCTGACCGGCGCCGGCTCGGGATACAGCCGCTGGCGCGACCTTGCGGTGACGCGCTGGCGCGAGGATCCGACCTGCGATTGCTGGGGTGCCTATGTCTTCCTGCGCGACATTGTCAGCGGCGAGGTCTGGTCCGCCGGTTATCAGCCGAGCGGCATTGCGCCCGACGACTATGATATCGTCTTCTCCGAGGGCCGTGCCGAGATCGTCCGGCGCGACGGGACGATCACGACGACGCTGGAAGTCGCGGTCTCGCCGGAAGACGACGCCGAGGTTCGCCGGGTATCGATTACCAATCACGGAAACCGCGCACGGCAAATCGAGCTCACCTCATACGCCGAAATCGTCTTGGCGCCGCACGCCACCGATGCCGCCCATCCCGCCTTTGCCAAGTTGTTCGTCGAAACCGAGTTCGCCGCGGGGCCCGGCGCCTTGCTAGCGACGCGACGACCGCGAACCCCCGAAGAGCTGCAAGTCTGGGCCGCCCACGTTGCCGTCGTCGAAGGCGAGACGGAAGGCGATGTGCAGTTCGAGACGGACCGCGCCCGCTTCCTGGGGCGCGGGCGCGGCGTTCGGACACCGATCTCGGTCATGGACGGCTGGCCGTTGTCCAATACGGCCGGCGCCGTGCTCGACCCGATCTTCAGTCTTCGCCGCCGCGTGCTATTGCCGCGCGGCGCGACCGTGCGCGTTTCGTTCTGGACCCTGATCGCGCCATCGCGCAGCGCCGCTCTCGACCTCGCCGACAAGCACCATGATGCAACGGCTTATGAGCGTGCGATCACCCTGGCTTGGACGCAGGCGCAGGTGGAGCTCCATCATCTCGGCGTCAGTGCCGAGGAGGCAAACCTCTTTCAACGCCTCGCCAACCGAGTGCTCTATTCCGATCCGACGCTGCGGCCGCCGCCGGACGTCCTGGCACGCGGCGCGCGCGATGTTTCCGCGCTATGGGCGCAGGGCATATCAGGTGACCTGCCGATCGTTCTGCTGCGGATCGACGACGCCGAGGACTTCGAAATCGCGCGCCAGCTTTTGCGCGCTCACGAATATTGGCGGCTGAAGCAGCTCGCCGTCGATCTGGTGGTGCTGAACGAAAAGGCGGCATCCTACATACAGGACTTGCAAAACGGGCTGGAGGCCTTGCTTCGCGTAGGCAATTCTCGCACGACCGCGGCATCGGGCGGCACGCGCGGCGGGGTCTACGTCCTGCGCGCCGATCTCATCTCGCCCGAGACGATGGGTTTGCTTCAATCCGTGGCGCGCGTGGTCCTGCTCGGCCGCCGCGGCAATCTTGCCGAACAGATCAAACGCCTCCCCGAGGCAACGCCGGCGACTGCTCCGCCACGTCGCCGCATCGTTCCGAGCGCTCCGCCGACGGCTGCCGTGCGGCGGCCAGTCCTAGAGTTCTTCAATGGACTCGGCGGTTTTGGCGAGCGCGGACGGGAATACGTGACAATCCTCGACCCCGGACAGTCGACGCCGGCCCCGTGGGTCAATGTCATCGCCAACGCCACCTTCGGGTTTCACGTCTCGGTCGAGGGTTCGGGCTATACATGGTCGATCAACAGCCAGCAGAATCAGCTGACGCCTTGGTCGAACGACCCGGTGGCCGACGCGCCGGGCGAGGCGATCTATCTGCACGATCAGGAGAGCGGCGATGTCTGGGGGCCGACCGCGCTGCCAATCCGCGAGGATAGTGCGTCCTACATCGCCCGCCACGGGCAGGGCTACAGCCGGTTCGAGTACGAGTCGCATGGGATCGCGCTCGAACTTCTGCAATTCGTACCGACGGACGATCCGGTCAAGATCTCACGCCTGCGGATCAGGAACCGCTCCGAGCGGACGCGACGCCTCTCCGTGACTGCCTATGTGGAGTGGGTGCTCGGCGCCGCCCGCGGTGGCACTGGGCCGTTCATCTTGACCGAGATCGATGCTGATACCGGCGCGCTGCTGGCGCAGAATCCCTGGAGCAGCGAGTTCGGTCATCGAATTGCATTCGCCGATCTCGCCGGGCGCCAGCTCTCGTGGACCGGTGACCGCATGGAGTTCCTCGGCCGCAACGGCTCGCTCGACTATCCCGCGGCTATTGCCAGCGGATTGCCGCTCTCCAATCGGGTCGGCGCCGGTCTCGACCCGTGCGGGGCGCTGCAGACCGAGCTCGAGCTGAAGCCCGATGGTGAAACCGAGATCGTCTTTCTTCTCGGCCAGGCGGCGAGCAAGGCGGCTGCGCAAGCCGTGCTCAAGAAATATCGCGGCGCCGATCTCGAAGCGGCGCTGTCGGCGATCGTCGGATTCTGGGACGACATGTTCAATGTCGTCCAGGTGAAGACGCCCGACCGGGCCATGGACATCATGCTCAATCGCTGGCTGCCTTACCAGACCCTCGCCTGCCGCGTGTGGGCGCGCGCGGCATTTTATCAGGCAAGCGGCGCTTACGGGTTCCGCGATCAGCTGCAGGACGTGATGGCGCTGTGCGTGGCGAAGCCGGAACTGACCCGCGAGCATCTGCTGCGTGCCGCGGCGCGCCAATTCGTCGAGGGCGACATGCAGCATTGGTGGCTGCCTGCATCCGGCATCGGCGTGCGCACCAAGGTGTCCGACGATTGCGTCTGGCTACCCTTCGTCACCGCCCATTACATCGAAGTGACCGCTGACACCGCCGTCCTCGACGAGATCATCCCCTTTCTCGAGGGCCCGCCGCTGCCCGACGATCGAAGCGATGCATTCTTCCAGCCGACGGTCGCCGCGGAGACGGCGACGCTCTTCGAGCACTGCGCGCGCGCCCTCGATCACAGTCTGGCGGTTGGCGATCACGGCCTGCCGCTGATGGGTTCCGGCGACTGGAATGACGGCATGAACAGGGTCGGTGAACGCGGCAAGGGCGAGAGCATCTGGCTCGGCTGGTTCCTCTACGCCACCCTGTCGGCGTTCGAGCCGCTCGCCGAGCGCCGCGACGACCGGGCACGTACTGTGACGTGGCGGCGCCACGCCGTCGCGCTCGCGGATTCCCTCGACCGGGAGGCCTGGGACGGCGACTGGTACAGGCGAGCCTATTTCGATGATGGAACGCCGCTCGGCTCGGTCT
>WNFC01005826.1_pt1 | contig 13519 bp, 29 predicted proteins | sample 5400541 | NCBI WGS metagenome assembly WNFC01 (sample SAMN13153342, study PRJNA577476) | soil metagenome | isolation source: 120 cm saprolite under Douglas fir tree site 2 hole 2 replicate 1 | place: USA:California | collected 2015-04-18
GCGACTTCTTGAACGATTTGCAGATCGAATGTGTCGGGCGTTCCCGCAGCCGCAGTAGCTCCAATCATCTTGACAGCTATTTGCGTGGCATAGGCCGCTGTAATGTAGCAGATGCCAGTACCCGAAGCTCCAGGAACAAGATCATTGGCCCGATTAACCGATAGGCACGTCGCGCCCGCCGTGGGATTTTGCGTGACCGTCGCTTGCGTCCAGCGGCTCGCATTGTTCGATAAATCCACCGCGTCAGGGAAAGGAGTCTGAAAAACCTGCACGCTTTGAGAAATGTGCGCGGAAGTCGGGTTATTGTTATGAATAAAAATGATGACATTGGCGTCCGGGCGCGTGGGCCGGAAAATCCAAGTTTGATTTCCGGTCCCCCAGTCCTGAGAAGTTTCCAGATTACAAATCCCCGGAAAATCTGATTGGCCGCAGTTTCTTTGGCGATCTTGGCCACAAGCCAAAAGTGGAAGAAAAAAGAAAGCGATTAGAAATGGCAAAACCTTGACGCGGGCAATCAATTCTTCGAGCGGACAAAAAATAGTATCCTCGCAATCAGACTTGCGCGGGGGAGTGATAGCCCCTCGGCGGGCCGGAAGAACTTCCCTTGATTTCGACGGAAAAATTTGAATTTCCGCCTCGATTGGCGCATTGGCGACCGCCCAAAGCACACCCGCAAATGGATTCAGTGTCAAGCTTTGGCCAGCGATTATCGGCTTTCCAGCACTCCCCGGTTTTCCGGTATTCAATTGAGATTCGCTTTCTGAAAGCCAAAGAGTTTCTTGCGGAGTGATAACATCGATAGTCACACCGGAATCCGGTATCTGTGTCAAATCGACTATCTTCGCGGCAACCGATTTCGCTTTGATGGGAATCCGCATTTCGCACCCTAGAAAGTCGATTTCGCGGTATGTATCCCCGTTAAGGATTTGACGAAAGTTTTTCCGATTTTCTTGTGAATCGTGTTTCCGACCTTGCGTGTTTTCTGGCTTGTACCCGCTTTCCGCTGTGCTCCGTGGGCAAAAGCCGATGCCGGGTTAGGGCAATAACTCGCGGATACACGATTAGCGTTTGTAAAGGTCTTATTGGGGTCTGCGGCCCCTTGCGTCGTTTCATCGATTTTCTTCGGGCCGTGAATCGAGCCGGTTATCAGAAGCACGGCTGCGATCAAAGCCAAGATTCCCCACATGCGACCTCCGTTAAACTCTTGTGCGGCGTATAGCGGATGCTCTCTCCCGCGTCATCCTTTGTAACCTCAACCGTATTGAGGGTTTGAGATGCGCCGGGGTATTAGGCGATTCCAAAGCTTTTCGCAGCCCTCTAGCTTGTTCCCCTTGAGTCAATATGTGTCGCGCCATGTGGCCCCCTCTCCGTCCTTCTCTCCCGCCCGTCCCAATCCTCGTAACCGTGATCTCGCCACAATACAGCGATTTTTTTTCGAGCCTCTCCGATCTCGTGCAAATAGGGCCGTGCTTTTCGACTGACCCATCTGGAAACGAGGAAGACAATCCCCGTCGCCCACGCGACGTGCTGGAGTGCTTCCCACGGAAATTTCCGCACGGCCCATTTTCCCCTTCCAGTTGCGATTCAATCGCCGAAGGCGTTTAACGCATCGGCGAAGCCGCTTGTGATCTGCGCAGCGGCTTGTGCAAGTTTCGCGGCATCTTTCAGATGCGGCGACCCCGGCAAATTGTTCTCAGCATATTGCCGAATCAATTGTGCGACGTGCGGCGCGATAGCCGACAGTTTTTCGCTTCCGAGCTTCTGACCTTCGAGGCTCTGATATAGCGATTCGACGGTTATCACCAATTGCGGAATAGCATTCAGATCGCCAAGCACGCGCTGAACGATGGCCCCGCCTTTGTTATCGGGAATGAGATTCCCAAAGATCGGCCCGACTCCCAAGATCACCGGCAGAACTTTCAAGAAGTCCATGCCGATTTTTTTCAGAAAAGACATTTTCTTTCCCCTTTCATTTGAGATGGAACGCAAAAAAAACCAATGCCGCTTTAGCACAGCCGCCAGCAAGTAAAGAGCTACCCGCAGCAATAGCCGCACTAATTCGGCCAAGACCGAGAGGACTAGCATACTGTTCCTTCTTTTTGATATTGAGCGCGAGAATGTGTTGATGAAAAACACAAGCCGCGTTGCACTTCGATGTGCCCTCTTTCAAAATTCCGGCGGTCGTATTGAAAAATTCGTTCTCAATCTGATCAAGAGCTTGAGAAGCCGTGGCAAAATCGATTCGGCCAGTCGCAAAAGCTTGATCGATTTCCTGATAGGCTTGATTTACCTGAGGCACGACTTGACCCAAAGTGGCATTTTCCGTGCGGACGGCAGCATTGTGTGCGCCGGTAAAAATCCCTTTGACCGTGGTGACAAAATCCACGATGCTAATCGCATCCCCCAACAAGGGAACAGCTTTCACCCCGGTTTTCGCTAATTGCAATCCCGTCCTCGCGGCGCTGAGGCCCACTCTCGCCGCTCCTAATCCGCCGCTTCCAGATGCCGCGCCCGAAGGCACAATTGGAGCGGGAATGGCGATATAACCCGCCGATAGACTCGCCCTCAAGCCCGCCGCGATGTTAGCCTGTAGATTCGCAGGCACATTGGCGACGATCTCTGAAATGATTTCTTCGTCGCTCACGTCGTATCTCCGCCTGTCGTGAGACCGGACAAATCCTCCACTTCTAAATCCACCACAAAAGCATTCGGATTTTTCGCCCAAAGCTTGCCATTAAAATTATCGATTCGACAGGGCTGCGAAGTCGCGGCAGCAGCGGTCCCGGTATTGACATCGGTTAAGATGAATCCGCCCTTAGGAGCCGATGCCGGGTCTTGCGTTTCCAGTTGCGCTCGCCGCTTGGAGAAAACCGCACTTCCCGGCGAAGTAATGATTTGAATCAAAAGACTGGCGCGAGCTTGTCCCTTTGTCGCAAAAACCTCGGTCGGTTTTTGGCCGGATTGCTGCGTCGAAGGTGCTAATGAGTGCCTCATGTCTTATAATATCTGTGAAGCACGGAAAGATTACTGATAAAAGCCTTCGCATAAGCCGCGTCCGCTTCGCCGCGAAGCATTTTCGTTTCCCCTTCATTGTATCCGACTACCCATACAATCGGCCCAGTAAGCGGATGCAAATCCTCATACTTGGCCTTTAGAAAGGAAAGGAAACCGGCCCCGGCCCGCATATTTTTTTCGGGGTCTTTTTGCCAAGATGTATCCGTATAACCACCGTAAGCCCTCGCTATCAATGGTTCGACGCCCATCAAACCCCAAGACGGGTCATTCGGATTATACGCTTCGGGATTCCCCGTCGATTCTTTCCAAACAATCGCCAAAATTTCTTCCGGGTCGAGATTCGGATAAACTTCCGCGTACTTATCCGCAAGATTTTTCCAATTAGCTACAGCGGACGGAATCGAGCCCCCTAGATTGGAAGAGATCGCGGAAAAAGCCGATGCAATAAGTCCGGTGCTTGCGGGGGACGATGCAACGTCTTGCTCACCCGCAAACACCGGATTCTGCATTGGCTTTGTGGTTTTAAAGAGTATGTAAAGCCCGAAGCCCGCCAGAATTGCACCGGGAATCAAAAAAATGAACATTGCCCCCTATCCTTTCGCCCTGAAAAAGAGTCCCAAACTAAACGGCAAAACTACAATAATCGCAACGCCCGCAAGAATCCAACCCCACGGTAAAGAGCCGATGGTAGTGTCACTACCAAAAAGCTTGAAACCGGAAGTCGTATTCTGCGAAGTCTTGTCCAAAAATCGATTGATTTCATTTTTTGCCGCCGCAACTTTTTGATCTACAAATGCCGGAGGAACCGTCCCGCCGTAAGCTTTGCGAATTCCAGCTTCACTGTCCGCCAAAACTTGCGCCTTCGCCGATTCGCTTATGTTCCCGGTAAGAGAAAGGCCCGAAAAAAAATTCTTGATTCCCAGTGCAGCGGCGGCGTAAGGATCGGTAGCGGCATAATCCGCGAGCGTCATAGACTACCTACGGAAAAGCCAGAAGGCACCGAATGCCACGGCGACAAAGAGCAATAGCGACCCCATCGAGAAGCCCAATACGCTAACGCCCTGAGCTTGATTGGCGAGGGGGACGGCGGCGGGTCTCGCCAGATTGTTGCCTTGTGGACGCGTGCGGCTGTTCACAATCAACCGAGAGATCGAATCCAAGGTACCGCTGACAACGCCTTGTACGCCCGCCAGCGTGCCGCCAGAGGCCGCATTAGGGGGAGAGTTAGGCGTGCGATCGCTGGTATCGGCAAAAGTCGAGATGAAGGAACCGAAGCTCATAAACGCCTTCCGAACAGGGCACCTAGCCCCAAGAGTATCAAGAGTCCGACGATAATCAAGCCCGAACTCATTTTGAGCGGTGACGATTTAGACACCGCCATTGCAGCGGCGGGAGCGCCCGAAGCCTGTTTACCATCTTGCTTAGGTTGCGGTTTCTGATAATTGGGGTCAAAAGGCGCATTCGTACCCAAACGCAAATTCGTTTCACTCGCCTGTTTGACGTTTGGCTTGGGCGCATTGGGCCGCGACGATCTTGCAGAAATTGGAATCGTTCCGCCGCTTGGAGCCGTTCCGGGAATAGGCGTCCCCGTCCTTCCGAGATTTCGGTTCGGAGTGTATCCAAGCCCCGGAATGTAGATGATTCCTAGCACTTATCGCCGCCTCGCAAAAAAAGCTCCGAGAATGAGCAAAATCACGCCGCCAATAATCCAATAACCGAGCTTCACTCCGCCTACGGTCGCATTCAGTTTAGATGGTTGTTGCGGACCGACAGAACCTCCCAAAGAAAATCCAAGCTGGACGGCTTGCGGACTCCACAGGGAAGGCGCAAGACCTTTGGAATCGCCGATGGCGGCGAAAGGAGTATCCGTCACCGGGGGAAGAGTGTTTTTGGTAGGTATTCGGGGACTCGCCGTCGCGCCCCGGAAGAAATTTGCAGGGAGAGCCATTTCCCGGCCTCTCCCTTAGGCCATCTGCGGATTCGGTTTAATCGTCGTGAAAGTAAGCTCTGCGCGGGCATTCGCAGCGGTCACAACCGAGCCGCCGATATCCAAGCGAAGCCGCTTTTCGACGAAATCCTGAGTGAACAGAACGCGGTCCACGTTGCCGTCCTCAACCCAATCCAGGAAGCCGATTCCGAGAGGAACAACCGGCACGCGAAATTGATCTCGGTTGCGTTCCTTGAGATTTTGCCAAGAACGCGCATGATGAATGTATTTCTCGTTCACTCGCGCCCCAATGCGCGTGATTCCCGTATCGACTTCGGGGTTAACGGGGTCAAGAATCGTCGCGGGAACGGAAGTAGGCTGCCCCGCCGTGGTGTCCCGGATATATTGGCGAAACATGACCGAGCGCACAGCTTCGCCGGTCGGCAAATCCCGAATCTTATCATTCGTCACCGGGAAAGGCGAAGCCGACAAATCGAGCTCCGTCGAATAGCGGCGGCAGAGTGCCGTCAGAGGCAAATCTTCTTTGTCGAGCACTTGAATCATTTCGAGATCGACAGAAGGCGTCCCGGAACCTGAAGCAAATGCCGTCAGCGCCGTCGTGCCACCTTGAATTACAGATGTTCCATTTCCCCATTCCAAATCCAATTGCAACAGAGAGCACCGAGGCGCGTCGAGCAAATAGAATTCCTGATCTGCCGGAAAAATGTTCGCAGGCGGAAACTCGAAATCAATCAGGAAATCGAAATTGGCCGCGAGATTCGTTTGCGTGGAAAGAGGCTGCGAAAGATTGACGCGGTTTGGCGATTGCGAATAAAGCTCTTGCATATGGTACAGCGCCGGACCATACATATCCACGAGGACTTCGCCGCCAAAAATCTCATGCGTCATGCGAACTCGGAATCGCTCGACAAGCTGCAAAATCCCTTCCGGCCCAATCGTGGTACCCGCGACGGAGTTGGAAATCTGTCCGCGAAAATGGGCGCGCAAGGCGAAGAGGTATTTGTCTCGCGGAATATCCACGATGAATTTGTTTTTCGTCAGGTTCAAAGCCTGATTGGTGATAAATTGCGTCTGTTTACGCATTTTCTTTCGCCAGAATCGCTTCATCCAACTCGGCGGCAGGCTCTTGCCCCGGCGCAGGATAAATCAAATCCTCTATGACCGGACGTTCAACATATCCGTCCTCAGGATTGGACCGTGGCACCCGTTGGGAATCGACACGCTGGCCGATTTGCATCGGCTTTTTACAGCCGGGGCAAAGCACTTTAGCCAACGGGTCTCTGGAAAAAGTGTGCACGCCGCGTTGATGCTGCGATTCCTTTTGCGGGTTTGCATCTTTGAAACAGCGATCTTGCACGCAAACATATAAGTGGTAGTAGGCCAGCTTTTTTGTGTCCTGAGGGGCGGCAGGGGCAATTGCCGCGCCCTCGGACGTTTTGCCAGCGGGCAGCGTGGCAAGATTCCCCCGGCCTGTCGCCTGCCTTACAGCGGCGTCGAGATCGGCCTGAGTGAAAACCTTTTCGTCCATCATTGCACCTGAAACAGAACGATCAAAATTACTTGGGCCGCTGGCGGCGTGAGCGCACCCGCCGTGTAATTGATATACCGACCCAAAATCGTATTCGCAGGCGAGACACGCGCTGTACCGAGCAATCCGACGTTCGCCGTCGGAGCGCCTTGCGCGGAAAGAATCGCAATGTCATTCACCGTAGTATTGGTGACACCAACGGTGATCGCTTGCTCCGGGAGCGTATCAGCGGTGACAGAAGCCGCCGTGAACGTGACGACGAGAGCGCCGAAAGCAAGAATCGCCTGATTCCGGTTGAAAAATAGCCCTTTGTGAGTCGGCCAAAGACCCTCGGGCTGGAAACCAACGTATTGTGCGTTAGGCAGCGACATTACAAATCCGTTTTCAGTTTCAGGCGCGAAGCAATCATGCCAAAAAAACTGATTCCCAAAAGCACGATGGAGCCGACAATCAATAGCTGGACGAACTTGTTCCCGCTCACGCTGGAAACGCCGGGAACTTTATCCACGAGAGCTTTCAGCCAAGGAAGGACGAAAACCACCACGCCGCCCGTGACCAACGCCGAAAGTAGGAAGGCAATCATTTGCGACGTTTTCCGGTATACCATCCGCTCTCAAAGACGTGTCAAGCCTTTTTTTTGCATTTTCAAAGAAAAAGACTTGCAAAAGCTAGTTGCTTTCTCTTATTATTCGGGCCGTGGAACTCCCCGGATGGATTGGCCGATGGGTAGAAAAAACCCTTTGGGTACAGAAATTAGGCTTACGAGCAGCCCTCTACAAAACCCCGCTGATGGCCGAGCGCATTATTCTTAAGGCCGCTCTCAGTCCGATCTTGGGTGAACGAGAAACAGAACGATGGTTGAATTACATAGAAAGGAAGAAACTAAAAGCCTATGGCAGCAGAATGCAAACACGAAGGACAAGATGGAAAGAAATTCTGTGGCGACTGTGGGGAACAGTTGCAAGACCCCGGCGAGGAAAAATTACTGGACAAAATCGCGGACCGCGTGATATCAAAGCTCAAGGCCGAAGGAAGCGAATCCGACGGGAAAGGAAAAACGCTACTTGACAAATTCCTCAACAAGCCAAAGGGGACGGGGACGCCCCCCAAAAAATAAAGACGAATCCGAGGTTGACCCGACGCAAAGAATTGTCGGGGCAAAAGCGGAAGCAATCGGGGGCGAAGCGGAACGTGCTTTAGCTTCCATTCGCTCGAAAGGCGGCAAGGAAGAAAAACCGGAACCCTTGACGCCAGAGCAAATCAAGGAAGCCCGCGAGCGCGAGCTTTACTTGAAAGACCTTTGTGACGAAATCGTGGACGCAGAATTCACGATTCCCGTGATTATATCCGGCGACCCGCGTTGGCGAGAACTTTTAACACAGAAAAAACTTGACTCGCTAAGTTACCGTTGGAACAAATTTTTCCATGCTTGGGGCATCGAAATGGCTGGCAAAGTAGCAGCGACAATCGCCTTGGCCCTAGGACATGCAAGCGCCTTCGGGGATATCCACCACAAAATCCAAGCCGACAAGGAAGGATTGCCAGCGGATAATCCCGAAAATCCAAAACCGAATTGAGGCAGAAAAATGAAACTTGAAAATCCAAAAGATTCCCGCGTGCAAGTGGTGATTAAGACCTCGAAAAAACGGAAGGACGGAAAGAAGGATTTCCAGACTCACAAGACGTTCAATATCTTCGAGACTACACCGAAGGAAGTTGTAAAGGTAATCCAAAAGGCCTTGGAATCGAACGCAGCATAACATGGACCGTGCGCAAGCAGATCGGGAAGCAAAGTTTGCCGCTCGGCTTCTTTCCATGTTGGAATCCGAATTTTCGACGCCGAACGGCGCTCTTTGCTTCCTTGCGGCATTTTCCCGCAGTTGCATCCATCGATGGGCGAGTAAAACAGGACAGGAAGCACGCACGGTCCGCGCATTCACAAGCGCCGTGGAAGGTGTAGAGGAAAAACACATCATCATGTGAGGGGCAAAATGCCATTATCTGAGCCGTATTCAGTCGAAAAACAAAACAAAGGGGCTATCTTGATTGACGGATACATGAACCTGATGGCGGCATTCGCTGCTTTCAAATCCCTATCTATCGTCGAGGAAAACCGCGAATGCGTCGAACGTCTTTCTTCGATTTCCAAACTTCTAGGCGTAGCACGCCAAGAAACAGAAGTTATCATGCGGGAAATGTACCTCTAAAGATGCCTCAAAATTCCATCATAGGGCTTTCAGGAATGCGAGGCCACGGAAAATCAACTTTGCTTCGCAAATCACTTAGCGATCAACCGAGGGTGTTAGTCATCGACACCCTCGGCGAACACCAGAAAGGGGAAGATCATGCCGGATGGACAAAGCCGCTTGAAGGTAACATTGGAAATAATATCGATTCTATCGTTGCTGGTAGGTTCAGCCGCGCTACTGTATTGCTGCCAGTTGATGAGGAAGAACAGCAAGCTTCTTTCCTCTACTATTGCCGCGCGGTCTATGCCGCCGCTCGACGACTCAAAGAAACAATAACTCTCGTCGTCGAAGAGATCGATTGGTATTCGCAGCCAGGATGGGAAAATGAGGGACTCAAGCTCATCATTCAATATGGGCGACACGGCCCGGTGAATCTTGTCTGGACGGCCCGAAATATCGGCTCCGTATCCAGGAAACTCACTTCCGAAACCAATCACTATTTCCTGTTCCACGTCCAGGAGCCTATATGGATAGATGCGATGGTGAAACGCTTAGGAGCAAACGTCGCCGAAGCCGTTATGAACCTTTGCAATAAACGCCCTTATGTTAATGGCAAACTCGATTGCCCACCCTCCGGCCCGCCGTTCGACTTTGTAGTCGCTAACAATTCGGGGCAGATCATCCGAGAGGACAATGTTTCGCCCTAGCCGTGAATTCAATGAACTGAAAAAAATTTCCCTGCGGGCTTTCCACGAGGAAGGATGGTTGAGTGCCCCGGAATGGGCCGTGATCGTCCGCTTTTGGCCCGTCCGGGCATCGTACAGCTATCTGCTACACCTTTACCGGATGGGATTACTCAATAGAAAAGGCGAGAATGAACGCGGGAGACTCCGCTATTCCCTCTCGCCCAAGGGCCGTCAAAAACTCCGCTGGCTTAACGAGTCGGCGGCGTGACTTTGATTCGGAAATTGATTCGGTTGCTGAAACCTTCCTTTTTCGTTTCCTTAATTGACGTGCATTCCAATTCAAGAAAATCTTTGACCCGTATGACCTCAGGCCGGTAATTCTGCAAGGCCATGCGGATGCCAGCCAGGTTCCCGATTGAAACCCTTTCCCATTCTTCCCCTTCGATTTCTACCGGGGCATCCAACTCCAATTCAAGAGCCGGTGACTTCTTTCCCTCAATCTCCGTTTCCTTTATCCGCACCACAACCCCGCGAATCATCCGTCCAATCGTCCAAAATTCCGCATTGACAAACGGATATTCGCCTTCCTCAGTTCTGCCCTCGTATTCCTTCCGTACTCCCGGTTGCGCCATATTTATACCTCTCTCGATTGAATTTAACTGCTAAAAATTCTAAGCATTGATCAAATGCAGCCTCGTAACCTTGACGGAAATGAAGCCACAGCTTCCCGCGCATTCCGACGGGTAAAGCCAAGAAGCAAAGCTTGCAAAATGCAGTCCTTGGACGCTTCGCTTTTTGACACGATGGACATTTGTTGCCGAAAAACAATCGCCAGCGAAAATCTTCAGTCATAGTGGAAGCTCGGTCTGCGTGAAAAAGAGATCAAGTTGTCCAGGATATTCAAGCGGAATCGCCGCCAGTTCGGACGGCGGACTCTTTCCAAAAATATCATCGTGGAAAAGTCGCAATTGCCGGAAACCATCTGGTTTGACTTCCGTTTCTGTAATATGAAATAGGCCGGCAGGCGTGCCGTCCTTCCAACGGCAAGCCCCACACGCGCACCCGACAAGCTCCTGATTGCCTTCTTCTTTCTCTTCTTCAACTTCCTTAGTGCAACCGAGAAAAGAACCAAACGATTGAACCCGCCGGACGCTGGCGAACGCTCTATGAAATTCCAGTATCCGTTTAGGTAGACCGGAAAAATCGTGAGCTTTTGTGGCATACTTCACCAACTCACGTAGCGCACGATGATTAACTTTCCTTGTTTTTCGGCCTTTCTTATCTTGTCCAAACACTCGCTCAAGATTGATAACATGACTTCCGCTTGTGATTTCTCGCCAGCGACTACGAAGAGAGAATATCCATTGGAACGGAAGGGATTTTCCGGTTTCAATGAGAACGTGGAAATGTGGATGCCAACTTCCCCCTGAATTGTAAGTTGCTTCGATGGAATAGACTCCCCCGGTGACTTGTCCTCTCCATTCATCGCTAGACCTCAATTCCCCGAACTGTCGGATTAGTTTATCGAGAGCGGACCGATCTAAAGCTGAAATGTTTTTGACGGTGATCGTCAGAAACCAATAATCGTGAAGGGTTTGATCGAGCCTCTTACAAATGCGTTCGATCAAAGTTTTGGAACGGCGAGCCGAACATTCGGGGCAGAAGATCGAATCGCAAGGGTAGGGAATGAGTCGGTAGGTTCCGCAGGCGAAATTTATCCTCTGAAACCAACGCCCACAACCCAGGAGCCGCAAACCGGCTTGCTTCTCTCTATCATCTTCGCTTTGCTGCAATGCCCAGGAGATCGCGGCTATGTCTTTGTATCGGAGCCGGTTACGTTCTGATTCAATTCCTTCTTCGGTTGTGCCTTCATAAGTTTCGCGGGCGATGTTCCTATCGGTATGAACATACGCCCCACCCCCCCCCACCCCCCGCCCCGGCGCAAACCCCGCGCCGGGGACGTGGGGAGCGGATTTAGTCCCGTCCGCTTGCAAGGGACGCTCCAGACGGCCCCCGGACGCAATGGCAAGCGTATCGGTCGCGGGTCGCATCCCTGCGTTGCCCGCACTGGCGTCCACCTTTGCGTCCGAGGAACTCATTGCGGCAAAATCTCGTATTTCGTCAGATAGCTTCTTTCTATCGAATACCGGGTTCCGTCGCGGTATTGGAACGTGATGTACATCGAATCGCTTTGGTGGATGGCAATCACGTCCTCAAGAATCTCATCGAACTCGTCGCGTTTTTCCCCCGCAAGAATCTGCGAGAGCTTTCTAGCAACTTGACGAACAATGCGGACTCTCATCGCACGCCACCTAAAAGCCATTTGATAGCTTCGGCCAGCAAACCGATGCCGACAGCTAAAGTCGCAGAAAGCAGATAGAGTTGGAAACCGCTGAGACCGAGAAGCCAGCGGTCTAATCGCCGAAGCTCCAGCATTCGCTGACAATGCTGGCAAGTCGGCTCGAAATAGCAAAGCTCACCGTGAATTGGACAGGCCATCTTGCTCTTTCGTTTTGTAAAGCTCAGGGATACGGTCCACGGAATAGCGAGCACCGCATCCCCCGGACGGTTTCTCGCAAAGGATTTCCATGTTTGGACCGAGAACGAGAGTCACTTCTTTGTTGCAGGCTGGACACGTGGGAACCTGTACCTTCATTTCGCTGCCCCCTTTTTACCTACCCCCCTCTGAGATCTCCGGACCGCGGCGCCGGCCGGCGCCGGCGAGCTCCGCTCGAGCAATTTTCGAGGGGCAAGAATTTTGACCTTTCCCATATAGAATTCGCATTTTTTCCCGGCATCCTTCCAAACGAGGTATCGGTAAAGACGCCGCCGCAATACAACCCTAGCGCGGGCATATCGAATACTGACGTAATAATGAGGGGATTTGCAACCTACAAAAAGATCAGGATAGGTGATATCACGATCTGGCAGGGTATGTCCCCCCTGGGACGCGGCCGCTTTCGAGCTACGATCGTGCGATCGCAGCGATCGACCAGACTGGGGGGGTAAGTTTTTTCGCATTAGGCTGCCCGCCTGAGGATATATAACCCCATAGGTTTGTGGAAATCAAGCCCTTTTTTTCGCCAATAGAAAAATCACGACCCCTAGTTCAATAGCTATTACGACACCCCAAACCGCCACCACCTGAGCCGCCTGAGTCGCTTGGGCTTCGACTTGCTGGACCTGGGCGTCCAGATTCGGAGCGAAAAGAGTTTTTAATGTGGAAACGATGTTCATCGGCAAACCACGCTGTAAGTGAACGTGAAAACCGGATTCGTTCCCGCGAGCACGATCTTTAACTGGCCGTAGCTGGAAGGCGGTCCATCAAGTTTGGTGGAAACGGCCATAGCAGCGTCCGTGGTAGCTACCGGGGTTATTCCGCCCGACCCGCCAGAGATCGCGCCCAAGAAGTTTCCGGTTGCCGTGAATTGCGGAAAATGCGCCCTATCGTTCCAGCGTATTCCATCCGCCCCGTCTTGCAGATACAAATCCATTGTCGGAGCGGTCCCAGTGACTCCCGTTACACCAATTGACAGGACACAGGAATCGAAAATCCCATGCTGATTTTGTTGCCAAAGCGGAATTTGACTTGTGCCGGTGGTCGGTCCGAGTTTTAGGGTGATTGTTCCGGTCGAAAAACCGCCGTGCTCGATGAATAGCCCGCCGTTATCATCTTCGCCAGCAATAAATGTGCGATTCGAGGCAAAGAGTTTCACGGAAGGCGTGTTCGCGGCGGCGACGGGTAGTCCGGTCAACTCGACAATCGAGGCTCCGCCGGTAGTGGTTCCGGGGTTAGCATGAGCTGTCACAGTCTCCGCAGCGGCGCTAGAGAGGCCCGTAGGCATCCAGACGCACAAACCGCCAGAACTCCCCCCGGGAGCATTGATAGAGCAGGCTACAGGTCGCCATTGCAGACCTTGCGTGTCGGTAGGATTCTGCCAAGAACAGGAAGCATTCGTGGGAGCACTACTGCAACTAGCGGCAAAAACGATGGTGCTCCCGGCCAAACTGTTCCCCGGCAAAGCTTGCGCCGGGTTATTCGCCACGTTGAACTGCCGGACGGTCGCAACTCCCGCGAAATCCAAAAAAACGCCGAAATCAAAAAGATCGAAACCGCCATTGGTATTCGTCGCGGTGTACTGCACAGGAGTGG
>WNFC01005831.1_pt1 | contig 13515 bp, 14 predicted proteins | sample 5400541 | NCBI WGS metagenome assembly WNFC01 (sample SAMN13153342, study PRJNA577476) | soil metagenome | isolation source: 120 cm saprolite under Douglas fir tree site 2 hole 2 replicate 1 | place: USA:California | collected 2015-04-18
CCCGGGAAATCGTGAACGATCTCGCCTACCCAATCCGGCTCAAGATCAAGTGCCTTCAGATCGTACACAACCACGTCGGCTGCTAAGCCCTCGCGCAGCATCCCGCGGTCGCGGAACCCTGCCGCATGAGCCGGCAGCGCCGACATCCGATAGTGAGCCTCTTCCAGCGTGATGCGCTGCTCCTCACGTACCAGCCACTTCAGAAAATCGGTAGTGAATGCGCCGCCGGTGAAGAACTTGGTATGCGCGCCACCGTCCGACACGCCCGGGAAAGTGTACGGCGACGCGTTAAAGATCTCGGCCATGAATTCGGCGTTGAACCCCTTGTTAGGCCCCAGGAACTCCGCCTTCAAGTTGGTCGCGATCGAAAGGTCGAGCATCACATCGACGGGATGCCGGTTCTCTTCCATTCCGATCTGGCCGAGTGATTTGCCGAGATATTTTTCGAGCTCTTCGTGATTATCAACCCACTGCACGATGAGGTTTCGCGGATTGCCGCCGACCCCGGCTTGCAGCGACCGAATTCTCGCGTCGGCTTCGTCAGTCGCGCGGATTACGGCCTTGCGCATCTCCGGATCCTTCATTTTCGCGAGCTTCTCCTCGACGGTACCGATAGTGAGAGCCCGCCACGCCGGAACCATGTCGTAGAGGTTCCAGTTCTCGAGCGTAAAGGCGAAGCCGCTCCGCACCGAGGCTCCCTGGCCGAAGATCGGGAGACCTTCCGCACGGCAGCTATCGATCCAGCGCAGGATGCGCCGATGGATTTCAGCGTTCTTGCGCGTCGGCACGACCGCTTGGAACAGGATTGGCCGCATAGCGACAGCGGCCAAGCTCTTCACAAATGCCAGGTCCGCGGCGTTATCCGCCGGGTCCGTCGCCTGGGTAATTTCCATGAAGCCTTCGTCGCGCTCGCGCAGCACACGAGCGAGATTGAAGATGTCCTCGTCGCACATCGTGTCGGTCACCATCGGTGACCCGTCATAATCGGCCTGCACCGAATCCGGCCCTAATCGCTGAATCGAGAAGCCGCATAAGCCGGCGTCCATACCCTCATGGAGCAGCCGCGCCATCTCCGCGCGCTCATGGTCGTTCGCCGGCCGCGTCTTCGCTGCTTCAAGGCCCATCACGTAGGTCATCAGCGATGCGGTCGGCATGTACTGAATGCAGTTGATGCCTTTCGGGGTGCGATCCAGCGAATCGAGATATTGTGGAATCGTCTCCCAATCCCAGTTCATCCCTTCCTTCATCGCGGCGTATGGAATTGCCTCAGTGCGGGTCATCGTCAGCATCGAACGCTCGCGGAAATCGGGCTTGACCGGGGCGAAGCCGAAGCCGCAATTGCCAAGCACCAGCGAAGTGACACCGTGCCACCCGGAAATTGTGCAGTAGGGGTCCCAACGAATCTGGGCATCGTAGTGAGTATGCAGATCGACGAAGCCGGGGGCTACGATCAGACCGTCCGCGTCGATGGTTTTTCTGGCGAAGCCGTGGGCGCGGCCGCCAATCTGAGCGATTTTGCCGTCTTTGATCCAGACGTCGGCGCGATATCGTGGCACCCGGGTGCCGTCGACGACCGTGCCGCCTTTAATAAGGATATCCATGTCCGCCATTTCGTTCCCTCCTGGGGAGTCGGCGCAGGTCGGGCTGTGTGCGAACGCGCCGAAGATTAAGGGCCAGCAGCTCGAAAATCCTAAACCACCGGCGAAGTTAAAACTGCGTCGTCAGCTCACTTCCACGTCACTCGAACTTTAAGTTGAGTATCGCATCATGCATTGAAATTCAAATACCGCATATCGATAGCGGTCGCCGACATTCCTCTACCGAAAAAAGGACGAGCGTGCTCTTTCAATCGTCTGTGGCCGAGCCGTGAGTGATCGTTGACGATGTGGCACATTGCGTGTCACCATCTGAGGTATGCCTAGCATTAATATTCGCCAGCTCAGGGACACGCGACAGTTGAAGGCCTGGCTGCGAGCTGGGAAGACTGTCGAGTTACGTGAACGTGACCGAATAATTGCGCGCATTGTCCCGGCGGGACTACCGGCTGAACCTCGCGAGTGGCCGGACTTTGAGGCCAGGCGCAAGAAGCTTTTTGGCGACCGGGTATTGCCCAATGCGGTTATCGAGGAGCGCGAGGGTGCACGTTATTGAGCATCTACGCGGATACCAGTTTCCTGGTCTCGGTCTATGTGCCGGACCAGCATTCGAGCGCAACGAACCCGCGGTTGGCCTCGCGGCCGGGCATCTGGCTGACGCCGCTACACAGTGCGGAATGGATCCACGCGGTCGAGCGTCAAGTATTTCAGAAAAAGCTCTCGCGCCAGGAGGCTCAGCGGATATATAGGGAGTTCGACACGGATAGGGATTCCGAGGTGTGGATTGAAGTTGCTCTCCCTGATTCGGTGTTTGTGGTCTGCGACGACCTCGGCCGGCGTTACACGGCGCGTCTGGGGAATCGGACCCTCGATACTCTGCACGTGGCTAGCGCGCTGGAGTTGGAGGCCTCCAGTTTCTGGACATTTGACGAGCGGCAGAGCAGATTAGCGCGGGCCGTTGGATTGAAGACCGACTGATTCGGAACGATTATTGTATGGATCGCGACATACTCGATCGAAAAAAGGCTGCCGCCCTGGCGCGGCAAGTCGGGGTTGATTTTGGCGGAGCGCTGACTGCCGCATTGGCCTATATCGGCGATCGGCTTGGAATCTTCAAGGCCATGGCCGGCGGCACTGCGTTCACAACCGTGCAACTCGCGCAGCGAACGCGCCTGAATGAACGTTACCTGCGTGAATGGGCCGCCACCATGGCTGCGGCCGGCTACATCGACTACTCGCCGCAGGATGGTACTTTTAGAATGAATTCCGAGCAGGCGGCGGTGTTGACGAACGAGGACACTACCTATTTCACCGCCGGTGCTTTCCAATACGCGGTCGCCTGTTATCGGCAGATCCCGAAGTTGATGGAGGCCTTCAAAAATGGCGGGGGCGTTCCGTTCAGCGACTTCGGCGCCGAGATCGTGGAGGCGATCGAGCGCCTGTTCCATGTTGGTTACGAGACTTGGGTCGCTCGCGACTGGATCCCCGCAGTGCCGGATATTCATCAGCGGCTCCTTACAGATGGCGAAGCTGCCGAAGTGGGCTGCGGGGCGGGACAGTGCCTGATCCCGGTGGCCGCAGCTTTTCCAAAGTCGCGCTTCTTTGGTTATGACGTCGACCGTACTTCGGTCGAGCGCGCACGTAATAAGGCGGCCGGCGCCGGACTGACCAGCCGAATAACATTTGAGCAGATCGCCGCTGAGGACGTCCCGTTTGGCGAGCGCTTCGATCTGGTGATGGCCTTCAACTGCATCCACGACATGGCGCATCCGAGGGCAGCGCTGGCAGCCATTCAGCGCATGCTCAAGCCCGATGGTGCATTTTTGTGGTCGGAGGCAGAGGTCGGTGAGCGGCTCGAAGACAACCTTAATTCGGTGGGGCGCACTCTGTACGCTGCCAGCACGATGCATTGCATGACGGTGTCACTTGCTCAAGGCGGAGAAGGCTTGGGCTCGGCAATCAGCGCCGACTTAGCCGGGCGGCTGGCGGCGGAAGCTGGTTTTACCAGTCTCGAAAAGCTCCCTATCAAAAACCCCTTCCACCAGGTGTTCCTCGGCCGCAAGCGGACCTAACCCGCGGCCCCCTTCCCCCTTCTCGGGAACGGGGGCCTCGTGTTTCTACATTTGTGCGACACAATCGACCTTGGCGAAGGCGTTTTTTGTCATCCCGACCGAGCGGCATTCTTCTGCCGCGTCGTGGAGGGATCAACGCGGAGCGATTTTCTGGAAGCGGGAGGGCGGAATGAATCGCTTCGCGTTGATCCCTCGTCGCCTCCGCTGGCGCTCCGGCTCCCCCTCGGCTTCGCTGGGGGCTTCGGCTCACCGGGATGACAAGAGGAGGCCTGAAAAATCAAGACTCGAGGGCCGGATAAATAGCCGACCTTGCAACAGGCTTTTTCGGCAGGAATTCAGTAACGTGTCTTGGATTTGGCATCTATGAATTCCCGCTCACTTGAAGGGACAGGAGTGGAGGGGTGGGATTAATTGGCGCGTGTAAACAGTTTCATCAATGCCTCGGGTGCCGGCGGATGCCTTAATGTCGCCAGATTATGCGCTACGTGGGCGGCTGAACTCATGCCAACCAATGCTACGCCGATGCCGGGAGTGGAGCGGACGAATTGAATCGAACGTTGCGCGTCGGATTCCAGTCCGGGGAAGGCCGATTGCAGTACCTCTGGAAGGCGGCGGGTCAATTGGCCTTGCAGCAATGAGGCGCTCGCGCATACCGCTACACCCATCGCATCGGCAGCCGCGAGCAGGCTCACCTGGTTACCCTCGGGCAGAGTCTGATTACGCAATGTCAGCGCTTCGGTCATCGCAAGATTGTATGGGAGCTGAATCACTCTGAAGTGATGGTCCCGCCCACCGGCGTCAGTGGCGGCGCTGACTAACTCCGCCAATGAGAGATAACCAGGGTCGCTGGGCGCGACGCGAAACCCGTTCCATGTCGCCGCCCCATAACAACGGATTCTGCCGGTTTCGACTGCATCTTCGAGGAATTCAAACGAACTCCGAATGCGTGCGAGAAACTCATCGTGGCCGACCGCAGCGAGCTGTGTTTCCGGATTGTGAACGTAATAGATGTCGATAGTCTCAAGTCCGAGATTGGCGCGACTGGTCTCGATCATCGCCTCCAGGTATCGCGGTGTCATACAGTGCGACCCCTGGACCAGCTCGCTAGACTTGACGATCCCCGGCTGCAGATAGTTCTGCGCGAACCACGCACTCGGATCTGCCGGCATCTCACCGTCGAAGGCGATGTAGCCGCCCTTGGTCGCGACCACGATTTGTTCTCGCCTGACTTGGCCGCTGGCAGCGAGTTCGGCGATAACCTTGCCTATCACGCGCTCGCTTCGTTGTAAGCGATAGTTGACCGCGGTATCGACCAGATTGATTCCGCCAACAACGGCGGCCCGAATTGCCGCGGCGTAGGCTGCGTCAGTGGCGGCATCTTCGTCGCCCAGGTAGGTGCCGATCCCGACCGAGGAAACCGAAAGGCCGAGCATTAGGCGGTAATTGCCTGGATAATCGGAGAAACGGTTCGCATAACCAGCCGTCCCGTCAGGCGTCGCATGATCTTTTAACATCGCGAGGTGCTCCGCTTGCACAATTGGCTAGTGCTGAAAGTGAGCCGCCATCCTTCGACCTCAATTGAACGGCTCGGCCAGCCGGTGAAACTAAGCCTCGGCCTTCACGCGGTCGTTAAAGGTAAGCGAACTTACTGACGGTTCATAAAGTATCTGGATCACGTTGCCGTCGAGGTCGCGGATGTAGTACGAAACCGAGCCATCGCGATGGCGTCCCAAGGGGCGCGCGATCTCAAGCTGGTTTTCCTGCGCCCACTGGTAGCCCGCTTCCAACTCCTCGATACTACCGACAATAAACCCGAGATGGTCGAGGGATTGCGCTGAGCGCTCACCGGCCGGTCCCTGGTGAAGCGCGAGGTTATCGCAGCCGGAGCTCAGGTACGCATTGTCCGCATCCGGCTGCCAAACGATCCTCATCCCGAACACCCGCTGATAGAAATTGCCGGCGCGCGCCACGTCTTTGACATTGAGCGCCAGATGTCTCAGTCCGCGATGCTTGATCATAGAACATGCCGTACGCGGCGGCGACCGTCTGATCGACTGGGGCTACGGCGTTTTCTTGTAGCCGACCACCGCCCATATCGGATCGGATGGAACACCGGCACGCCGGCTGTGATCGATCAATTCGATCTTCTCAAATGTCCCCGGTTCAACAAAGTAGCTTTTGACTATTTCCGGCCGCTGCTGCTCGCTTGTCATCTGCCAAAGCGCGATGGCTTTGGCCGGAAACATCCGGTTGGAAAAAGTCACGATAAACGGGCTGTGAGGCCTCAGTACCCGTGCGACTTCCGCAAACGTCTCAATCGGGTGGGTCAGATATTGGACGGATACAGTCATCACGGCGCCGTCGAACGAGGCGTCGTCAAACGGGAGTCGCGGGTGCCGGTTGACATTGTGGATCACTATATCGCTCAACGCAGGATTATCCGCCATCTCAGCGCGGTTCAAACCGACACCGACAACCCGCTTCGGTTCGAGTGTTTGCGGCAGATGAGAGCGCCAGCTACTCATCAGGTCGAGAATCTCGCCTTTGTTCGGCAGCAGACGCTCGTAGATCTCGCCGACATCGGCGATTGCGTGCTCGTCGATGTGGACGACGAAGCGCGGATATTCGTAGAAGACTTCGTCGTCGGACTCATCCATCCGGCGGCATAACTCTGGCGGCAAGACTTTTGCCACGTGTAAGCTCCAACTCTTTGCTCGGTCCGTCCTGCATCGCCCCGCAAACCGGCAGCATTGCGCCAGCTTAGAACGGCGTTGACATTCTTTGCCAGTGGGGCCTAGATTAAAACACCTTTCCAGAATTGCTGAAAGGCTTTTTAGGCCACCTTTCTCATGTCTGGAGAAGATTAAACCCAATGGTTCGGCGGGACAAGACAAACTATGTTATTCAATCCGTAGCGCATTCGCTTGACGTTCTCGAACAGTTTTTTGGAGAAGCCGATGAACTTGGGGTGACCGAACTTTCCAAACGACTCAAGCTTCACAAGAATAACGTCTTCCGCCTGCTCGCGACCCTCGAAGCGCGAAGTTACATTGAACAAAACCGTGCCAGCGAGAATTACCGGCTAGGAATCAAATGCCTGCACTTAGGCCGCCGCTATATCGAGCATATGGGCTTGGTGCGGCAGGCGCGTCCCATCCTCGCTGACATCGCCCGCAAAGCGCGCGAGAGCGCTTTTGTCGCGATCGCTCGCCGCGATGGCGTGGTGCCGCTGGAAGCCGCCGAACCTGTGGACCGCGTTGTCCGCATAACTCCGCCGATAGGTCTGTCGTTACCGCTCCACTGCACTGCGATTGGCAAAGCTCACCTGGCATTCGACCCTGAGGAGCAACTCCACGCCTCCTTGCCCGAACATCTTGAACGCTTTACCCCGCAAACCATAATCGAACGCGCAGCCCTGCTTGAACAACTTCATGGCGTTGCCCGGGACGGCTATTCGGTCGATTCGGGGGAGTATTTCGAAGACGTGGCCTCGGTTGCGGTGCCCATCCGCGATTACACCCGTTCAGTCGTCGGTTCGCTGGCGGTTGCAGGCCCTTGCTATCGAATTCCCACCGATCGCATCAGTCACGAGCTCGCGCCATTGATCGTCGAGGCCGGGCGAGAGCTTTCCTATCGCCTTGGATACAATGAATAATAGATAAAGTCGAGCACGACGGAATCGACCTATCCGGCAGAAGCCGCGGCACGAGAGCCGTTGGTGTGGTGCGCTACGCGCTTGCGTCGTTTGCGGCTTGTGACTGCTGGAAGTGAGAGCAACATGAAAATCCTGGTTCCCGTCAAACGCGTTCCCGATCCGGCTACGACGATTCGCGTCCTGCCCGACGGTTCTGGAATCGCGACAGATAACATCAAATGGGTCATCAATCCGTTCGATGAGATCGCCCTCGAAGAAGCGCTTCGGATTAAAGAGAAACAAGGTTCGGGGGAAGTGATTCTGTTGTCAGTCGGCCAGCAGACATGGCAGGAGCAGTTGCGCACGGGGCTGGCGATGGGGGCCGATCGTGCCATCCTGGTGCGTGCGGATAAGCCACTCGATACCTTTGCAATCGCGCGGATCATGGCAAAAATCGTCAGCAATGAGAAGCCCGAACTGGTGATCATCGGTAAGCAGGCGATTGACGACGATTCGAACCAGGTCGGTCAGATGTTGGCCGAGCTACTCGGTTGGCCGCAGGCTACATTCGCTTCAAAAGTGGATATTGCCGGGGAGCGGTGTACGGTGGTGCGTGAGGCCGATGGCGGGCTGGAAACGGTGGCATTTCCGCTGCCGGCGGTTATTACCACGGATTTACGGCTTAACGAGCCCCGCTACGCGTCCCTGCCCGGCATCATGAAGGCGCGCAAAAAGCCTTTCGCCGAGATACCGGTCGATAGCCTCGGCATCGATCTCGCACCCAAGCTCAAAATCAAGATCATGCAGGCGCCGGAAAAGCGGCAAGCTGGCCGAAAGCTCGGTTCTGTGAAGGAATTGGTGCAGGCACTGCATACGGACGCCAAGGTGATCTGAACCCGTAGCAGCAGTCAGCATTCAGCGATCAGCGCTCAGCTTCTGAGCCTGACGGCTGACCGCTCTCTCTTCTGCGTTGGTGAAAAGATGGGTGATGTACTGGTTATTGCTGAACATCGAGATGGTCATTTTCCTAAAACCACGCTGATCGGGATCAATGCGGGTCTTGAGATGGCGCGCAAACGGAGCGGCAACTGTGCCGCAGTCGTCATTGGCGACAAGGTCGACGGTGTCGCCGGTGTGCTGGCTAAATATGGCGTGAGCAAGGTTATTGGACTTGAAGACCCGCGCCTGGCAAATCCCCTCGCGGACGCGGCAGCTCAGGCGGTCGCCGCCCTGGTGAAAAAGATCGGCGCCGAAACCGTGATGGCGGCCGCCACCGCAATGAGCAAAGACCTCATGCCGCGCATCGCCGCTCGCCTCGACGCACCGATGGCGTCGGAAATTATTGCGATTAATGACGACGGCAGCCTGGTACGGCCCATGTATGCTGGTAACGTGCTGGCGACGATCGAGTTGGAAGGACCGGTCCGCGTCGTCACTGTGCGCAGCACTGCCTTTGATGCGGCGGTTTTAGGCACAGAGACCGCTCCGGTTGAGAAAGTGCCGGCTGAACTCGACCCGGCGAGTCTCAAGATGGAATTCGTTAGCTTCAATGAAATCACGAGCGATCGGCCACAGCTCACTGAAGCGAAGATCATTGTCTCTGGCGGGCGCGGGCTTCGTTCCAGTGAGAACTTCAAGACCGTCCTCGAACCGCTGGTCGATGAACTCGGGGCTGCGATGGGCGCGAGCCGTGCCGCGGTCGACGCCGGCTTTGTGCCCAACGATCTCCAGGTCGGCCAGACCGGTAAGGTCGTCGCACCGGAGCTATACGTGGCAGTGGGCATTTCCGGTGCGATTCAGCATCTGGCGGGCATGAAGGACTCCAAGACAATCGTTGCAATCAATAAAGATGAAGAGGCGCCCATCTTCAGCGTCGCCGACTTCGGCCTCGTCGCCGACCTGTTCAAGGCGGTGCCCGAGATGACCGAAGAGTTAAAGAAGATGAAGCATTGACTGGGGTCAGTTCTTGTAAGGGCGGCTCGCCAACTGCCCTTACAAAGCCGCAACATCGGCGTTCGTCGCTGGGGCCCGCTTCGATGGGTGGCGCATTCGAGCAAGTTGTCGGCGTAGATGTGCGTCTATCTGCGTCGAGATGCGTCTGAGATGCTTCGTTGGTCTCTTCGCTTGGCCCTTCCAGATAATGTCCGCAGGCAGGGACGCCTGCGCTACTGGATTCCTCGCGCCGTTTGGGATCTGGCGCAAACGGATTGATGCCAAGCAAGGTGTTGAGGATGGCTTGGTAGACTTCCTCGGACAGACCGCCTTCGGTTTCAGAACGCCTCTTGCCGTCTGCGCGCTTCTGCTGCTCCCGCAGCGATCTCGCGTTCTCAGCCTGTCGTTGCCGGGCGATAGTTACCCGATTGAGATCGGTCACGATGCGGGTCAACCGCACCAGATCGCGTATTGTGAGCGCCGCTCGGCCACTGTCAGGACAAGATGCGCCGGTAGGAAGGGCTGTGCTGCTGGCTTCCTCGAGGCTATCGGGCTCTTCGAGCAGCATCGAAAGCACCCGATGATGGATTAGCTGTATAGTGACATCGACTATGGTATCGCTTGCCTGAGCGGCAACCGCGGCAATAGCTTGAGCATCTTCGGCGAGCCGTTCCATCGCCTCGATTTTCTGCCGCAGCCACGAACCATGCCGTTGAACGCTGTCGTGAGCGATGTGATAGCCCTGCGCATCGAGCCATTCAGCCAGATCGTGATAGCCGCTGAAGGCCCCCTCCATGATGCGGCGTTCCAATTCGGTCCGTACATCGGCCGGTAACATCGCCACTTTCGATCGTGCCGGCATCAGCGTTCACCTCCGCCCCTCGTCCGCTCTGTCTGTCGCTCTCCCGCTCGTGCGCAGGAGAGGCGAGGTGAGGGTGACTTGACGGGAGAGGGCAAGGGTGAGGGTACTGCGGCTCTCGGCCGAGCGGTGCCAGCGCACGCTGCAGAGAGAGCCCGCAGAATCAATAACCGCGCCGCTTCCCGGCGAGTTTTCTCGAAGTGAGTCTTGTCGTACACGAAATGTTCAATCCCGGAGGCGCAGCCTTCCAGCCGGTGACTCGAGTTTCTACATTTGGAGCGATGCGGGTCGATTCTTTGTGGCGCGTGCGCCTGCCGCGTCATTCCGAGCGAAGCCGAGGAATCAACGCGAAGCGATTGAGAGCATGATGTGCGAGGCTGGGAAAAACCTATTTGAACTGGCTGACATGCTCGCTGGGAGGTAGATCGCGAAGCGATTTGCCTGAACGAGGCGAAGAGAAATCTCCGTCGGCTTCGCTCAGGGCTTCGGCGCACTCGCGTTGATCTCTCCGCTTCGGCGCTAAGAATGCGGCTCCGGTCGGGATGACAAAACAGGGCGTCTATGTAGAAAGTCCAGGCACAGGCTTCCAGCCTGTGACGCTTCGCTGAAACAAGCCACCAAGGCTGAAAGCCTGGGCTGCTAAAATGCGAGGTTCGCCCGCGTCGTGCGCGCAAGGTCACGACCTCAAGATAGACCAGCGCTACAAGCCAATTAAACGGGTGACATTGTCACCTGTCTCCGGCGCTGAAACGCGCCGGAGACGTCGCGCCCGCGATGGTGCCAGCCAGCCCCCGCTACGGGTATAGACTGAACAGTGGCGCGTTCGGTCGGGTTGTCATTCTCGCGTGCGTGGCTGCCGCGCGGTAGAGAGGCCTTTTTTCCGCACCCTGCTAGGCGCATGGCGCTGCGCTTGCGATTGTCCAAGCCGTCTGGTTTTTCGCGGTAGCATCGCAAATAATTCCGCACCGGCGCCTCGAAAATTTTCAGACTCAAAGACAAGAGGTCAAAGACAAGAGCTCAAAGACAAGAGCTCGAAGACTAGGAGGGGGCGCTCTTGTGCGATGCGTGCTTTGATAAATAACTCTGCCGCGTGAGCTGCCTGCAACACCGACAGGTCTGGCGCCCGCGAGTTCTCCGTAGCGGCGTAGGCGGCGAGACGGTTCGCATGAGCAAGAGCACCAAGTCCAAGATCACGAATATTTTCCAAATGCCCTTCAGATTCGGATTCATCTAGACCTCCGAGACTGCTCGAGCCCACCGTGAAGCGCGGCTGAGCCCGCAAATCGACGAAATCTCGGTCGTCCCGAAGCAGAGCGACGAAGAGCCATTGGCGGTCGCTAGGCTCGTCCAAAAGCTTCGAAGCTTCCCATGTCCAATACAAATACGATACAAGGAGAGCCTCCCGCGCCACGAGGCGCCACTGCTCGCCGGTAGTGTCACGCTCTAGACTCCTCCTCCCGGTGCGTAAATCGACTGCCGTGAGGAATCCCATCCAGATAGCGATCTGTGCTCTCACGACCAGCTAAAGACTCGACAGCAGCTAAAAAGCGCTGCGGCTGCGTTTTTAATGGGAGGGTCTGTGTTGCCAAGTGAAATGGCCACAGCAAGAATTTCGTGACCTCCGTCGATTCAGTTAACTCGGCGCCGAGACTTGTCTTGAGATCATTGAACAGGGCTTTCACCTCAGTTTCGTTCACGGGTGATTCGAGTGCGATCTGAAGTACGATGTGCGACACGATCTCTGCTACGCCAGCGAAGTCTCTTTCCGCACTGGTAATCATAGCCATCGCGTACGCTTTGAACGCATTGAGCTTCGACTGATAGTCGCCATTCAGATCCTTATCGCCCACAAGTAAGTAGAGCTGCACCTTTTGAGCGTGTAAAGAATTCTCTGTACAGAGGCGCAAAGCTTCATCGAACGATCGCTGCGCCGCCTTTGCTGTCTTTGTTGCTGACATGTGCCGCATCAGCAGTGTTGCTCGTTGCCCGGGGTCTCGCTCAGTCTTCAGCGCAGATCGCAGGGCCGTCTCCGAGAGCTTAGTGTTGCCGCTTTGCTCGACCGCACGCGACTCTCGTTCCGCGCAATAGGATTCATGTTTGGCGTCGCCAATCGTCTTCATGAGGCCCTTTGCCATTCTCCAAGCTGCTACAGCTTCCGTGGGGCGCGCGCACTTCTCGAACAATTGTGCGAGAGTCTCAAAATACAAGTGGGCATTAACAAATTTGTCAAACTGTGGTCGGTACTTTTGAAGTAGCTGCAGTCCCGCTCGCCATTGTCCTCGCGCACTTAGCAGGCGCGACAAGTTCAAAGCAATGCGCGGTTCAAGTGCACTGATGCCCCGCTTGCGTGCTTCTCGCATCGCAAGTCGGTACAGACGCAGCGCCGTCGCGGGTTTGCTCTGAGCCCAAGCGAGGTTGGCAAGTCCTTCCGTGGCTCGAACGTGTTCGTACCAAAAGCGATGTTTCGCAGAGTCATCGAAGCATCGCCTAAACACTCGCCTCGATTCCTCAAACCTGCCAAGAGACTCAAGGGCTAAGGCCCGATTGTGCCCTGTCGAGATTGCGGACTCGGGCTGCCCGCCCACCAGCGAGATCTTCTCCGAGTCTCTAAACGCATGAACAGCCTCTTCGTCCCGGCCGAGAGCGCGAAGAGCCTCTCCTAGGTTGTTCAAGGAACGCTCCTGCTGGTTGAGGCCTCCACTCTTCTCGGCCGCGGTCGCCGCCGGTGAAGTGCTTCCGCCTCCGAATAGTTTCCAAGTTCTTGGAGGCATACGCCTCGCTGGTCCATCGCGGCAATCGCATCCGGCTTGAACCCGTTCTTGTGTGCGGTATCTTCCAAATTGCGCAGGACTTGGATTGCTTCGCCATAGCGTCGGATTTGCCAGGCACGCCCGAACCATTCGCGATAGAGTTCTAGCTTCGCCGATCCGGAACCACCTGACAAGGAGAGGCATTTTTCAGCAGCCGCATAAGCTGCTGATGCCTCATGCTCGTTGCCAGTCGGACCGCACAGCCTTGCGACCATTTTCCAAAGACCAGCCCCTATTTTCTGATGGCCAGAGGCGGCCTCAGCATTCGCGATCCTCTTTAGTCGGGCTGAATCTGGACTCCCTATGTCTTTGCTTGTTCGCTTGCGAGTCGAATCGATAAGGCACCTAGTGATCCATTCATGTGCATCGTAGGCGCGCGCCTTCTTGATTATGGCGCGGAATGTAGCGGCACTCTGCTGCCTTCCTAGCCGAGCGACAGAGAACACAGCAAGCATATGACGAGCGCTTAGCTCATTCTCGATTCTTTGTTCGCGTGGCGACATCCAATAAGTCGCGGGCAATCCGCCGCATCTTCCCGAATTGTCGCCCCTGAAATGCTCCCGCGCCCAGCGCATTTAAGCTCAGCGCAAGAATATCGCTGTAATCGTCCTCG
>WNFC01005833.1_pt1 | contig 13514 bp, 12 predicted proteins | sample 5400541 | NCBI WGS metagenome assembly WNFC01 (sample SAMN13153342, study PRJNA577476) | soil metagenome | isolation source: 120 cm saprolite under Douglas fir tree site 2 hole 2 replicate 1 | place: USA:California | collected 2015-04-18
GAGATGGCCAAGCAGCTGGATCAACCTTTCTTGATCAAGTTTGCGCAGCAGACTTGTCATCTGCTCGCGGCTAAAGAGACTCAGCGAGCACTTCGTCAAGGCCTGCGCCTCGAAAATCTGATGATTGCGACCGTCCGCGGCGACATTCGCTACCATACCGAGGGGTTCACCGGGCCGAGCGACGGCAATTAGCGTCCTGTTGCCGTCTGCATGAGGCAAATAGAGCTTCACGAAGCCGTTGCGGAGCCAGAAGATGAGATCCATCGGCGCTCTGTGCAAGAAAACGATCGCGCCTTTTTCAAAGCCTACAGTGGTCGAACGCTCTTCAATTTCGGCCGCGAGCTCGGCTGGAAGGTTCCACGCCATTAGTTGCTGTTCCAGACGAGTGCGAAATTCAGAAGGTGAATGCTGCATATTTTCCTCTGCGCTCAGGTGATGTCGTAACTGTGGATGCTTCCGGGAGATGGCACGCAAAATAGAACGTCGATAAACTCCAAAAACGCGCTCGGCAATGCAGTGCCGACTAACCAGCTCGTGCGGTCAATGGCTAGTGCTGGCGGCATGGCCCCTCGTGCTGAATGTGCGAATGGCTCGCGGATAGATGGATCGGGTTCTCTCCCTCACCTTGCGTAACGCTTGCACCTCAATTTGGCGAAGTAGCTCGCCCGTCAATGAGAATTGTTGCGAGAGTTCCTCGAGGGTGCTGGCTTTCTGGCCGATACCAAAGCGCATTCGCAAGATCATTTCTTCGCGAGGTGCTAGTGTGGTGTCCCGCAAATAACTTTCTTAAAGCCGTGGAGTCTGAGTCTCAGTTTTTCAGGGCAAAAGCAGCAAATAAGCCGAGCAAAATAGTAAAGTTATTTGCGGCACGGGATACTAGCGTTGATAGAACTTTCTCCGTCTGTTCGCCTAGGTGGACTGGGGCTTTCCTGGTCGTTCCAGCCGAGCGATGGAGAGTACGGTTAGTCATGTAGTCCTCGCACAGAGTGTCTTTCAAATGACCAGTTATGGAGAACATGTCTATATTACCTCGGCAAGTCTTGTCAATGTAGTTCTATGTCAGGCCTTGGTGTGCAATATGATAAAAAGTTCGCTAATTTTGGTAAAAGGCCTGTTAATTTCGTTTTTGCCATCATTTATAGGCGACGAAGAAACCATGAAAAATTGGAGACCAGAGAGACAGGTCTGCCATGCCTTGTCGAAAATCTCATCTCGGCATGACGAGCGCGACCCGAGTTAGCTGTGGTGGTTACCGAAAACTTATCCGGAGAGACTGCGGCTATCTAAGCGCTATCGGCAGCTCGGACTGCCGCAAGGTGTTGATCCGAAGCATTTCCAGCTGATCGCCCCGTATGAGAGCAACCCCAACTTTGCTTGAGGCGCTGAAGAAGATTCCCTCTGGCGAGTTGGCACGTATTGCCGCAATAGGTAACGCTGTCTTCCGTCCATCTTTGTTTGATCACTGGATCCAGCCCCGATCCTGGAATCTCATTCTGAGCTGCTCCGCAATTTCGTCGGCGGTCGCCTTGGCCCTCCCCTCGAGTCCGCTCCTGCCACTCGTCTCGCCATAGATCTTCGCCCCGCCGACAACGGGCGCAGCCGGAAAACCCACGCTGAGATCATGCTGCTCGGGATCGGCACCGACCAACTCGTGACCAAGCACACTGGTCGGAAACACGTGAGCGGTCCGCTCCGCATTGAATTGGCATGGACCTTGGAAAGCGCGGCGGAAAGGGCCGGCATCGGTCGGCTTCGAGTGCGAAAAAAGGACCCGTTCCGGCCTGCAGCGAGCGCCGCAAAGCTCCCGGATGATGCTAAGCGTCGCAGCGATATAGAGATCGTAGATCTGGTCGCCGTGCTCTGCACCCTTCTGATAAACAACGGGGCCTATGGTTGCAACGCCGTCTTTCTCCAATAGAAACGTGGCCATGCCTTGACTGTCAAGATGTTCGTAAACGGCAAAGGTTCTGATCGCCGCGCCCAATGTCGGCGAGTGGCGGGCCAGCTGCCCTGGTAGCCTAGATGCGAAAGACGGGTCCGCTGACCCAGCATCAGTGCGAAGTGCTGGCATCCCGTCTTCGCCGCGCAATGGCGCAGTATCTGACCAATCGCAACAAACGGTATCCGGTTTTCAAGAGCGTCTAGTCCGTTCGCGTCAAGGCCGGCGCTCGCCGCGACCTCGGCCGAGTCGGTGCCAAACTCTCGAAGGAGATCGGGAACTTCCGTCAATAGTCCTACGCGGTGGCTCGCTTCCTCGTTTTCGGTAGCAACCAAGTGCTCTGATGCCGCGCCGCGCCGACCAGATTGCACACCGGCTCTGAAACGCCCTCTTGCCACGGGCAACTGCCCCCCTGTCGCGAATTGTCAAGCCAAATGTCCTGAATTGTCAACCCCTTCGTCGTGAACTGTCACGCTTTTCGTCGTGAACTGGAAAGCCAGCCTTTCAGTAGCGTGAGACAGTTCCCTTAATGGCTCATCTGAAACCAGCCCCGCAGGTTTCATCCCCACGGAAATCAATCGTCCCGCCACGGCGGGCTATAAACAATTGGACTTTAGTCTTACTGCTCCGGCGCAGAGAGTGAGCACAACGAAGCGTGACTTGTTCGAGCCGCCGGTCGTTATGTGGAGTTCAATATGTCGTCGAAAGGTAAGCTAGTTTATGGATCTTCGCTTCACCGGTGGACCCTGACGATCATCGTCCTGTGTGCGGTTGTCTGGCGGGTGTCCGCCGACGCTCTCGCGCAAGATGCGGCTCCTACCCCTTTGAAAATGGCGCGCTCGACTTCGCGGTCATTTGGAGGACCCGAAACTAATACGGCGCCGCATCTGATCATCTACATGGCAGATCGCGTGAACACTCAGTTTTACGGTTCGCTTCGGCTCGCTCGAGAGGAAGCACCGATTCGTTTTGCGAGGAATACGATATCGCGACCAGTCGGCTCCGAGCCTTCGGTGAATCGGTCCGAAAGACGCGACCCCGGTCCGGTATTGTTATCAAATACTTTTGCGCCAACCGCAGGCGTCCGCGGCTTGACGGATTATGATGCGGAAGGTACGAACGGGCCGCAGGCTATTCAGAGATCGCACGACCAGGCAAGCGCGAAGGTGTGCAGTCTACTAGACGACGCGCCGGCGCTTGGATCGTCTATACACGAATACCGGATCAAATACTCTCTGTCGAAACAATGGTTAACGGACAACGACTCCTTTACGCACGAGAAGTCGTCATCTGTGCGGTCAAGCAGCAGCGCGACCAGCAGAACCATGAAGCAGGCCGCGGCTATCATCCTCATCTTCGCAATATCTCGCTCCTCACACGGTAATTGATTATCTGACGGATGGGACAGATATGGAAGCTCGCATACCTACGGCTTGGTGAACTCTCTAGACAATTCCGCCGAAACGAGTAGGTCGCGCGCGTTGTCATGCGGCTTAGGGAAAGAACTCTAATGTGGAGCAATTCTCGTCCGCTGCGAACGTTTCTGGGGTTCAGTTCGTCACTGTATCGCGCGCTCCCAGTCATTTCGGGGTTTCGCAGTCTACATTTACGGGCTGCATTTGGTCGGTAGCGAGGTATGATTCAGGTCTTAGGTCGAATTTCATACTTCCACCATTGCAGGTTTGTTTTAGGATCAACGCTGCCTGGATTACATTCTGCGCAATCGTAGCGCTATAGACGTCGTGCAGATCGAATGTGCCTTGGAAGTACTTATAAAGCGGACCTTTGATCTGAAAGTCGTTGGCCAGACGGATCAACTGACGATACGTGACCGGGCTCAAGTGGTGTATCTTTTCCAACAAGCCGAACTTTTTAGTGAAGTTAGTATATCTCCGACCGCCGACATCATTGTCGTTGATCTGGATCTTTTGGATCAAAAATGACCTCGAACTGTTCTTGACCTCCGTCGGCGTTTCTACGGATTTCATTGCAGATCGGCCGGCCTTCGAAGCAACACGGATAGACTTCAATTGGCCGCTGGGATCGTTATAATACCAGACCCATACGTAGTCGATGTTCCCGGGACGATCCTGTTGATCGAAAATATAATCCAGTAACAGGATGTCGGACAACTCCGTCATCCAGAACATCATTTGCTGCGGAGAGACGTCGGCACCTAAGGCTTTTGCGACCACTGGATCGGCCTTGCTCGAGCTCAATCCTTCTGCGCTAGCGGCAGCGAAGTCCTTCGGACTACTCAACGCTAGAAAGGCCGCCGTCTTCTGAATAAAGACATATTGCTGCGTATATCCTTTTCCTTCAATATTCCCATTAAATTCGGCACCAGATCTTGCTCCCGGTCCTTTGAGCATCGTTCCGTAAAGCAAACTATCTTTCGGATCGCCGTAGTAAAACTCATCGGTCGGGATATATCCCAAAGGATTCTTTTCGGCCGAGATCACAACGTTCCAAGCCGCGGCGATCATTCCTCCGTGCACGAGTGCAGGGCCTTTACTTGCGACCCGATGTAGGTGGTCGCTGGCGTCCATAGTTCTGATGACAGCAACTGGTACATCGACAGCCACGTTCAAATACCGCGAAAAGTGATAGTAGAGCGACGACGCCTGGGAGTACGTAGCGCTGGTGCTCTGATGGAATTGTCCGTTGACCGATTGCTTGAACGAGGCGATCTTTTCGACACCGTCGACCTTCCCCTTCAGCGCTCTCTGCTTCGGACAATAATTAGCCTCGAAAAGATCTGGATGCTTATTGTATTTCGATTTGCTGAGATCATAGACGATCGTGCCCGGGCTGGTGCTCCAGGTCTTCGGACACATTCCGATCGCATTGTCATCGAATGCCGCTCGACATAGCTCCTGCTCCTTGTCGGCATCTTTAGGAAGATATTTCGCGCCCGACTCCTGGCTGAAGCGGTTGAGGGCTATGCACTGTTCTTTGCCGTGGCTTACGACCGGTCCCTGAAACTGACCAGCACGTACGATTCCTGGGGTCAGCAGAGTGAGCAACAAGGCTGATCGTACAAAAGCGGTATTTCGATTTTTCATGACGATGTCTCAAGAGGTCGGACCTAGGCTACGGGTGATTGTCAGCCGCTCCGAACTGCGGGCAATATGTGGCTTGCTCTTCGGGAGTCAATTCCAGTTTCGGATTTTGCTGAAAGCTTTGTATATTCCGGATCACGCTCGGATATTGAAGCTTGGGAGCGATTCCCACTTTCCAATAATCAACCGCCTGTTTGGAGGAGATACCGCAGAATTGCATCAGCGCGGTGGCCGCTACCGCTCCGGTTGCATGAATACCGTTCCAGCAGTGGATGAAAACCGGCTTACCCTTGGATTTGATGGTCTTGTATATCTGTTGATGTACGATCGCACGCCCCTTGCCTTCCCAACCTTCGTAGCTGTAGTCAAGGTCGCCTTTTGGGCAGTGAATTACGGACGGACCATGGAATCCGGTGCTATAGAGATAGTAGGCGGTCCCCATGCCCTGATCGCAAAGAGCGTCGAGCTCATTCTGATTGAGCGGGCCGCGGCCGTTGTTCGCGCCGCCCCGATACAGGGCTCCCGGCATCACTTCGCGGTAATCTCGAATCCCATGAAACTGTACTCCGGGTCGCATGATCTTGTTTTGGGCCAAGGCCGTGCCGATATTCATTAGACCTGCGAATACAAAGAGTAATACAAATCGTCTCATCATTTGTTCCTCTGAAGGAAGGGCATTCTACTTCGTCCCGAATGCCTTCTTTGCGATGTCGAGATATGCTTTTTCGACCGGTCGAGTTGCCTGATGGAAGGCCTCGGAGTCCGCTTTTATAGCCCCATGATAGCGACGCGCGTCAGGCTGACGCCCATGAGCGAGTCCCAGTTGGTTCGCATCGTAGATTTCGAGCTCATCCAGAAAATCGAGCTTTTTCATTTCTCTGCTCGAGTAGGGCACGTCGATCAGTGAGACGCGCTTCTCGCGGATCCAGAACAAGCCGCCGCCGCGCAGCCCGACGAGATCATAGTCGGAGCCTTCGAGGCCGGGCCAGAACGCGAGCCGAATTTCTTTCAGTCGCTGTTGCGGAGCAGGTTGAGGCTGGTACTTCGCGGTAGCCGGTTCCTCATATTGCTTCAATTCCATGATCCTTCGTCCGCCGTCGTCGGCTTCAATCAGCACCCAAATGCGCAGATCTCCGGCACTCCCACCGCGTCCCAGTGGGCGAATCCCAATATCGATCACTTTGACTTTGGGAAACACGCGTTCGACGCTCATCCGGTCAATTTTCCCGGCATAAGGTTGAATCTCGCCCTCCCTAAAGATGAATCCCTTATCCGAGGATCTCTTGCGCAAGTATTCCGTCGCGAGCGCGTCATATTCGGAGACTGGCATTTTGAGCAGATCACGTACCTTCTTCGGCGGATCGAGTTCCTTGCCTCCGAGTCCCTTGATATAGGCTTCTTCCTGTGGGCGCCGTTTGACCTCTTTGTCGGTAGCTTTGGACGCGATCACGAATCGAATGAAATCGAGCACGAACGGACCACGGCCGGCGTCATCGAAGTCGACGTTGACGTACCTCATCTTGCGCGAGCCGTTGACCGCGCGTAGGGGAAGCACGGCGAAGTTTCCGGCATGAGGATCGCCAGCCAGCATCCCCTCGTAGCCGAGGTAAGATTTGAGTTCGTTCAGGTCAACCTGATGTTTCATGGTGGTCCAATAGTGGACCGTGTTGCTGCGAACTAGTTGCGAGAGGTCCTTGGACTCCCCGACTTGTTCGAATGTGTCAATGTTTGTCGATCCACTATTCATTTCCCCCCCCTCGCTAGGCTACCCGCCGACAATCCGCTCATCCATAGAAGGGAAGCTCTCTCGATGGGCTGCTCGTACTGTCATGGCTTGATACCGGCGTCCCTTAGGTCGCAACTCTGAGGCTTCAAGGGTTGTCCGGAGAAATGCGCCTGCAGATCCAAATCGAGCTTGAGATGACCCTGAGTGCATCCTTGATGGAGCTTGGCCGCCACGTCTTTGAGATTCTTGCGCACGCTTGCGTAGTCGTTGGAAGTAAAGACCAGTTCCTGGAAAAAAAACTCTCGGGTTTGAGGCGAATCCGCTGTCGCATCGAACTGCAGGATGCGCCGATAGGTGTCAGGATCGATATGGGCAACGCGATCGATCAGGCTCGCCTTTCGCGCGACATTATTTTTCGAGACGCCGCAGTCGTTATCTTTTAAAAGCAGCGTTTTGACCTGTACCGCCCCTAGCTGCGCAACCTGAGCGGGAGTTAGTTTGCTGTCCGATTTCAGTTTCAGGCTTCCGTCCGGGTTTGGATCTGCGCTGTCTCGATAGTAGTAAGTTTGCCGGTAGTGAATGTTGCCGAAACGATCTTGCTGGTTCATCAGCGTATCAATAACGATCAGATCGGCAGCGTCTCGGAGCTGCACCATCTTTTGCACGTTTTCAACGGTGAAAATTCGGCCCACGAGCGTGCTGATATCGTCGTTCCGTGCGAGCAATGCCACAGTCGGATTCCTGTCGCGGAAATTTATGGCCCGAGCCACGTTGTTAGGGCCGCCATTGAAGAACTCGGCGTAGAAGCTCTCGCCGATCGGATTCACACTGAGCGCGCCATACGACTGCGTGAAGTCGTCAGTCAGCAGTGAATCGCGGCGGCTGGCGGCCGGGCCCGCGGTAAGCTGCGTCATCAGCCCTGCCCAGGTTTGATGAATCAGACTGCTTGGAGCGGTTTCGGACAAAGCGATGCGGCCTAGCGCGATCTGATTCTGTCGATCGAACGTTCTCAGGACGGCGGGAGGTACATCTGCGATACCGCCCAGCATCCGCGACACGTGATAGTAGCCGAGGATCGAAGGCGTATAGCTGCAGCTTGTGCTCAGTTTGTATTTTGCGACCTTATTAACGCCGCCGGCTTTGCAGTGCGCAGCTTCAACCTGGCTAAGAGACGACCCTTGGGGAACGGAAAAAAAATCCAACCCGGGATTGGTGCTGTTGGTCTTCGGACAAACAGCGGCGTTAGAGTGCTCGTCGATATTGCAAAGCTGGCCTTCCGCCTTGAGATCTTTGTCGGAATAAGTGGCGTCGCTGAAATGCTTCGGTATTACACAGATCTCGGATCCTCTACCTGGTACCGGAATCTGCACTACTTTCTCGCCCCGCTGAAGATGCACGGGTAGACCAGCATAAACGATCGTCGAACTAAGGTAGGCTAAAAAAAAGAGCAAGAGACAAGGCCAGCGAACGAGTCTCAGCATTTGTTCCTCCGCACTTCGACCCTAATCGAGTCCGAGGGGGAGCAAGCCGCTTTTCAGCTGCCTTTGCACGAATGGTTGCTAGAATGCCAGCGAATCCCACCCCTTGTGAGCTGATTGATATACATAAAGCCTTCCGAGATTTCTAGGACGCGCTGACACCCTTCTCACGATTCTTGCGTTGATCCGAGAATGAATGGTTTTCCATCAAGGTGCCTCGAAGAAGCTGATGTCCTTAGCCATTTGTCCTCTTTAACTAGACACATGAAACTATATTAACCAATGATTGGCGAATCCAATCCTTATTTGTAGGCTGACAAACCGGATCCTGCGAAACTCAGCTCACCTCTACTCGACCACATGCTCCCACTCTGTTTCTTCCGGGTGCTTGCGCCAATGCCTAGAAGCGATACTCGTCGTCAATTGCGTTTGTATTTTGTCTGGTATTGGTGCGAATCTGAGTCCAAATCCACAGCGGAAAATGCCAATAGCAGTTCTTGTCCGCCACACAGAGGCAGATCGATGTAGCGCACGTATTATGCTTCAAAAGTCTACCAGCTCATCAGCCTGATTTTCGTCACGTCGATTGAAGGGGGACCATGAATCGACAGAACTCCGGTCTCGGAGCGTTGCTGATTGCTGCGCTGGGCGCGATCGCACTGGTGGTGCCCTTAAGCCTTGCGCAGTCATCGCCTCCAAAACCGTACGCAGTTTCGTTGAGTCCCGCATACCCTTTACCGGCCGGGCAGCATGAGCTTACTGAGCACAGCGCCGAAGACTTGATAGGAGACTTTCTCGACGCTGATCCCGGGTTGCTGCCGGAAGAAGGGCCGTGGTCAAAGTTCGATCGCCAATGGCCAGCCCGGGGTGAGTCCTGGCCACCGGATCGTCGTGGCTATGACGATCGCGGCCTCTATCGGATCGAATACCTGATAGTCACTTTGCCCGATCCCTTGGCGCCCGCACTTCGCGCTCAGTTCGACAGCCGTCTCGATGCCATTCAACGCGCGGCTGAAGCCGACAATTTCATAATCGACCGGCTCGACTTTCCGTGGCCGGACCCTATGAAAGGAACAGCCGCGAAAGGTGAGGCTGGCGAAGGGAGCCGGTCTGATCGAGAGCCTGGGCTGATCCTCCTTCGCAACCGCAAAGAGCGACGTCTGTTGCTGCTTTTCATTGTTGGTGAGCGGCCAACCACAGGAATTCACAAACGAGCCCTTCGAAGCGCCTTGGATCAGACGGCGTGGCTTTCTCGATGGCGGAGCGCGTCCGAGCAAGCTATCGATCCGTTTCTGTCGGTGATACCGCCGGTAGCTGCGGATCCGGACGCTCCGGAACTAAGACTTATGGGGCCCACGTACTCTGGGTCGGCCGACTCGCTGGCTTTTACGCTCAGGACCTGGCTCGATTCGTCGAATCTAGTGGCAAAACCGCGGATCACGATCGTTTCGGGTAGTGCCACTGCGATAGAGCCTGGGCAGTTCTCCGCACCGATCGATTACCGCATGACTACCATTCCAATCACGGCGACCGTATTCGCCAAGTTCGTCATGAGTGCGTTCAAGGCCAAGCCGGACGAGATAGCCCTATTGTCCGAGGCCAACACGGCATATGGGCGCTCGTTCGGTCCGGGAACAACGAACCCTGCGCTCGCAGTTGGAGAGGGTGAGCCGGGTCCAACAAAGACCGGGCCTCCCATCCTGTATCTACATTTTCCGCTTCATATCTCCAATTTGCGTGGCGCGTGGGAGGGACGACCCGCGATCGGCCGGCTCCCGTCGCCCATAAAAGCGTCAAACCTTCCGCTCTCGCGGCAACCTGATGCAAATACTGATTACATAGTGCCTCCGTACTCATCACGCACGTCCGTGGCAGATGAGCTCGTACTCTCCACGCTTCTTACTCAAATACATAACGAACATATTGGCTATATCGGATTGTCGGCAAGTGACGTGGAAGACCGCATCTTTTTGGCGAAACAGCTCCGTACTTACTGCCCCAATGCCGTGTTGGTCTTGTTCAACTCGGACCTTTTGTATCTGCACTCGGATTTCAATCTCGACCTTCGCGGGACGCTGCTGCTGTCGACATATCCGTTGTACAATCCGGAACAGTTTTGGACGTATCCATTTGGAGGCCACGAGTCTCGTGTCCCGTTTTCGGCCGACAACGACGAGGGCGTATACAACGCGACGCTGGCGTTGCTACACGATGAAGGAGCCATGCTGGAGTACTCGCCTCCCTTTGCGAGTGAGCCAAAGCGGCCGGTGCTCTGGCTGTCGCTCGTGGGGAGCGACCGTTTGTGGCCGGTCAGTTTTCGCGGCCCGAGCAGGACGGCGGCGGGACTTTTTACCTCGCACGGCGGAGACAGGTTGCCGAACCAGTTGTTTGCAGTCGCGTATCCTATACCGTTGGTTATACTGTTCTTGCTGGCGAGTGCGGGATACCTGTTGTTCAGCCTGCTGATCTTGAAACATTTTACACCTTGGCCGGGGGCGCTTCTCAACCGCGCGGCGCGATGGGTCTGGCGGCATGAACCCTTGTCGGCTGAAGCTTTTTTCGAGACAGCCTTCGAGGGGCACGCGGCGGATTCAGAATTTCGTCTGCTGGCGCTAGAAAGATTCCTGGGTTTACTCTCGCTTGCGTTGGTGACGGCGGGTCTCTACGTAATAGTGGTTTGCTTTGTTTTCCTGCCCGTCGGCACAGCGTTGGCTGGTTTGCCTGGAGTTGCGCCCAGGGTTAACACATTGGCGTTCGCTCTGGCCCTCGCCGTGACGGTACTGGTGCTTGGCGCGATCGCGATTTGGGCACTTACGCATGCCGTCGCTCGCAGTGGCCGAGGAGTTCGAGGTGAATTCTTAAAGACCCTGATTCGCTCGACGGTTCCCTTTGGCGTCAGCTTCTTGCTTCTTGGTTACGCATTCTGCGTTGGCATATATACTTGGCGCGAGCCCGCGGCCGACGAGTTTGCACACGATCGCATTGCGGCATTGTTGCTATTTTTTAGGGCTGCGAACCTTCGCGACGGGGTATCGCCGCTGGCAGCGATACTGCTCGTCGGCAGCGCCGGACTTGTTTTGCTCGGTTGCTCCGTAAGGCGGCTCAGCCTCCTGGAGCAATGCCAGATAAGGAGCGGCTTTCTTTCCTTCGGCACCGCCGAAAAGTCATGGCGCGGGGTCGGTGAACTGGAGGCGCGCATTCGCGAGCGCCTGGAGGGCGCTCCTATAGAATTGCCTGGTGGACGGCTGTTTGCATTGAGCTGTGTGATAATCGTGGGTTGGTTTCTCATCCTCGGATCGGGCAAGTCGATCGACGGACGCTGGTTCGATTTTCTGGTCGGATTTGCTTCGCTCGGCGTTTTCGCGGCGCAGTCGTGGGCGCTGGTACGTCTGGTCTGTGGGTGGAGAGCACTCCGACTTCTCTTACGTCGCCTCTATTGGCATCCAACGCGGGTCTCGTACGAAGAGTTCCAAAAGCATCTGCCTGGCGGACAGCGTTTGAAGCTGACCGAACCGCCCCCAACGACCACCGCGCTCGAATACTCGCTGGAAAGAGCTCGGCAGATTATCGCGCTGTTGGTCGATTCTAGTAGTACGGGGAAGGCGCCCGGCGCCGCAGATCTCTGTCAGGAACTAGGCGCGGATGTCAAAGAAGTCGAAGACACCGTCTGGAACACACTCGGCGCCATGGCTGACGATGACTGGAGGACAGCGGTCAGACTAAGATATCAAGCTGAGCGTGCTCTCGCACACCTTACCAGAAGAGTCGCGGTCATTCTGGAGCCTCTATGGCGTCTTGGCGACGCGCCGCGGCAGCCGGCAGAGTTCGAAAATAAACTATTTGAACAGGGATCGCTCTTCGTTGTCAGCCGCGTCGTCGATTTGCTGCGCCAAGTCTTCCCCCACTTTCAAAATTTGGCGTTCTTCGTGACAGCAAGCATACTGCTTATGCTGCTGGCCGTGAGTTCCTATCCGTTCGGCCATAGGGACACGCTGCTGTGGATTGCCTGGCTCGCAGTCGGATCTGCCGTGGGCGCGATGCTCTATGTGTTCGTGTCGATGAACCGGGATCGCGTATTAAGCTTGCTTCAGGGTACTACTCCGGGGCAGCTCACCTGGAATAGCACCTTCGTTACGCAGGTCGTGATCTATGGGCTGCTGCCGGTCCTGGGCCTGCTCGGCGCTCAATTTCCAGGGCAACTGAATCAGGCCTTCTCCTGGGTGTCCAGCCTTGCGGGGAAGTCGTGATGACAGGTCGTCTCTGTTAAAAATTCCATCCCTGAAGAGCCGTCTGGATCTGAGCGTCCGTGACTTGGCGCCCGGCCGGAGTCACACCAAAACATTTTCGCCTAAGCGCACGCCTCCAGACTCACTGATCGCAAATAAATTCTTGAGCTCATCGAAGAGGCGAAGAGTTTTCTCACTGTTTAACTCGAGCTTCGCGATCTCACCTGCCTTAATGCTGCTAAGGGGAGGGCTCGGGATATCCTCCCACTGTTCTTTTGTGCCTTTGCGCTGGTGGATAAGTGAGACTCGCACCCCTGCATCGGGATCTTTTAACGTTCGTGACAATTTGCGGCCTCAGCAGGAGCCGGGTGTTCACCGTCTCGGTTAAAACCCTATCTTCCAAGCTAGCGGATTGGGTTGACGTACTTCGCATTGTGTACTCTTCGACCACTGCTTCAAACCTCCTCCCTAATCGAAACCTTCTAATCGAGGCGCGCTCTCCTTGCCCTTTCCTCATCGATCGGGCGTGACAAAATGCGCCCTACAGCTTGAGGAGCGCGGGACCCTCGTTTTTCACGCTGTTTGCGAGCGACGAGGCGGGCTGCATCACGAGCAACTCCGAAGGCGCCAGCACGAGCAGCCGTTTTAGCGAGAACGGGTCCTCCTCTAAGCGGATTTATCCAGTCCTCCGCCGCGCGTTCGTCGAGAATCACCGGCATTCGGTCGTGAATCTCGCCGATCACCGCATTCGCTGCGCACGTCACGCTCGTGAACGTGACCTCGGGCTTGCTCCGTTCCGGGTACCAGCTTTCGTACAGTCCGGCGAAAAGCATCAGATCACCGGCGCGAGGGTGAATCCAGAGCGGTTGGCGGTCGCAACGCAGCGCAGATCGGTCAGCACGTCACGTGGAGAATGGCATTTGTTCTCTTGGGTTGGTTGGCAAGTGTCTCGATAGCTTCCTCCGTGGGCAAAATCAGCAGAGCGACTTTTCGGCGGCGCGCTTCGAGTTTCACCTCGTCCATCACCGGAAGCGATCCATATCTTCCCGTGCCAACCACGAGGCGTTGGCAATTCCAGGGTAT
>WNFC01005835.1_pt1 | contig 13512 bp, 19 predicted proteins | sample 5400541 | NCBI WGS metagenome assembly WNFC01 (sample SAMN13153342, study PRJNA577476) | soil metagenome | isolation source: 120 cm saprolite under Douglas fir tree site 2 hole 2 replicate 1 | place: USA:California | collected 2015-04-18
ACAGGCGATCCCGCTCGGCCTCCAGCTCCGGAAGCGACGGCTCGGTCATGAGCACTCCTTGTCTGGTTGTGTATATCACAACCAGACTCGCATCATAACCTGCCCAGATGTGGGACCCCTACCTATGTGTCGTGCACCCGGCCTGGTCCCGGCAGGGGCGTGCTCGCACTGCGCTGTGCCGACGGAATTCCGATGCCGCGGATTAGCGAGGAGCACGTCGGCCGGGGGCGCGCCTTCCCTGTGCCGAGATGCCCTCCCCGCCACGCGGCCCACGGCCTTGACGGCTAGCTTCCGTTAAGCTGACTACAGCACACCATCACACCAGCACAGCATCACTATCTTCGGGCGAACAAAGCGCCCGGGGGTGCTGCTGGCGGCGAGCTTCATGAGCCTCGGCCGTGCCCGGAGGAAGCCGATGAGCGCAGACGACATCTACCAGGCCGTGACCGACCGCATGGTTCAGGCGCTTGAGCACGGCGTTGTCCCGTGGCGGACGCCGTGGACCCTGGCCGGCCCGCCGAGGTCCATGTCCACCGGCCACGCTTACCGCGGCGTCAATACCTGGCTGCTATCCCTGGCCTCGCATGAGCACGCGTGGAGGAGCCCGTGGTTCGGGACGTATAGAGAGATTCAGGAGCGCGGCGGCCAGGTCCGCCAGGGCGAGAAGTCGACGCTGGTGACTTTCTGGAAGATGTTTGAGAAGGCGGAGCGGGATCCCGGAACAGGCGATCTCAGGGCCCGCGCGATGCCGATGCTGCGGAAGTTCCGCGTCTTCAACGCCGACCAGACCGACAACCTGCCAGGCCGGTTCTACCCCCAACCTGGCCAGGACCGCCCGATCGACAGGCCGCAGGCCGTCCTGGACGGTTACCTGACCATGGCGTACGCGCCGCGGCTTCGGCATGACGTGGCGGGTCAGGCCTACTACGACCCGGTCCGCGATGTGATCCGCATGCCGCCGATGACCAGCCACCGCAGCCCCGGGGATTACTACGTGACCGCCTTCCACGAGGCCGCGCACAGCACCGGTCACGAATCGCGGCTGAACCGGCCCGGCATCACCAGCCAGGACGCGTCGTTCGGCAGCCATGAGTACGGCAAGGAAGAACTGGTCGCCCAGATGACGGCCAGCATGCTCTGCGCCGAGACCGGCATCGACTCCAAGGAGATCTTCCAGAACTCCGCCGCCTACATCGGCTCGTGGATCCAGACGCTCAAGGGCGATCCCAAGATGGTCGTCTCTGCTGCGGCCGCGGCCCAGAAGGCAACCGACCTGATCACCGAGCCGAGCCGCCAGGCGCTCCGCGAAACCGAGCCCGACCGGCATCAGCAACACGATCGCGAGCTCGAAGCCGGATAAGGGCTAGCCAGACGCATCCGACAAGGAAGAGCCCCAGCATGACCGCATCAGAGCACGGCCGCGACCCACGAGAGAGCACGGCCAGGACCGCCCGCAACGCGGCCCGTCGCGCCGCCATCGACCTCGCTCTGCTAGAAGGCGCCGAGATCATCGGGCGAGCCGCGTTCCGCGGGTCCCAGATAAGCATCCGTGACGTCGAGCCGCTTGCGGGGCTGCGGGCGGCCCGTGGGATCGAGCTGGGAGCCCGCCACCACGTCCGGAATTACATCCGCGACGCCCGGGAGGCCGGGTGCACCTGGAGCGCGATCGGTGCTGCGATAGATCTCGTCCCTGGCGGAGAGCCCGATCTAGCGGGGGAGACAGTCGCAGAGGCGGCCTACTCATACGCGGCCGGCCGACCGGATAGTCAGACGGGCGGGCGCTACGGTCGGTCGTTCTCCTGGCACTGCGCGTCCTGCGACGGGCTAATCAGCGATCGCGGGCCGTTCGACGGGCCTGTCGATGCAGAGCGGGGCCACGCTGGCGGGTGCGCGCGGCTCGCGGCGACGGTTGCAGTCTGGGAGGCGGACTGGGAGGCCGCAGACTAAGACTGCCGGCATGTAGTCGTGGCCGCGGGTTCGCTGCGCCGTGCTCCGCTCACCTGCCGGGTTCTGGGCTGTCGTGGTTCTGGAGGCAGTCAGGTCTTCCTGATGACGAAGCTGCCCCTGCCAGGAACGGTCACCACCAGGCCCTCGTCAGCCAGCACCTTGATCGCCTTCCGCACGGTGCCTACTGCCAGGCCGGTTTCCTGCACTAGGAAAGTGATCGACGGCAGCGCACCCTCTGGCGGGATCTCCCCGGACTCGATGCGCGCGCGAAGGATCGCCGCGAGCTGGAGATAGCTCGGCTCCCGCGAGAGCAGGTCGATCTCGATCGCCATGCAAGCCAAGCTAGCCATGTCAGCTATAGCTTCCCTGGCTTGGATCATGGCTACCATGGCAGCTATGTCAGCTATGCTAAAGCGATGATCCGAATTATCAACAGGACGCTCATGGCGAGGGTCGTGCACGGCGGCGAGAGCCGGTATGACGGCCAGGAGGTGGCATCGTGACGCTCTGCCCGTACAGCAACAACTTCCAGCCGACCACCAGATGCCAGGTGCCCCACTGTGGCGGGTTCGTCTGCCCATGCAGTGGCCGCTGCAACCGCGAAGAGAAGTTCAGCCCAGACGCGCACGCGGAGTTGAACCAGAAGAGTATGCAGGACGAGTTCTGCGAGCTGGCGGCCGACCGTGAGCCTGGCGCCTATGCAGACGTGCCACCGATCAGCGCAGGTGATGATGCTGCGCTGATTGATCTTCGCTGGCACTGGGACGAGGCATACGAGATCGACTGCTCAGGTGGTGCATGGGTGGCCCGGTTCAAGGCAGATACCGTCTCGCTGTCGGGCGGCTCGGCCGACGCGCTGCGAAAACTCATCCGCCAGGACTACCTCGACAGAACGTCACCCGAACAATCTGGCCGGGCAGGCGCCAGGACGGGCGCCATGGTCGCCGGCAACGGTGAGCGCGCACTACGGCAGCTCCGTGATGAGGGCATCATCTGATGACGGGGGCACGTCCCTCGCGTCTCTGTCCTTGAGCAAGCCGACGCCCTGTCGCATCCGGCGAGAGGCAGCGGTTTCGCTGTGCGAGACCCACAGGGCCAGGTCCAGTATCCGGAGCAGGCTGACGGCGGCGGCCGCAGGCGGGCGCAGCGCCTCGATGTCCGAGCGAGCGGCGGGGTCATGGAGCAGGCGGCGCAGCACGTTCGAGGTTCGGCCGGGCACATCGACGCCTTGATCACGACGATGTCGCTGATCGGGCAGAGCCGGGGACGCTTGGGGGCAAGCAGCTTGGCGGCGCAAGACGATCATGGCTGCGAAGCGTTCTCAGACTCGTCGGACGCCCGGAGCCAGACGGTGAAGGCAGCTGTCACGGCGGAGTCCCGCTCTCGTGGCCCGGGCTGGCCAGGCCCCCGGGCATCCAGCCGATCGTAGATCGGAAAGGAGCCTAACCCGACCTAGGTGAGCAAGGAGACTCGAGTCCGGGATATCCGGGACCACAACCTGGCGCGCCAGCCTAGGAAATTCGCAGTTCTCCGATGTTCCCGCACTTCACAGCGATCGAAGGACCTCTGTTCACCTAATCTGACAGCGGTTGGCCTCGCTGCGCCGCTCCCATCTTGATCCCACAACCGATCCTGGCCGCGGCGGCGGGATGATTACGCGGCTTCGGCGGCGGCCTTGATCTGGCGTAGAGTCTGCACGATGCCGCGGCTGACCTGGCGGCCGCGGGGGATTGGGAGCTCGAGCAGGCGGTCACCCAACGGGCACCACAGGAACTCGAAGGATTCGGTCAGCACCGTCCCGGACGGCGACGGCGCGAGACCGAATTTCCAGGCAGTCTCCTCCCGTCCGGTCTTGTCGTCGATGACGGTGAACGCGAAGGATCGCCCTCCGACGGCGGTGGTGACAACCGCCGTAGTTTGCCACCGGTACCATCTGAGCTTGTTGTAGCCGCGGAATCGGGCACCGACGACGGCGGTGCCCGCGCCGTCCAGCCACTGGCAGCGGTAACACTCCGGGCTCCACTCGCCCATCCGCGTGACGTCCGTGATGAGCCGGTAGACCTGGCCGGGCGGCGCCGCGATGTCAACGCTCGCCCTGCCCTGTCTCGCTGTTGGCATCCTGTGGTATCTCCAGGTCTGGACGAGGAGCGACAACCGGTGCCGGTCAATCATCGCCGCACGGACGCTGGCTGTCACTGGGTCGTGGGTAACACGTGCAGGCCCAGCAGCTCGTAGCCAATCGGCGACCACACCACGATCGGGACCGAGAACAACACCGCCACCAGAAACCGGTTACGCATGTCGGCGACCATCGTCGCCATCGACATCCCGCGCTCCCCGCCGTGCCCCATCGCCTCGTGCGGGGCGGTCGCAGCTGCCGCCGGCGCCTGGGGGGCATCGGGCGGGTCGGCCTCAGCCATCGGATGGCAGACATGGGAGGGCACGCACTGGCTGGCGCAATGGTAGCCGCATTCCTTGACCCACCGCCTCAGTTCCGCAACCGACGCCGTGGCGGTGTCGAAAGGTGACCGTGGCGGTCTGCGCCACGGGGTTGGCTTCCACCAGCCGGACCCCGGGCCGGCGGCCGAGGACCCGCTCCACCACCGCCTTCTCACTCGCCCAGTTCAGGCCGCGTACCTCTGACTCGATCGTCGCCACCTTGCCCGCGGGCGTCTCAGTTACCACCTCGGCGCGGTTGTCCCGATATCCGCCGTCCGCCATATCTCGCCCTTCCTCGCCGGGACCCGGTTGGCAGCCCGCACCGAAACGTCATCGTCATGCCAGAAACGCGCAGACTAGCAGCCGAGGACGGCACCGATGACGGCAAGCCGACCGGGCCCAGGGGCTGCCGCCTCAGCGGCCAGGCAAGCCCCACTCCGGCCCGCCAACTGCTGCTTTGGTATACCCCACCGGGGTAGGGACTCGTGGTCGAGGACACATGGCGGTATCGGGGGCGGTGGACCCGGCTCGCCAGCGGCGAACCGGCCCTCGGTCTTCGTCGTCGAGGAAGTCCAGCGCCCGCACCGCTTTGCCGCGGCTCCGCACCCTGCACGGCGCGATCGCGTCGTCCCGCACCGGCTTCTGGCAGGGCGGTGGAATGCTGCCGAGGCGAGGGGCTGGGCCATGCCGCTCGACGGAGGTCCTCAGGTGATGTCCCTGCGGATCGTGCGGAGCGCCCCGGCGGCAGCGAGCGCGACGGCATAGCCGACGAACGCCGCGCCGCCCAGCCAGGGCGGCGGCAGCTGGACGCCTGGCTGGGTGGCCTCGGTGAGCCCATCGGCGGCCACTCCGGGCAGGTAGGCCGTCCAGTTGTGCAGCGAGGTTATGTGCGACAGGAGTGGCTCGACTACGTACAGGTAGATCAGTATGCCCGCGACGGTGGGCAGCTGCCCGCCGATGAGCGCCCCGAGTCCGGCGCCGGCCATGCCGAAGATCGCGGTTGAGGCGACGACGGCGGCCAGCACGGCGAGGTTGCCGTGCCCGGCCAGCGGAATGCGGATGCCTCTGGCCGTCAGCCAGGGCAGCGCGACTGCGAGGCTGACCGCGTCGCAGACCAGCGCGTAGCAGGCTCCGGTCAACAGGTAGGTGGTCAGCTTGGCGGCGATGACCCGGCCGCGTCGCGGCGTGGCCAGGAATGTGGTTGCCGCGGTCCGGTGCCGGAATTCACCGGCCACCCCGATGGCCGCCAGCACCGCGACGAGGGGGCCGGCGCCTCCCGCGCCGATCGCGAACAGTGCGTGCTGCCCGTCCGCGCTGGACAGCGAGGGGGTCGAACTGCCGTGGCCGTTGCTGTACACGATCGCGAGCGCGCAGTAGCCGGCGGTCCACGCCGCGGATGCGAGGAGCATCCACACCCCCAACCGGGTGGTGCACAGCTTCCGGACCTCGGCTGCGACCAGGCGCGTCATGACGTCTCGTCCCTGCGGCGCGGGGGCTGCTCTTCCGCGCGTGGCTCGGCGGTGAGCTTGAGGAAGACCTGTTCCAGGCCGCTGCGGCCGGCGGTCAGCTCATGCAGGTCGATGCGCTTCAGACGGGCGATGCGGCTGATCTCGGCCGCCGGCAGGCCCGTGATGCGCAGGCTGTCCGGCCCGGTTCGCTCCGCGCGGCCCCCCGCCCCGGCCAAAGACGTGATCAGCTGACCGGGCTGCGGAGTGCGGACCGACACCGCCGCGTCATCCTCCGACAGCTCGGCCAGTGTTCCCTGCCGGATCAGGCGGCCACGGCTGACGATCACAACATGGTCGGCGAGCTGCTCGACTTCGCCCAGCGCATGGCTGGAGAACAGCACGGCGCCCCCGTTGCGGGCGTGGTCGCGCAGCAGCCCACGCAGCCACGCGATCCCGTCCGGGTCCAGGCCGTTGGCCGGCTCGTCCAGCACGAGGATTGCGGGGTCGCCAAGCAGAGCTGTCGCGAGGGCCAGGCGCTGGCGCATTCCTAGCGAGTAGCCGCGCACCTTCCGGCGCCCGGCGCCGCCGAGGCCGGAACGTTCCAGTACCTCGTCAGCGCGGCGCAGCGGGTAGCCGCCTACGGTGCAGTAAACGCGGAGGTGGTTGCGGCCGCTGCGGGCCGGGTGGAACCCTCCGGTTTCCAGCACCGCGCCGACCACCCGGCCCGGTTCCGGCAAGGCGGCGTAGCGGCGCCCGCTGATCGTGCCAGCGCCGTAGTCTGGGGTGACCAGGCCGAGCAGCATCCGCAGGGTGGTTGTCTTCCCGGAGCCGTTTGGTCCCAGGAATCCGGTGATCGCGCCCGGTGCGGCGCTGAAGCTGAGGTCATCCACCGCCGTGACGGCGCCGAACCTTTTCGTCAGGCCGGATGCCTCGATCCGGCCGGCGTCCGCGCTCACCGCCCTTGCGCCTTCGTCGCCCGCCGGGCTGCCGTCACCGGTGTGCTCAGCATGATCGCCGCCCCAGGCCGTTCCTGTCGTGGTGCGCCAGCCCGGCCTGCCGGTCGGCGGGCCTGCTCCGCAGGCGCGAGAAGTCAACTACTGTCCTAGTACTATCCCAATAGTAGATCGCTTCGCAAGCCAGGCGAGGGCGCAGGACGAACCCGGAGGGTATTGGCTACTATCTGAGTAGTAGGCCGTGGGAAGGGGGAGCCGTGCCGGCTCTCGGCGAACTTGAAGCGCAGGTGATGCGCAAGATATGGGATCGCGGGCGGCCGGCGACTGTCCGCGACATTGTCGGCGACCTGCAGCGCGAGCGGCCCATCGCCTACACCACCGTGATGACCGTGATGGACAACCTGCGCAAGAAGGGCTGGCTGCGGCGCCAGGCTGAGGGCCGAGCCTACCGGTACGAAGCGCTGACGTCGGGCGAGGAGTACAGCGCTGGCCTCATGCGGCAGGCACTCGCCGCCAGCAGCGACCGGGCCGCGATGCTGATGCACTTCATCGAGGAACTGTCCGCCGATGAGGCGGGCGCTGTCGAGGAGGCGTACCGGCGGCTCACCGGAAACAGCACACCATGACCATGACCGGCCCGGGAGGCGCCTGATGATCGGTGCGGTATCTCTCGCCGCTTATGCCGTGGTCGCTGGCTTCCTGGTGCCGGCCGCGCTTCGCCGCGACTGGGCTGTCCGCGCGCCCCGGCTTGCCATGGGCCTGTGGCTGGCATTGTCGGCTTCCTGGGTCGTTGCCATCACGCTGGCAGTCCTCGCCGTGACGGTGCCATTCGTGCTGAGCTGGCCCGGAGTGCGTCCGGGCGACGACCCGAGGCTGCTATCGGGGCAGGCCATGCCAGGCGGGATGGCAGTTGCCGTTACAGGACTGTTCCTGACCACTGCGGTCGTACTGCGGGCGTGCGCACATGTGGTCAGCGGCCTGGCCCGCGCCCGGCGCGAGCGGCGCGAGCATAGTGCCTTCCTGGAAGCCGCGGGCCGCCCAGACCGCGTGATCGGGGCCGTCGTCATCGACGACGATTCACCCGCGGCGTACTGCCTGCCGCTAGGGCGGCGCTATCAGGTAGTGGTCTCTACCGCGGCTCTGGCGCTCCTCGGACCAGGGCCGCTGCAGGCGGTCCTTGCCCATGAAAGCGCCCACCTCCGCGGCCGGCACCATCTGACGCTGACCACGGCCTCGGCGCTGGCGCGCGCGTTCCCGCACGTGCCGCTCCTTGCTCAGGCAGGCAAGGAGCTTGCCTTGCTCGCAGAGATGGCCGCCGACGACGCGGCCGCACGTCGCCACGACCGGGCCGACCTCGCTGCCGCGCTGGTGATCCTCGGCACAGCTGCGGCTCGTCCTGCCGCGCTCACCGCCGGCGGCCCAGCCGCCATGGCCCGCATCCAGCGGCTGCTCGACCCGCCCGCCCGTCCTGGTCGGTCGATCAGGACCGCCAGGCTGGCTGCGGGCGGCGCGGCGCTGGCTCTCCCAGCTGTCGTCGTCTGCCTCCCGCTGATCGTCGTGGCGTGCGACGTCGCGGGCCGGGCGTAGCTCTCGACCAGCCGACGTCGGCTTGGCCACTGTTACTGGCCTTACTAGGCGATCACGCCGGGGCGTCTGCACGTGGCTTTCGCACTGTGATGGCATCGCCCACAGCATGGTCCGGGCCCAGCATCTCCTCGTAGCATGATCGGTGTGGAAGCGGGCGATCGCGACTCGGGGCTGCGGCTGGCCGAGCTCGTTGCTGCGTTCTCGCTGGCGACCGACTTGGGGATGGGCCAGCCGATGGCGCACGTGCTGCGGTCCTGGCTGATCGCCGTGCGGCTGGGGGAGCGCCTGGATCTTGAGGCCGAGGCGCGGGCGTCGCTGTATTACGTGATGCTGCTGGCGTGGGTGGGCTGTGTGGCCGATACCGCGGAAGTGGCGACCTGGTTCGGCGATGACATCGCCTTTCGGGGTGACAGCTATCGGGTGGACCTCGCCGGGCTGCCCATGATGGGCTTCGCGCTGACCCATGTCGGGGCAGGAGCCCCCTTCGCGCACCGGTTGCGCCTGGCCGCCAATCTGATCGTGACGGGAGGCCGGGCGGTGGAGCGAGGACTCATGTCGCATTGCCTGACCACGGCTCAGATGGCCGGGCGGCTCGGGCTCGCATCCGAGGTGTGCGAGCCGCTCCGGCAGGTTTTTACCCGGTGGGACGCCAAGGGAGTCCCAGAAGGCGTCGGGGGGCAGGAGATCGCACATACGGTGCGGCTATTCCATCTCGCCGACACCGTCGAGGTGTTCCACAGGGCAGGCGGCGTCGACGCCGCCGTCGAAGTTGCTCGGGCCCGGCGGGGCAAACATTTTGATCCCGAGGTGGTGGACGTATTCTGCGCGACGGCGCCAGAGATGCTCGCGGACATGGGCGCCGTGGCCGAGTTCTGGGTACTGATCGACAAGGAGCCAGGGCTGAGCCGGCAGCTGAGCGAGAGTGATCTCGACTCGGCCCTCGAGGCGATGGCCGACTTCACCGATCTGCGGTCCCCGTCGCGAGCGGGTCACTCGCGCGGGGTGGCGCACCTGGCTGCCACAGCCGCCGGGCTGTGCGGGCTGCCTGACCGGGAGATCGTGACCCTGCGGCGCGCCGCTCTGGTCCACGACATCGGCATGCACGGGGTGTCGGCGTCGATCCTGGACAAGCCCGGGCCCTTGAGCGGCGCCGACTGGGAGCGGATGCGCCTGCACTCGTACTGGTCTGAGCGGGTCCTGGCCCGCCCCGCGGCGCTGGCTCGCATCGGCGCGATCGCCTCGCTTGCAAACGAGCGCCTCGACGGGTCCGGCTACCACCGGGGTCTGTCCGGTGCGGCGATCCCCGCATCAGGCCGCATCCTCGCCGCTGCCGACGCCTGCCGTGCCATGACTGAGCCCCGGCCGTACCGGCAGGCCTTGTCGCTGAAGGCGGCCGCTGCTGAATTGCGGATGGAGGTGCGGTCGGGCCGTCTCGCGGCGGATGCTGTTGATGGCGTGCTGGCCGCCGCCGGGCAGCCCCGGCAGAAGCGGCGCGCCGGGCCGTCCGGGCTCACACCCCGCGAGATCGAGGTCCTGACCCTCATCGCCCGTGGTGCGTCCACCCGGCAGGTAGCGCGCGCTCTCGGCATCACGGCCAGGACAGCCGGGACCCACATCGAGCGCATCTATACCAAGACCGGGGCCTCGACCCGATCGACCGTGACGTTGTTCGCGATGCAGCAGGGCCTGCTCGAGAGCTTGGACCCTGTCGATTTGTAGGGAGAACCCCAACGATGCTGGCCCGGTCGCGAGTACGTGAAAGGCTGGGCGATTTTGGGCTGCCCTTCCACTCCGGCCACGTGCTGGCACTGCTGCGTCTATTCTCGGAGAACGACTTCGGTCCTTACCGGACCGTGTGGCACCGCGATCCGGGCGGCTGTACCGCACGTCACCATGGACTCACCCGCACTGGTGTGGACACTCACCGCCACTCGACTCGAATCCTTGGAATCCTCAACGCGGCGAGGGCGGCGATGCCGCTAGCTACCTGGAGCCCGAGATCGCTGCTCTGGGTCCGGGAGCGCCTCTTTAGCTGCCACGTAATTCCAGCCTTTGCCGTGTGACATGGTCTGCTCAACAGCTTGTATGCCGTCGATTTGTAGGGAGAATTCCCGACGCTGCCGGACGCCGACATCTTTAGCGTGGTCCTCACATGCCAACCAAGGCCTGCGTAAGGGAGATGCACTAATGGCAAGCAAAGCAGTCATCAGTTTGACGACCGGGCTTGAGGATCCGGAGAAGGTCACTGTCGCGTTCCTCGTCGCCGTCGGCGCGGTGGAGTCGAGACGCCCGACGCTGATGTTCCTCGCCAAAGAAGCCGTCCGGCTCGCCATCGACGGCACTGCCACAGGCGTTGCCTGCGAGGGCTGCCCGCCGCTCACTGAGCTGGTGAAGCGCTACGAGGGAGCCGGCGGGCGGTACTACGTCTGCCCGATCTGCTTCAACGCCAAGAAGCTCAGCCAGGACGCTCTCATCGGAGGCGCCGAACTCCAGGGCACGGCCCCGATGTGGGCCTGGATCGGCGACGAGGCCGCGACCACCTTCAGCTACTGATCACAGAGCCGGCATCGGAGGCGGTGAACCAGGCTCGCCAGCGGCGGGGCCGGCGCCCGAAATCATGCCTGCTAAGGCGGAGGGAGGAGACCGATGAGCATTATGCAACGGCCGATTCTGAACCAGATCGATATCACGCACGTGAAAGCGCAAGTCGAACTTGGTCAGCGCGGCCGGTCTGCACAGGCGGCGGGAAAGGGAGGCTGAGCCGTGCCGGATGATCTCGTGGTCGACGCCCTGGCTCTGCGGGAGCAGGTCCGTGAGAAGTACCGGGATGTGGCCCTGAACCCGCACCGAACGTTCCATTTCCACACCGGCCGGCGCCTGGCCGCCCGGTGTGGTTACGAGGCAGCTGCGGTCGGCGCCCTGCCCGAGCGTGCGGTGGAGTCGTTTTCCGGCGTCGGTAACCCATTCTCGTTGCGTCGGCTGGAGCCCGGCGAGCGGGTCGTCGATGTCGGTTCGGGCGCGGGCTTCGATTCGTTCATCGCTGCTGGCCAGGTGGGATCGGGTGGCCAGGTCGTGGGTGTGGACATGACCGCCGAGATGCTGGCGAAGTCACGGGCCACCGGGCAGGCGCTCGGCCTGGATCAGGTGGAGTTCCGCGAGGGCCTGGCCGAGCGGCTTCCGGTCGAGGACGGCTGGGCTGACGCGGTCATCTCCAATGGCGTCATCAACTTGTGCGCGGACAAGAAGGCAGTCTTCGAGGAGATCAGGCGGGTTCTCAGGCCGGGCGGGTGGCTGCAGTTCGCCGACATCGCCAACGGCCGGGCCGTACCGCCCGAGGCGCTGCGCGACATCGACCTGTGGACCGGTTGAATAGCCGGCGGGCTGCCCCGGGCGGGCTGGCGGAAGATGCTGGAAGACACCGGCTTCGACAGCATTGTTACCGGTGACGCGACTGATACCTTCGGCGGCGCGGCTGGCGAAGACAAGGCCAGGGGCTTTGAGGTGCTCGGCTACGCCTTCCTCGCCCGCAGGCCGTGAACACTCCAGGACGAGTCATGGCCTCGCCCTGGCGGCGTGCTCACCGGCTGCATTACCCGCCCGCGGCCGGTCACCGTCTTGCCCAGGTGCCCTCGGGTAGAGAGAGTCGCACCTTCCGCGGAAGGTATAACGGCTCGGGCGCCCTCAGTTCCGGCTGGACCCAGATTGCGCTTCAGCATGCCATCGCGGCGTGGAGGCGTTGCTCCAGGTGCGCCCGGGCAAAAGCACGCGGAGCGGCCAACGTCTGGACCAGCATGCCCGCAGCGATGAGCCATTTGCGTCCGAGCCGGTCGGACAGCGCGCCTGCAGGCGCCGCAAGGCTCCGCCTGCCAGCATTGACCTTCCCTAGGCGGGTTGGATCGGCAGGCCGGCTGCACGCCAGGCTTCGACTCCGCCGGAAACGTCGGTGACGTTGGTGGCGCCGAGATCGAGGAGCGAGCCGACGGCGAGGCTGGAGGAGTAGCCCTGGTTGCAGATCAGGATCAGTGGTGTGCTCAGATCGGGGATGGCGTGGTGGGTGGCCCCAGAGTTGGGGTCGACCCGCGACTCAAGGACGGTGCGGTCGATGATCAGCGCACCGGGGATGGTCCCGTCGCGGCGTCGCTGGTCGGCGTCCCGGATATCGACGAGAAGCGCAATAAGGCCATGGCCGCGAGCACGCTCTGTGGTTCGAGTGTGGCGTAGCGGGCGCGGGCTTGGGCCAGAAGGTCATGTATCGTGCGCCGGCCGGTCACAGATGGACGTTAGGTGAATGCGCTTTGTCTTTCAATACTGCCTGGCATTTCCGGGGCCGGATCAAGCGTCCAGCTCACTGGGCTAGATGTCACGGACATCTACCGGCTACTCAAACGGCCTGGTTCGTCTGAGACCGTCCTCTGTGTGATGCCAGCGCTCTCAGCAAAGGTCCGCGGCGCCGAACCGCGCCAGCCCGAGCGCCGACGACCAGAAGTCGGCCCGGGTCTCGGGCTCAGTGCAGTCCAGTACCGGCCCGATCGATGCTTCTGCCATGCGAACGCGCGTTCATTTCGTGGCCGATACCTGACTGGTCGCGGCGGCGCGGCGAGCGGGGGCGTGGGTTTCGTACATGCGCATCCCGACCACGATGCCGCTGGCGGCGGTGAGGCCGGCGACGGCCCAGATCGCGGCGGCCAGGCCGAGCCAGTCGGCGATGATGCCGGCGAGGATGGCTCCGACGGCGAAGCCACCATCGCGCCACAGCCGGTAGATGCCGATGGAGGATGCCCGCCAGGCGGGGTGAGCGACGTCGCCGATGACGGCGAGCAGGGTGGGATACACCATGGCCGTGCCCGCGCCAAGCAGGAGGGCGCCGATGACCCAGGCTGCGAACCCGTGGGCGGCGGCGATCCAGCCGATGGCCGCGGCCTGGACGAGCATTCCGCCGGCGATGAGCCATTTGCGGCCGAGCCGGTCCGACAGCGCGCCGGTGACAAGCTGGCCGAGTCCCCAGACGGCGGGGTAGAGCCCGGCGAGGATGCCGATGGCCGAGAGGGACAGGCCGTAGCGGGCGAAGTAGACGGGGAAGATGCCCCAGGCCAGGCCGTCGTTGAGGTTGTTGACCAGGCCGGCCTGGCAGGCGGCGG
>WNFC01019895.1_pt1 | contig 13512 bp, 16 predicted proteins | sample 5400541 | NCBI WGS metagenome assembly WNFC01 (sample SAMN13153342, study PRJNA577476) | soil metagenome | isolation source: 120 cm saprolite under Douglas fir tree site 2 hole 2 replicate 1 | place: USA:California | collected 2015-04-18
CATTCAGGAGGCCCGGACCGAAATCCTGGTGCGCGATACTCTTGTCGTCGGCATGGGCGATTCCATCGCGTCGGGCGAAGGAAATCCGGACCGGCCGATCGCGCTCTCCGATGACGGATTCTGCTTCCGGCGGTTTCTGGGCGGCGGCGGCGATTATTTCCGTCCGGGGCGCGCCGGATTCCGCGGCGACAAGACCTGCGATACCGCGACCCCGAAGGCGGACAGCGATTGGGGCAAGCACGGCGCCGGCTGGCTCAGCCCGGCGTGTCACCTCTCGCTCTACAGCTATCAGACCCGCACGGCGCTGGCGCTCGCGGTCGAGCATCCGCATCTCGCCGTCACCTACGTTCCGCTCGGCTGCACCGGAGCGACCATCGCGGACGGCGTGCTCGGCCCGCAGCGCGCCCGCGAGGTGGTCTGCAACGGCAAGTCGGGCTCGTGCCCCGCAACGGTTCCGGGCCAGATCGCCGAGCTGCGCAAGATCGTCGCCTCGGCGCGACGCAGCCCCGACGCGGTGCTGCTGACCGTCGGCGGCAACGACATTCTGTTCTCCGGGCTGGTCGCGCAGGTGATCATCGGCGCGAGCACCGAACGCAAGTTGTTCGACCACGCCGGCTTGATGGCTTCGGTCGCCGATGCGCAAAACATCCTGGACAAGGCGCTGCCGACCGAGTTCGCCAAGCTGCGCGCCGCGCTCAAACCGCTCATCGGCGGCGATCTCTCGCGCGTGGTGTTCGTATCCTACGGACATCCGGGGCTCCTCGCCGGGGCACCGTGCCCGGGCGGCCGCGACGGCTTCGACATCCATCCGGCATTTGCCGTCGATCCGGCACGGATGAAGGAGGTGGCGCGGTTCGTCAGCGAGCAGTTCCTGCCCCGGCTGAAAGCGCTGGCGCTGTGCGAAGGCGGCATCCTTTGCAACGAACCCGCGCGCGATCCCATGACCTTCGTCGACGGCCATCAGCAGGCCTTTGCCGACCATGGCTTCTGCGCCCGCTCGCAGGACGACCCCGCCTTCGATCGGGAGTGCTTCTCGCCGGCGGGCACCTCGTTCCAGGAGAGCCTGGTCGCGGGCGCGACCGATCCGCTGGCGTGCAATGGCAGCGCGCGCGAATTCCGCCCCTATGCCGCGCGCAGCCGCTGGATCCGCACCGCCAACGACAGCTATTTCACCGCGATGACGTATCCGGAAGGGCTGCCGAGCACACTGCAGCCGAGCGACATTCACGATGCCACCTGGGGCGCATTGAGCGCCGTCTACGGCGGTGCGCTGCATCCGACCGCCGAGGGCCAGGCGGCGATGGCCGACGCGGCGCTGCCCGCGCTGCGCGAGGTGTTGGGACTGCCGGCGCCGACGCAGTGAAGGCGGAGCGAACAGGCGGCCGGGTCTCAGGCCATGTCGCCGATCCCGGAATTCACGCCGGCTGAATCAAGTTGTGCCGCTCGGGGCTCAATTCGGCGAGGCCACGGTGGTCACCGAGATCACGCGGCAGGAGCCCGGAACCGCGTTCTTTTCGCGCAGGCTGAATTCGATCCCGTCGACTTTCTTCCTGCCGGGCGGAAAGCTCTGGAACACGGTGCTGCCGCGGGTCGCGAGCAACTTGCCCTTGGCGTCGAGGAACTCGCAGGTGATCACCGGGTCCCGGACCCGGATGTCGTTGGCGTTCTGAAAGGTGATGTCGGCGACCGCCAGGCCCGGGAAGCGGAAACCACCGAGAATTTGTCGATCGGAGCCTTCCCGGCGGGGGCGGGTGTGGATGGTTTGGCGCCTGGCTGCCGCGCCGCCGGCTGGTCGGCGGGCTTCTGCTGGGCGAGCACGAGCGGACTCCCGGCCAGGCACAGCAACGCGACGATACAGGGGGCCGCGAGCAGGTTGGCGAAAATAGGCATGGAACGCTCCCTGGCCGGCGCCGCATGAATCACGGCGTCCCGAAGCGGGAATGTACCCCAATACGGTACTGTCGCGGAAATGCCGCGGTTCACGTTCGTGCGGGAATCCCCCGGCAGCCTCGCTCATTTCTAGAGCGAATATCTGCATTCGCGTTTCGCGAGCAGGACTCGCCGGCGACTCGAGCGAAATTTGTTCGGCGGAGAGACGATTGCTGGTGCTGCCGGTCAGGATTGAACTGACGACCTCTCCCTTACCAAGGGAGTGCTCTACCACTGAGCTACGGCAGCGCGACTGGGCCGAACTGAATGGAATAAGAAAGGCTCCGAGCCGCGCGATCCTTGCCACAGGGCGGCCTCGGGGCGCAAGTTCGAGCGGGAGCGCCGTTGCGGCCCGCGGCCCGCGGTCCGCGGCCGGGGATTCGCGGTTCGCCTCACGGTACCTCGGCTCCGATCAGGTCCGATGCCCGCGAAAATCTCAAGCGCCGCAAGGCCCAGGCGCGGGCCCGCGACCGCGCGGCGGGGGCCTCTGGCCGGCGCGAAACCCGCCCCGACGGCAGCAACGCGGAAGGAAAAAAATAAGGTTCATCCCAGAGAATCGCAGAAAGTTCCCGAGTTTTGCCGCAATGGGAGCGGCGCTGTAGCGGCCGGGTCTGGTTTGAGAAGGCGGGGCGGAACATGGATCGCATCAGGATCGTCGGCGGCCGGCCGCTTCACGGCACAATCCCCATCTCGGGGGCGAAGAACGCCACCCTCCCGCTGATGATCGCGAGCCTGCTCACCGAGGAAACGCTGGTGCTCGAGAACGTGCCGCGGCTTGCGGACGTGAGCCAATTGCAGCGCATCCTCGGCAACCACGGCGTCGACATCACCCTGAACGGCAAGCGCTCCGGCGACGGCGAGTACCAGGGCCAGACGCTGTCGCTCTCCGCCAAGGACATCGTCGACACCACCGCGCCCTACGAGCTCGTCTCCAAGATGCGGGCGAGCTTTTGGGTGATCGGGCCCCTCCTCGCCCGCATGGGGCAGGCGCGGGTATCGATGCCGGGCGGCTGCGCGATCGGCACCCGGCCCGTCGACCTGCTGATCATGGCGCTGGCGCGGCTCGGCGCCGAGATCGAGATCGACGGCGGCTATGTGGTCGCGCGCGCCGCCAAGGGGCTCGAGGGGGGTGAGATCCGCTTCCCCAGTGTGACGGTCAGCGGCACCCATACGGCGATCATGGCGGCCTCGCTCGCGCGCGGCTCGACCCGCATCGAGAACGCCGCCTGCGAGCCGGAGATCGTCGACCTCGCCGATTGCCTCAACAAGATGGGGGCGCGCATTTCCGGTGCCGGGACCCCGCGGATCCTGGTCGATGGCGTCGCTCGCCTTGGCGGCGCGCGCCACCGCGTGCTACCCGACCGCATCGAGACCGGGACCTACGCGATTGCGGCGGCGATGACCGGCGGCGAAGTGCTGCTCGAAGGCGCCCGTCCCGAGCTGCTGCAATCCGCGCTCGACCTGCTGGCGCAAGCCGGCGTCGGCGTCGCCGCGACCAACCAGGGCGTGCGCATCTCGCGCAACGGCAGCGCGCTCGACCCGGTCGAAGTCTCGACCGCGCCGTTCCCCGGCTTCCCGACCGACCTGCAGGCGCAATTGATGGCGCTGATGACCTGCGCCAACGGGGTTTCCCGCATCACCGAGACCATCTTCGAGAACCGCTTCATGCATGTGCAGGAGCTGGTCCGGCTCGGCGCGCGCATCCAGCTCCACGGCGAGACGGCGACCATCGAGGGCATCGAGCGGCTCAAGGGGGCCCCGGTCATGGCGACCGACCTGCGGGCCTCGGTCTCGCTGGTGATCGCCGGGCTTGCGGCAGAGGGCGAGACCATCGTCAACCGCGTCTACCATCTCGACCGCGGTTTCGAGCGGCTGGAGGAAAAGCTCGGCCGCTGCGGGGCCGAGATCGAGCGCCTGAGCGGGTAGGGGAGCGCTCTACCATCGGCCGGCGGGGCTCTTGCGGGAGCGCGAGGCCGTCGCTACCTACCCCGACAGATGGTTTCGGCGCCGGGCTCGACCATGGATCTCCTCAAGCTCATTGCGCTCGACAACGACGACGTCGAGGTCATCTCGACCCATCTGCAGGACGCGGTGCTCAAGGTCGGGGACATCGTTTGGCGGCCGTGCGAGCGCCGGCTGGTGGTGGGCCTCAACCGGTTCGACTGGGAAGCGGCGGTCGATGCGGCCCCGAGCTTCCGCCGCCGCCGCACCGCCTTGCGGTTCGACCGGGTGCTCGCGGTCAAGTGCCGGAACATTTCTCGCGACGATCCCGACACGGTATTGAACCTGCTCGCGGTGGAGTTCGCCGCGGCCGATCCGCCTTCCGGCTTCATCACCCTGGTGTTTTCCGGCGATGCCGCGCTGCGGCTCCACGTCGAGTGTCTCGAAGCCGAGCTCGCCGACCTGGGTCCGACGTGGACCACGGCCGCTTGTCCTAACCATCCTCTCACCGCGTGATCGGCTCGGGGTTGACTAAGCCGTCGATGGCGCGCCATTGACCGGCTTTGGCCCGAGATGCCCGATGCCGATCCGCCTTGACGCCGCCGCGCCGGATTTCGCCGAGCGCTTCCGGGCATTTCTCCTGGCCAAGCGCGAGACCGCCGAGGACGTGGAGGCCAAAGTCCGGACGATCATCGCCGATGTCGCCAAGCGCGGCGATGCGGCACTGATCGACCTCAGCCGAAAATTCGATCGGGTCGATCTGGAAACGCTCGGATTGCGCGTCGATCCCGCCGAGATCGAGGCCGCGGCCAGCCGCTGCGATCGCGAGGCGTTCGATGCGCTGCAATTCGCACGCGACCGCATCGAGGCCTATCATCGCCGGCAGCTGCCCGCGGACGAGCATTTTGTCGACCCTTTGGGCGTCGAGCTGTCGTGGCGCTGGACCGCAATCGAAGCCGTCGGGCTTTACGTCCCGGGCGGCACCGCGGCCTACCCGTCTTCGGTGCTGATGAATGCGGTGCCGGCCAAGGTCGCCGGCGTGCCGCGGCTCGTGATGGCCGTGCCGGCGCCGGGCGGCAAGCTCGATGCGCTGGTGCTTGCCGCGGCAAAACTTGCCGGCGTCGACGAGATCTTCCGGGTCGGCGGCGCGCAGGCGATCGCGGCGCTTGCTTACGGCACACAGACGATCGCGCCGGTCGCCAAGGTGGTCGGCCCCGGCAACGCCTATGTGGCCGCGGCCAAACGGCTGGTGTTCGGCAGGGTCGGCATCGACATGATCGCGGGCCCGTCCGAGGTGCTCATCCTTGCCGACCGCGACGCCAATCCCGACTGGATCGCGGCCGATCTCCTGGCGCAGGCCGAACACGACGTATCGGCGCAGCCGATCCTGATCACGCAGGATGTCGCGCTGGCGCGGGCGGTCGAGGCGAGCGTGGCGGCGCAGCTCGAGACGCTGCCGCGCGGCTCGGTGGCGGCCGCGGCCTGGCGCGACTTCGGCGCCGTCATTCTCGTCGAAAAACTCGACGCTGCCGTGCCGCTGATCGATGCCATCGCGCCCGAGCATGTCGAGATCATGAGCGAGGATGCCGACCGGCTGGCGGCAAGGATCCGCAACGCCGGCGCGATTTTTCTCGGCGCCCACACCCCCGAGGCGATCGGCGATTATGTCGCCGGATCCAACCACGTGTTGCCGACGGCGCGCTCGGCGCGGTTTTCCTCCGGGCTCGGCGTGCTCGACTTCATGAAGCGGACCTCGATCCTCAAACTCGGTCCGGACGAGCTTGTAAAGCTCGGCCCCGCGGCAATCGCGCTCGGCCGCGCCGAAGGGCTCGAGGCGCACGCGCGGTCGGTCGCGATTCGTCTCAACCGGCGATGAGCCAAGGCTCGAACCGGCGCCGCCTCGTCGCGGTAACGCTCGACGAAGCCTCGATCGGCCGGTCCACGCCCGACATCGAGCACGAGCGCGCCGTCGCGATCTACGATCTCATCGAGCAGAACCTGTTCGCGCCGAGCGGGCACGACCGCGGCCCTTATGCGCTGCATCTGAGCATCACCGAGAATCGCCTGGTGTTCGACGTGCGGCTCTCCGACGGCGCGCCGGTTGTGGCGCACATGCTCTCGCTCACCCCGTTCCGCCGCATCGTGAAAGACTATTTCCTGATCTGCGACAATTACTATCGGGCCATCCGCACCGCGACGCCGAGTCAGATCGAGGCGATCGACATGGGTCGCCGCGGGCTGCACAACGAAGGCTCGGAACTGCTGATGGAGCGCCTCAAGGAGAAGATCGAAATCGATTTCGATACCGCGCGCCGTCTGTTCACCCTGGTTTGCGTCCTGCATTGGAAGGGGTAGGCGGGATGGCCGCGGCAGGGCGCGCGCTCAAGCCCCATGCGGTGCTGTTCGCCTGCGGCTTGAACGCGATCCGCTCGCCGATGGCGGCGGCGCTGTTCCGGCAATTGTTCGGCCGCAGCGCTTACGTCGGCTCGGCCGGCGTGCGCAAAGGCGAGCTCGACGCGTTCGCGGTCGCGGTAATGGACGAGGTCGGGCTCGACATTCACAAGCACCGGCCGATGACGTTCGAGGAGCTGGAGGAATGGGAGGGGCTCAATTTCGACGTGATCGTGACGCTCTCGCCGGAAGCCCATCACCAGGCGCTCGAGCTCACCCGCACGCTGCCGGTCGAGGTGGAGTATTGGCCGACCCCGGATCCGTCCGTCGCCGCCGGCAGCCGCGAACAGCAGCTCGACGCCTACCGCGACGTGCGCGATCAGCTCATGGCACGCATCAAGGCGAGGTTCGCCTGGCGCCCGGGCGGCAACGAGTGAAGACGAGTGACCGTAGCCTGCATGGAGCGCAGCGGAATGCGGGATGAACGGTCCCGGATTTCGCGCCCGCTCCGCGGCCGCTCCATCCGGGCTACTCCATGCCTTGCGCGGGGGGAGCCGGAGTGTTGTGAAAGCCCGGCGTTTCCGCTAGCTTCCGCGCCCATTCGCGGATGCCGAGGACCCACAAAGCTCGGGAGCCGAGGGGCGACCGGCGAACCCGAACACGGATATCGATGGCAAAGGAAGAGCTACTGGAATTTCCCGGTGTCGTGACGGAGCTGCTCCCGAACGCCACGTTTCGCGTCAAGCTCGAGAACGAGCACGAGATCATTGCCCATACGGCGGGCCGCATGCGCAAGAACCGCATTCGCGTGCTGGCCGGCGACAAGGTTCTGGTTGAAATGACCGCTTACGACCTCACCAAGGGCCGCATCACCTACCGTTTCAAATAATCCCGGCTTTGGTCGAGGCTCCAACCCCGTGCTCGCAACCTCATGATCGGTCGGCCCAAGCTCGTCCTCGCCTCCGGTTCGCCGCGTCGGCTGGCCTTGCTCAATCAGGGCGGGATCGAGCCGGATTCGCTGCTCCCCGCCGAGATCGATGAGCTGCCGATGAAGGGCGAGCTGCCGCGCGCGCTCGCCACGCGCCTGGCGCGGGCCAAGGCCGAAGCGGCGCTGCAGGCGGTGCGGCTCGACGAGGAATTGCGCGGATCGTTCATCGTCGCCGCCGATACCGTCGTGGCGGTCGGGCGTCGCATCATGCCGAAGGCGGAGATGCTCGACGAGGCCGCCGCGTGCCTGCGGCTCTTGTCCGGCCGCAACCACCGCGTCTACGGCGCGGTGTGCCTGGTCACGCCCAAGGAGAGCTTTCGCCAGCGCCTGGTCGAGACCCGGGTGCGTTTCAAGCGCCTCTCGAAGGAGGAGCTCGAGGCCTATCTGGCCTCGGGCGAATGGCGCGGCAAGGCCGGCGGCTATGCGATCCAGGGGCTTGCCGGCGCCTTCATCGTGAAAATCGTCGGCTCCTACACCAGCGTGGTCGGATTGCCGCTGCAAGAGACCATCGCGCTGTTGTCGGGCGAGGGCTATCCGGTGCATTTCGGCTGGCTCAGCGCGGTGTGAGGCATCATCCTGAGGTGGCCGCGAAGCGGCCCTCGAAGGACGCCCGCGCTCCATCCTTCGAGGCTCACCCAACTTCGTCGGGTTCGCACCTCAGGATGACGCAACGGAGGAGAATTGTCTTGAATCTGGCGCTTTGGCTCGAGCGCGCGGGCAAAAGCCACGGCGGCCGGCCGGCGATCGGGTACGGCCGGCGCGTGCACAGGGATTACGGTGAGCTCGCGGAGCGCGCCGCGCGGCTTGCCGGCGCGCTGCGGCAGCGGTTCGGGCTCGCCGCAGGCGACCGCGTCGCCATCATCGCCAAGAACTCGCCCGAGTACGTCGAGCTGATGTTCGGCATCTGGCATGCGGGGCTCGCGGCGGTGCCGGTCAACGCCAAGCTGCACGGCCGCGAATCCAGCTTCATCCTGGAACATTCCGGCGCCCGCGCCTGCTTGGTCTCCGCGGAACTCGAGAGCGGGATCGCGCCGCACGCGCCCGCGAGTCTGGAGCGGCTCGTCACCATCGGCGGCGGCGAATATGCGGCGCTGCTGTCGGCCGACCCGATCCGTTGCGCCGAGGCCGGCGGCGATGCGCTGGCATGGCTATTCTACACGTCGGGCACCACCGGCCGCCCCAAGGGTGCCATGCTCACCCATCGGGTGCTGGCGATGGCGGCCCATGCCTATCTGAGCGAAGTCGATGCCACCGAACCGGGCGATCCGCTGCTTCACGCCGCGCCGATGAGTCACGGTTCCGGCCTCTATATGATCCCGGCCCTCGCACGGCTCGGCGTCAACGTCGTGCCGGAATCCGCGGGCTTCGAGCCCGAGGAGATTTTCGAATTGGTCCGGACCTGGCCGCGCACCTCGATGTTCGCCGCGCCCACCATGGTCAAGCGGCTGGTCGATTGTCCGGCCGATTGCAACGCCGAACACCTTCGCACCATCGTGTGGGGCGGCGCGCCGATGTACGTCGAGGATACCAAGAAGGCGTTGGAGCGGTTCGGCCCGCGCCTCGCCCAGATCTACGGCCAGGGCGAGAGCCCGATGACGATCAGCACGCTCTCGCGCCAGGAGATCGCCGATCGCGCCCATCCGCGCTGGCTCGACCGGCTGGCTTCGGCCGGCCGGCCCTATGCGTGCGTCGAAGTGAGGATCGCCGACGCGGACGACCGCGAGCTGCCGACCGGCGAGACCGGCGAGATTCTCTGCCGCGGCGACGTGGTGATGCCGGGCTATTGGCGCGATCCCGACGCCAGCGCCGCGACGCTGCGCGGCGGCTGGCTGCACACCGGCGACGTCGGCGCGCTCGACGCCGAGGGCTATCTCACGCTCAAGGACCGCTCCAAGGACATGATCATCTCCGGCGGCTCCAACGTCTACCCGCGGGAGATCGAGGAAGTGCTGCTCAAGCACAAGGATGTGCGCGAAGCCTCGGTGATCGGCAGGCCGGACCCGGAATGGGGCGAGATCGTCGTCGCCTACGTGGTCGGGAACGCCGAACGCGCCGAACTGGACGTGCTCTGCCTGGCTTCGATCGCGCGCTTCAAGCGGCCCAAGGATTACGTGTTCGTCGACAGCTTGCCGAAGAACAATTACGGAAAGATCCTGAAGATCGAGCTGCGCGCGATCGATGCAAAGCGGAACGTCTGAATGCTCAGGAGGTGAGGCATACGCGCTTGCCCTCTCCCCTCGTGGGAGAGGGTGCCGAGCGGACGAAGTCCGCGAGGCGGGTGAGGGGTTCCGCTTCGAAACATACCCCTCACCCGGCTCATTGCTCGTTCCACTCGCAACGAGCCACCCTCTCCCACAAGGGGAGAGGGGAAGCGCGCATGGAGCAGCGTTAGAGATCAAATAACTCTCAATCAATCGATGGGAGAACATGCCATGCCGGATCGGCTCAAGGGCAAAGTGGCGATCGTGGTGGGCGCCGGATCGATCGGGCCCGGCTGGGGCAACGGCAAGGCGACGGCCGTCACTTTCGCCCGCGAGGGGGCGAGCGTGCTTTGCGTCGATATCAATCCTGCGGCCGCCGAGGAGACCGCCGGCATCATCCAGGCCGAAGGCGGGCCCACGAGGTCGGCGCCATGGTCGAAGCCTGCCAGGACCGTTACGGCCGCATCGACGTGCTCGACAACAACGTCGGCATCGCCGAGCTCGGCGGCGTGGTGGAGATTTCCGAGGCCGACTGGGACCGCGTCTTTGCCGTCAACCTCAAGGGCGCGTTCCTGACCATGAAGCACGTCATCCCGGTGATGGAAGCGCAGGGCGGCGGATCGATCATCAATATCTCCTCGGTCGCGGCGATCCGCTATACCGGCCTGCCGTATTCGAGCTATTACGCCTCCAAGGCGGCGCTGAGCCATCTCACCCGCACCACCGCGGTCGAATACGCAAAGAAACGCATCCGCGTGAACGCGATCCTGCCCGGCCTGATGAAGACCCCGATGGTCGAGAAGGCGTTCGGCTTCGCGCGCGCCTACGGCGCCGCCGACGTCGAGGAGATGTGGCGGGTGCGCGACGCGCAGGTGCCGATGGGATTCGGCGGCGAGGCCTGGGACGTGGCCTGGGCGGCGGTCTATCTCGCGAGCGAGGAGAGCCGCTACGTGACCGGCATCGAGCTCGTCGTCGACGGCGGCGTCAGCCTGAAATAGCGCCGAGCTTCCTTTACCTCCCCGGCAGGGGAGGTCGATCGCGCGAAGCGCGATCGGTGGGGTGATCTTCCATTCGGTATCGGCAATGCCGATATTTCCCGCATGCCCGACCCGATTCCCGGCACGCGAAAGTGCCCGATCTGCGGCAAGCCGGCGGCCGAGCGGTTTCGGCCGTTCTGCTCGAAGCGCTGCGCCGATGTCGATCTCCACCGCTGGTTCTCCGGCCGCTACGCGGTTCCCGCGATCGAGCAGGAGGAAGAGGAAGAAGGCGTTCCGCCGCCCGAGGCCGAGGAGGAGGGCTAAACGGGACCGGCGCTTCGAAGGATTTGTAGCTCATCCCGCATGGGGCCGCGGCTGGACAGTGCCCAGCCTTGTCTCTATAAGGCGGCGCTTCCGACCGGGGCCTCGCGCCCGGCGGGCGCCCAGGTAGCTCAGTTGGTAGAGCACGTGACTGAAAATCACGGTGTCGGTGGTTCAATTCCGCCCCTGGGCACCATGATTTCAATGCCTTAGACAGACACTGCAGCTACCTGTAGACACTTTTGCAGGCAAGTGTAGACACTTTTGTTCACTCTGTGTTTCTTGGATCCTTGTCGATCATGGCTGCGACGTCTTCGAGCTTCTTCGTGAGGTCGGCACGCTTGGCGTAGTGGCCTGCCATCCCCTCCGTTTTCTGGCCGAGAAAATCGGCAATCGTTCGCAGGTCGTAGCCGTACTCTCGCAGCCTGGTCGCCGCCGTGTGCCGCAAGCCGTGAAACGTTAGTCCGGCACCGACCTGGCCGGCCGCTTCCCAGGTTCGGATCAACTTGAAGAAGCTCGCCTTGTGGCCTTCCTCGGTCCACGGCTTGCCGTAGCTGTTGACGGCGAGACGAGACACCACAAATTCAAATCGGCCATGCAGCTCCTCCAGAGCGTTCGTGAGTCGCAATGGGCTGCCGATCATTACCCAGACGTTTCCCTTCGCTGATCGCCGCCGAATGGTCCCCTTCTGGCGATCCCATGCGGTAGGTCTGAGGTTCACGACTTCCTTGCGCCGCAGGCCGAGCAGGCCTGCCAACAGGATGGTGACTAGCAAATGCAACGGCGCCTGGCTCAGCGCGAACGCCCATTCTTTGTCCGTCCACGGCCGGTTCCTGTCGTCGTCCTCTACAATCGCGCCGCTATGGGATGCCTGTTCGTCGTCGGGATTTTGCCGCGTGTGCCTCGGTCTCGACGAGCTCGCGTTCAATGCCATGTTCGAACGCGACCGATAGGATCGAGAGAACGTACGATGAAGTTCGGTAGCCGTGCTTCTCGACCAGCTTGTCCTTGAGCTTCGAAATGAATGGTCTTGTGACCTTGATGAGCGGCATGTCGAATAGGGGCCGCACCTTCTCGATCATCCTGTCGTACTGGCTGCGCGTTTCATTCGCCAGATCCAGGAACGCGCGCGACGACCGATATGACGCCAACAACGCGCCGAGGGTTCCCGGCTTCGAATGGGCTTCGGCTGATGACCGCCCCTCGATGGCGGCCAGTTCCGAAAAGAACTCGGGCGTACCCTGCGGTGAATGGATCCGGATCCCGGTCTTCCGATGATAGACGTACTCCTGGGCGCGCGGCCGAGGCCGATACCGCTTGAGGCCGCGAATTCGAACGACAGTCATTTGTCGAGCCTCCCAAGATACTCTTCAGGATCGAGGTCGGCCAAGCCGCCATCGCCTCTGGTATTGTTTTTCAGGTCGTCAATCCACGCGTCGAGATCACAAACGTCATACCGTAACAGTCGCGGATCGCCTCGTCCCAGGTCAATCGGTTTGACGGGGCAGATCCGTAGGAACACTACCTTCGACAGTCTACAATATTTTGCGGCCTGAGCCTTTGAGAGCAAGCGCATGAGGTTACCCCAAGTAACGAAACGCTCTAGTTGAGCCCTGATAGTTCTCTCGATGACAAGCCGACGCCGAACATGTTCCCGCCGCAGCCCCGCCTCGCACCGCGGAACAGACGTAACCTGATTGCGGCCACTCAGATATTTTGCTTTTGCCAGTCTGAAAAATCCTTAGGGAGTTTACTCAGGTAATCAGTGCCGTGCATTCGATCGAAAAATTCGGCCAGATCTCTTAATTCGTTGTAATTCTCGGTGACCTCGGTCCTTAAATGCTCGCCTCGCGTTACTTGTAATTCAAAAAGCCTGTATGTGCCCTCCCAGCGAAAGTTGATACGCCTCGCGAGTCCGAGATAGGATAGCACGTGACATGCAAATTCAATCTGGCGCGCGTACTTGATGAAGATCCCAGGATCGTCGTAATCAGCTTGTGGATCGTAGTCACATATCACCCATTTCAGCATGTCTTTAACCGCTAAGTTGCGGCGTATCAGCTGTCGCCGCTCGTCGACGGTCGCCAGTCGCCGTCGAGCGGCCCGAAGCCTCAAAGATACCTTGCGGTACCTCATTTTAAATTGCTTAGATACGTTACCGTATTTCATTTCTTAACTCCTTGTTGACGTGCAGCGATGGCGCTGACATGTCTGGTTTCATTTTACAAGAGTGGTTTTCGGCAGGAGAATCGCTTCCTGGGTTCAAATTTGATTAAAGAAGGGGCAAGAATTGCGTTCGTGCGAACGCTATGTACAAAGCGCTTTGCTTACAGTTCTCGGCAACGATTTCGCGATTTGGTGAAGTCAAATGTGAATTTCGAAAATGCACGAACGCCCGCAGAATTGGCCAGGGCTAGCGACCAAAATAAGAAGAGCGTTTATCCCGAATCCGAATAGAGAATGAGAGTATGTCAGCGGAAAGATGATTTTGATTTTTGTAAAGTAATTCGCGTTCGTTTATAAAAAATAGAAAGAGAGCAAATGAAATTGAGATCGTGGAATAACGGCACAGAGACTCCCAATAACCCAAAATATTATACCAGATCGGAAAATCGAGAGCAAGAACAGATGCGTCGCCTCGGCCTCGAGCGGTTCGAGACGACTGCCCAGTGCATCGAGCGACGGCAGCGAATGGCCCGTAGGCTGGGCAGCGCTGGATTGGATTCCAAGGTTCAGAGCTGGCTCGAACAGTGCCTCGATGACG
>WNFC01005836.1_pt1 | contig 13510 bp, 11 predicted proteins | sample 5400541 | NCBI WGS metagenome assembly WNFC01 (sample SAMN13153342, study PRJNA577476) | soil metagenome | isolation source: 120 cm saprolite under Douglas fir tree site 2 hole 2 replicate 1 | place: USA:California | collected 2015-04-18
TTCGACCTCGCGCCGTCGACCCCGATCTTGCCGATCACATAAAGGATGAGGTCCTTCGCCTCGACCCACTCTTGCAGCCGGTTGTGATACACGAACTTCAACGTCTCGGGCACGCGGAACCAGAGCTCGCCGAGCGCCAACACGCATGCGAGGTCGGTGGAGCCGATGCCGGTGGCGAAGTTGTTCAACGCGCCGTACGTGCAGCTGTGCGAATCGGCTCCGACGACCAGCTCGCCCGGCAGCACCAGGCCGTGTTCTGGCAGCACCGTGTGGCAGATGCCGCCCTGCCCCACCTCGAAGTACCACTTGACGCCCATCTGGTGCGAGAACTCGCGCGTAAGCCGGCCTAGGGTGGCGCTGGCGGCGTCCTTCGCCGGTTGGAAGTGGTCCTGGGTCACCGCCACCCGGTCGGGGTCCCAGATCTTCTCCGCCCCCATCTGCTCGCGCATGATCTTGCCGGCGGGAGGGATGGTCAGGTCGTGACCCATCGCGAAATCGACCTTGGCCAGGATCAGATCGCCGGGGCGCACGCTCTCGCGGCCGCTCCCGCGCGCGAGGATCTTCTCCGTCATCGTCATGCCCATCAGTGCTTCCTCAGTCCTTCAGCCTCTTCGCAATCGCGTCGCCAGCCTGTGACGTCGACAGGTTGCCACCGATGTCGCGCGTGCACTCGCTGGCGCGAATGGCTGATTCGACCGCACCCTCGATCGCGTCTGCCATGTCAGGACCACCCAGGTGTCTCACCATCATAGACGCGCTCAAAATCGCCCCAATCGGGTTCACAAGTCCCTTGCCGGCGATGTCCGGCGCCGTGCCGTGAACAGGCTCGAACAGGCCGCGGCCGCTCGACGGGTTGATGTTGGCGGATGGAGCGATGCCCATCCCGCCCACGAGCTGGGCGGTGAGATCGGAGAGGATGTCCCCGAACAGATTGCCGGTGACGATCACGTCGAACTGGACTGGGTCCTTGACCAGCTGCATGGCGGCGGCATCGACGAGAAGATGGCGAGTCTTCACTCGCGGGTGCGCCGCGGCCACCGCTTTCCAGCGGTCCTGCCACAGACCGCCCGCGAAGGTCATAGCGTTCGACTTGTCCACCATCACGACCTCGCGCTTTGCCATCCCGAAAGCGTGCTCGATGATCCGCGTCACGCCCAGGTGCGTGTTGAGGTCCTCCTGGGTCGCGATCTCATCCTCTGTGCCCTTCTTGAAGCGCCCGCCATGGCCCACGTAAAGGCCCTCGGTGTTCTCGCGCACGATCAAGAGATCTACCTGGCGGCGATCCTCTCGCCGCAAGGGTGACAGGCGATCGTCGTACAACCGGGCGGGCCGAAGGTTGACATACAGGTCGAGGTCAAACCGCAGCCGGAGCAGCACGCCATGGAGGTATTTGGGATCCGAAACTCGCGGGTCGCCGACGGCGCCGAACAGGATGGCGTCGGCCGCCGCTAGCTGTTTCCAAACGTCATCGGAGATGGCGACACCGGTGCGCAGGTACGCGTCCGCGTTGACGTCGAATTCCTCGAACTCGAAATCGGCGCCCGCCGCGCGCAGCACCTTGATCGCCTCTGGGACGACCTCCTTCCCCGCACCGTCGCAGGGCAGGACCGCAATGCTCTTAGGCACGGGCTGTAGTGGCTTCCTTCTCGCGCAGCTTGTAACGCTGGATCTTGCCGGTCACCGTCTTGGGCAGCTCCGTCACGAACTCGATCATGTGCGGGTACTGGAAGCGCTGCAGCCGTGACTTGCAGTGCTCCTGGAGCTCGGCCGCGAGCGCGTCGCCGCCGGCGATGCCGTCCTTCGTGATGACGAAGGCTTTGATCTTGGTGAAGCCATCGACCTCGACGCCCACCACCGCGCTCTCGGCCACCGCCGCGTGCTCGAGCAGCGCCGACTCGATTTCGATCGGCGAAGCCCACAGGCCCTGGACCTTGATCATGTCGTCCGATCGGCCTTCGTACCAGTAGTACCCGTCGGCGTCGACCCGATAGCGATCGCCGGTGAAGAACCAATCCCCGAGGATCGAACGCTTCGACTTCTCGTGCTGAGCCCAGTACAGCGCGAGCGCGCTGTCGCCCTTGACGTAGAGGTCACCGGCCTCGCCCGCTTGCACCGGATTGCCTAAGTCATCGAGGATCTTGAGCTCGTATCCCGGGACTGGTTTGCCGCTCGACCCAGGGCGCACGTCGTCGATTCGGTTGGAGCAGTAGATGTGGAGCATCTCCGTCGAGCCGACGCCATCGAGGATCGTCAGGCCGTACGCGTCCTTCCATCTTCGCCAAACCTCAGCGGGCAGCGCTTCGGCCGCGGCGACGCAGTGGCGGATCGATTTGAGGTTTCGGTCGCGCGACCCCTCGAAGTTGAGGATCGCGTTGTAGAGGGTCGGCGCTGAAAAGAAAAGCGTTGGCTTTCGCTTTTCAATCGTGTCCAGGACCGTCGCCGGCGAATGCCGGCCGGCGTGGAGGATGGTTGACGCACCAACCCAGTACGGAAGTGTGAGGTTGTTGCCGAAACCGTAAGCGTGGAAAAGGCCGGTGGTCGAGAAAGTGGTGTCGCTCTCCTTGATCCCCAGCACCTGTTCGCCATACGTGACACACGTGTAAGGAATGTCGTGCTGGAGGTGCACCACCGCCTTCGGCTTGCCGGTCGAGCCTGAGCTGTAAAGCCAGAAGGCCATGTCGTCCCTTCTGGTCGGAGCCGGGTCGACCTCGTTCTCGACAGCGATCTGCCCGGCGCGGATGACGTGAGGCGGCTCGGGCGCGCGATCGACCGCTTGTTTGACTTTCTCTTCCGTGGTGCCGTCGACGACGACTACTCGCGCGAGCGAGTCCTCGATGTAGTGGTCGTAGTCCTCGGACCGTTGGAGGAGTGGATTCACGGGCACCGGCACGGCGCCGAGGCGAATCGCACCCAGGAAGGCGGCCACCCAGCCTGGGCTGTCAAAGGCGACGATGATAATACGTTCCTCGCGCCTTACCCCGAGCTCGCTGAACGTCCGCGCCGCGCCGCAGGCCATCCCGAACAGCTCCCGGTACCTGGTGGCGCCGCCGGCCGAGAAAATCGCCACCTTGTCTCCGCGGCCGGCCTCCAGGTTGCGGTCGAGGAGGTCGGCGGCGACGTTGTAGCGGTAGGGAAGCTCCAGCCCCATCTTCACGAGCAGTGTAGTTTCGGTCCGTGGCGGATGATCGGCTGATCCTCGTCTACGACGGCGAGTGTGAGTTTTGAATTCGGCTCGTACGCTGGGTCCAGCGATACGATCGGGCGGGCCGCATCGATGCGAGGCCGAACCAGGAGGCGGGCCTGGCCGAGCGGCTGGGCCTCAGCCGCGAGGAGATCGGGCGGGCGGTTTGGGCGGTCGAACCGGGCGGCTTGAAATTCGAGGGGGCGGCGGCGATCAGCCGGACGCTCCGGGAGCTCGGAGGCGGGTGGGCCGTGCTCGGCGCCTTCTACTTCTTCCCGCCTTTCCGCTGGCTCGAAGACCGCTACTACGTGCGAGTGTCTCGACGACGAGCCTGGTGGTAGGCCTACGCGGCAACTTAACAGCCTCACTTGTTGCTACAAACATCGGTTCGTATGGTGCACTCATGGGAAAAAGGAGTCGCCAAATCGAGAGTCGGCGTCGCATTCGATTGTTTCTGGACCACCTGGACCATCACACCCATCTGATGCATCTCATGAAGCTCGAGTTCTGTCGAATGGCCGCAGCATTCGCAGATTGCAAACGCCACGAGGAGTTGGGGTCGCCCAGCGCCGTTTCATGGATAAGCAGCAATTGCCAACTGAGCGAGGTGGAAGCCGCCATGTGCATCCTGATTGGCCGATATCTCGGAGCTAGCGACGCGCGCCGAGCTACAGCGATCCGACGGGTGCCCTAGAGAGGCACGCCGCCCCTGGTGCTCGCGGCCGCGAAGACGCCAGCGACCAAATAAGCAGCGAGAAGGCAGCACGCCATCGTCATGATTACCAGCGCCGTGCGGCGCGCAAGCCGGCGAGCCGAGTATCCGGCGCCAAGGGCTAGAGAGGCACCGAACGCGATCAGAGGCGTTAGGCTCCCGACCTCATACATCCAGGACCCGCTCAGTGCAAGGGTGGCTGCAACAGCGATCGCGAGACTCATGAAGGCAAACCTACTGCCGGACGATCGCAGCCGCGCCCTTTCTCAAAACGTACTTCTGGATCTTCCCGGTCGCAGTCTTCGGCAGCTCGGTGACGAACGTCACGCCGTGAGGCGCTTTGAAATGGGCCAGCCGGCTGCGCGTGTGCTCGATCAGCTCCTGCTCCGTCGCCGTCTCACCCGGCTTCAGGACGACGAACGCGAACGGCGCCTCCCCCCACTTCTCGTGCGGCAAACCCACGATGGCCGCCTCTTGAACGGACGGATGACGTAGCAGGACGCCCTCGACCTCGACCGATGAGATGTTCTCACCCCCGCTGATGATCACGTCCTTGATCCGGTCCCGGATCTCCACGTAACCATCCGGGTGGATGACCGCGGCGTCGCCGGTGTGGAACCACCCATCGCCCATCACCTTCCTCGTCGCATCGGGGTCGTTGTAATAGCCCTCCATGACCACGTTGCCCTGGACAACGATCTCGCCGAGGTCCTGGCCGTTCATGGCCACGTCGTCGCCCGAGTCGTTGACGACCCGCAGGTCACCGGAAGTGATCAGCTCGACGCCGGTGCGGGCTTTGATCACCGCGCGGTCGACCGGCGCCAGCCGCCGGTGCTCCGGGCGGGGCTCGCAGATGGTGATGAACGGTGACGTCTCCGTGAGCCCGTAGACCTGTGTCACCTCCCAGCCGAACTCACCCTCCATGCGCTCGATGGTCGCCGCCGCGGGCGGCGCGCCCGCCGTGACTACGTTCACGCCTCGAAGCACGTCGCCTCGTGCGGTGGCCGGCGCGTTGGCGAGGGCGATCAAAACGGTCGGCGCCGCGCAAAGCCAGCTGACGTTCTCCGTGCGGATCAGCTCGAAGACCCGCGCCGGATCCACCTTCGGCAGGCACACATGTGTGCCCCCGACAGCAGTCACGATCCAGACGAAAGTCCAGCCGTTGGCGTGGAACATCGGCAGCGTCCACAGGTAGCGATCGTCGACGCCCAGATGCAGATGCACGAGAGTGCCGACGACGTTCATCCAGGCGTTGCGGTGGGTGATCATCACGCCCTTCGGCTTGGCGGTGGTTCCGCTCGTGTAGTTGAGAGACAGGAGGTCACCCTCAGCGATCTCTGGCCGCTTGAAGTCCGGGCCGTTCGCCGCGATCGAAGCCTCGTACTCACTCCATCCTTTGCGGCCACCCGCGCTGCCGAGAGCGATGAAATGCTCGACCGTCCCCAACTGGCTGCGCACGCTGTCGATCGCCTCCATGTGGTCTGGGTGGACGCACAGGACTTTCGCTCCCGAATGCGTGGTGATGTAGACGAAGTCCTCCGGCGTCAGGCGATAGTTGATCGGCACCAGCACGGCTCCGGTCTGGGGCACGGCATAGAAAGACTCGAGCTGCTCGTGCGTGTTGGGTGCGATATACGCGACCCGGTCGCCCCTCTTGACACCAAGCGCCTGCAGGGCCGCCGACCACCGATCGCAGCGGTCGAAGAACTGCTCATACGTCATCCGCACGTCGCCGTCGACGACGGCCTCGCGGTTTCCGTAAAGCTTCCGAGCCCGCCTCGCGAACTCGAGCGGCGTCAGTGCTGTTTCCAAGTTCCTACGGCATTATGAATTGAGCATCAGGGCGAAGTCGGTCGTCTTGATGCCGCCTACGAAGGCGCCGTGGCCCGCCGGCTCCAGCTCGACCGCCCGCTCGTAGACGAACGCATACACGTTGTCGAGAGTCCAATCGCCATAGCCCTGGATGCGGAGGCCGTATCGCAGGCCCTGGTCCTTCCTTCCCCGCTCGAGGAGGTCGAGCGCCCGGGCGTAGATGGCCTTGAGGATGTCGAGCTGCATCGACAGCTCGGCGATCGTCTTCGGGTCGCCCTCCGCCTCGACCAGCTGGTCGATCTGGGCTTCGAGGTCGGCTATTTCCTTTTGGTAGTCGTTCACCGTCACGACCCTCGTGACAAAGTCTACCGGGGCTGAACTAGTGAATCAGGTAGTTCGAGGCAACCGCCGCGGCGACAAGGATCGCGATGATGTTGACGACCTTGATCATGGGGTTGATGGCGGGACCCGCGGTGTCCTTGTTGGGGTCGCCGACCGTGTCGCCTGTGACCGCGGCCTTGTGAGCCTCTGAGCCCTTGCCGCCCAGGTGGCCTTCCTCTATGTACTTCTTCGCGTTGTCCCAGGCCGCCCCGCCGCTCGTCATGGCCAGCGCGAGGAACAGGCCGGTGACGATGGCGCCGATCAGCATCCCTCCAAGGGCCACCGGGCCGAGCAGGAAGCCGACGGCCAGCGGCGCGACCACCGGTATGATGCCCGGGAGGATCATCTCGCGCTGGGCGGCCGCGGTCACGATCCGGACCGCGGTCCCGTACTCGGGCTTCGCGGTGCCCTCCAGAATCCCCGGTATCTCGCGGAACTGGCGACGGACCTCTTCCACCACCAGGCCACCAGCCCGTCCGACTGCGAGCATGGCCAGCGAGCCGAACAGGAACGGAAGGATGCCGCCAAAGAAAAGGCCGACGATGACGTGTGGGTCACGGAGGTCGAAGGCGACGGAGTGGCCGTGACGGCTGAGCTCCTGGGTGTACGAGGAGAACAGGACGAGCGCGGCCAGCCCGGCCGAGCCGATCGCGTAACCCTTGGTCACTGCCTTCGTGGTATTGCCGACGGCATCCAGCGGGTCGGTGACACCGCGGACCTCTTCCGGCAAGCCTGCCATCTCAGCGATGCCCCCCGCGTTGTCGGTGATCGGGCCGTACGAGTCGATGGCGACGATGATCCCGGTCATGGAGAGCATGGACACGGCCGCGATCGCGATTCCGTACAAGCCGGCGAGGTTGTAGCTGAAGAGGATGCCGATGCCGATCACCGTTACAGGCAGCGCCGTCGCCATCATCCCGATCGACTGCCCCGCGATGATGTTGGTCGCGTGGCCGGTGACCGACGCCTTCGCGATCAGGTGCACTGGCCAGTAAGCGGTCTCAGTGAAGTACTCCGTGATGGCGACGATCAGCACTGTGATGATCACGCCGACGAGACCCGCGAAGAAAAGGTTGTTGGGATCGCTCACTCCGCCGCCCGCTTGCAGGTAGCCGTTGACGCGCATGTACTGCGTCACCAAGTAGAAGCCGACCACGGCCACCGCCACCGCCACAAGGAGGCCCGCGTACAGCGCGCCCATGATCCAGCGCGGGTTGAAGACGCGAACGAAGAACGTGCCCGCGATCGACCCCACCACGCTCACCGCTCCCAACAGCAGCGGATAGATCACCCATGCGATCTGGCCCTTGAACAGCAACGAGGCGAGCAGCATGGCCGCGATCATCGTCACGGCGTAGGTCTCGAACAGGTCCGCGGCCATGCCGGCACAGTCGCCGACGTTGTCGCCGACGTTGTCCGCGATGACCGCCGGGTTGCGCGGGTCATCCTCGGGGATTCCGGCCTCGACCTTGCCGACGAGGTCGGCGCCGACGTCGGCCGCCTTGGTGTAGATGCCGCCGCCCAACCTGGCGAACACCGAAACGAGGCTCGCCCCGAAGGCTAAACCGACGAGCGCGTCAGGGTCCTTGAAGACGTAGTAAGCGGCGGAAACCCCGAGAAGCCCGAGGCCGACCACCATGAAGCCCGTCACCGCGCCACCCCGGAAGGCGACCTGCAGCGCCGCGTTCAAGCCGCCGCGCGCCGCTTCGGCGGTGCGGACGTTGGCCCGCACGGCGATGTTCATGCCGACATAACCCGCCGCTGCCGAAAGGACGGCTCCGACGACGTACAGGGCCGCGGTCGTCCAGTTGATCGCGAAGCCGATGACCACCGCGATCAGCACACCGATGATCGCGATGACCGTGTACTGGCGGTTGAGGTAGGCGGACGCACCTTCCTGGATCGCGGCCGCGATCTCCCGCATGCGTGCGTTGCCCGCCGGGAGGCGGAGGACGAGAAAGATCAACACGATCGCGAAAAGGACGGCGGCAATGCCGCCGGCCACCCCGAACAGAACTAAGTTGGGATCCACCTACCTCTCCACAAACCCGAGTCTCGAAAAAAGCGGCGCGGAGCGAAACTGTATACGAACCATCAACTGAACACTCGGCGGCGCCACCAGACCATCACCCCGCCGAACACGATCAAGCCCGGCATGAGCACTGTGGTGATGAAGATCAGAGTGCTTTGGTCCTGCTGCGTGAGGGCAAGCGGCAGCGCGCGCCCGGCTTTCGGCGGTATCGAAATCAGAGAATCCTGCTCCGCCAGCCACTGGAACGAGGCCAGAGCCAGCTCGAGGTTGGCGTCGTTGTTGGTGGGCGGCATCGTGCGGTTTTCCGCGAAGCCGGCAGTGCCCACGATGACGATTCGGGTGCGGCTCGAACCTGCGTTTTGCTCCAACGTCTCCATGACGTTGAACGGACCGGAGGCGTCCCCCGCCTTCCGGGCGAGGTCCTGGACCGAACGGGGTTGGGCGATCGCGTAGGAGGTGCTCGAGGTCGTCGCGATCGGAGTCGCCGTGACACCGGCCGCCGTCACGCCCGTGATCGGCGTGGCCTGTGGAAAGAACGAAACGCGGCCCTGGATGTCGTTCGTGATCGGCGAGCGTCCATAAGTGGTGACGGCAAGGGTGGTCGGATCTGAGCTCGAGCGCTTTGATGGATCTGTCTCGATGACCAGCGCCCCCGAGAAGCCGAAGCCATATGGCCTCAAGACGGCGTTGAGGGAGTCGGTGCTCTTGGCATCCTTCGCCCACGGCTCGGCCGCGACGAGAAGCTTTCCGCCCGCACTCAGGTAGTCGGCAACCGCTTTCACGCTTGGGGCGGCCAGCTCTGTGGTGGGATCGACGACGGCGACGAGCGTGCAGTCGCTCGGGATCGAGGTGACCTGTGAGAGGAGCACATCGCGAGTCGCGAAGTTGTTCTTGGCCAGGGTGTCGGCGACGCTCGAATATCCGGTGCTCTGGTTGGTGTCCTTGAGGTCCCGCTCGCCATCGCCGATCGCCCAGCAAACGAGAGGCACGCGATCCGATTCGAGCTTGAGCAGCGCGGCTGTGAAGTCGACCTCGCCCTGCGAACCTTGAGCGAGCAGCTCCGTCTTGCCCTTGTAGTCGAGGACGACTGTATTTGGCTCCTTGACCGCATACCGCTTGATGTCCGCGCTGTCGGAGTTGTAATCCTCGCGCCGGTATTTCACATGCGAGCTCTGAGCCCCGTACAGACTGATGAGCGCTTCGGTCTCGGTCTGGCCGTTGCCGGCCGCGGCGCGAAAGAGGCCGACCACCTGGAGGTCGGCGGTCAGCCGTTTGGCCGCGAGCACAGACTGCGGCGCCAGCGTGTTGAGCCCACCGCGCGTGAGATCCACGGCTGCCGTCGACTTCGAGGCAAGAAGGTTCGCCCCGACCAGCAGTGCGACGACGACCAGCGTCAGCACCAGGCTCAGCGAGCCCGCCCGCGCGCGCCGTGCCCAGCGGTTCACCGCCACCGCCGTGACTCGAGCAGCCTGGTCGTCAGGAAGATCGCGCCCACCGCCAGGCTGGCGAAGTACACGGTGTCCCGAACGGTCACCTGGCCCAGGCTGAACGGCTGGTAGCGGTAGTAGCCGGCCACATAGTCGAAGAACAGGCTCAGCGGCGGTGTCGTGAAGAAGCCGATGAGGAACGCGGTGTACCAGATCGCCAGGAGCCCAAGCAGCGTCACGACGTAGGCGATGATCTGGTTCTTCGTCAGGGCCGACGCGAGAACGCCGATGGCAACCGACGCGGCGCCTACCAGCAGCATCCCGATGTAGGTGGAGGCGATCAGGCCGAAATCGAGAGCGCCGACACGGATGGATACACCCGCGACCGCGAGGGTCGTCTTTTCGGGCACGTAGATGGCCAACAAGACCACGTACACGAGGGTCGTGGCAAGGAGAAGCAAGTAGAAGGCGAAAGCCCCGAGCCACTTTCCGACCGCGAGCTCCCAGTCGCGCACGGGTGACGTCAGCAGCAGCTCCAGCGTGCCCTGGCTGCGCTCTTCTGCGATCAAGCGCATCGTCAACACGGGGATCAGGATCAGCGAGAGCAAGCCGGTGATGATGTTGGAGACGCCGTCCATCGTCGCCTCCTGGCCCGCAAGCACCGTGCCGATGAAGCCGAAGCCCGACACGAGGAACGTGAAGACAGCGGCGACGACCCAGCCGATCGGCGACACGAACAGCGCGCCCAGCTCCCTGCGCGCGATCGCGGCCACGTTGAGCAGACCGCTGCGCCAAACCACTGCGTGGACGGCGTCGGCAGCCCCCAGCCCAGCAGGCTCGACCGGCACCGCCTTGCTCACGGGTCGAGATCGAGGTTGGGTCTTGGTCGCCAGCGGTGTTGTCGCGGCCCTCACCGGGGCAGCCCGGCGATGGGTCTGCTTGCGGACATTGGCGCGGGCGCGCCGCCTGGAAGACTTGCTCACGTTTCGCTATCGCCGGTCAGGCTCAGGAAGACGTCTTCGAGGGTCAGCTTGCGAGCCTGCACCTCGCGGACGCCAAGCCCGGCTTCGACTGCGGCCCGTGTCAGCTCTTCACGGAGTCCAGCGCTGTGGCCGCTGACCACGGCACGCCAAAGGTGCTCGCCCTCCGCCGTGACCACGACTTCGTCGACGCCGGCGACCTCGCGCAGCTTCGCTTCGATCACCGACGGTTCTACGTCACCACGGACGAGCATCTCGATTTCGAGGCCGCGGTCGCGCCCATACCCTTCTGTCAGTCGCTGCGGCGTGTCGTCGGCGACGAGCCGGCCCTGGTTGATGATCAGCACGCGCTCGCACGTGGCCGCGACCTCGGACAGGATGTGGCTCGAGAGGATGATTGTGTGCTGCCGCCCGATCTCCTTGATCAGCGTGCGGGTTTCGCGAGTCTGGGCAGGGTCGAGGCCGGCGGTCGGCTCGTCGAGGATGAGCACTTTCGGGTCGTGGACGATCGCCTGTGCGAGGCCGACTCGCTGGCGAAGTCCTTTCGAGAGCCTGCCGATGACCTCCGATCTACGCTCCTCGAGGCCGCAGACCTCGATCGCATGATCGACCCGCGTCCGGCGCATGGACGGCGACACGCCGCGCAGCCTGCACATGAGGTCCAGGAATCCGGCGACCCGCATCTCGTTGTAGAGCGGGTTCGTCTCGGGGAGGTAGCCGATTCGCTTGCGCACGTCGAGCGAGTGGCTGAAGACGTCGTAACCGTCAACGCTCGCTTTGCCCGCGGACAGGCCCAGAAAGCCGGCGAGGATCCGCATCGTGGTCGACTTCCCGGCGCCGTTGGGACCCAGAAAACCCAGCACCTGGCCTTTCGGCACCGAGAACGTCACGTCCTGGATCGCAGGGCGCTCGTCGTAGAACTTGGTGAGCCCCTGAACCTCGATCAACGAACAGGAATTGTGAGCTAGAAGGTCAGGTCGAAGGGCTGGAGTCCGCCGCTCGCGGACGACCAGTCGACCTGCACCCCGCTGACACGCGAATGGCTCGGTCCACGACGGGCGGCTTCGAGCAGATTCTCCAGCTCAGGCCGCGCGCCCTCGGCGACGAACTCGACGGTGCCGTCGTCCCGATTCCGAACCCAGCCCCGCAGCCCTAGACCGTGGGCCTCTCGAACGAGGAAATACCGGAATCCGACCCCCTGCACATCGCCCCGGACGACGCCGTGCAAGCGCTCCACTCTCGAGAGGTTATATGGTGCCCGCATGCCGGTTTCGTCCGTCGTCGCGATCGGTGACGAGCTCGTCGGCGGCTTCACACTCGACTCCAACTCACACTGGCTCGCGGAGCGCCTTCGGCTGCTCGGCTTTCCGGTCAAGCGCATGACCGCGATCCGCGACCGGCCGCACGAGATCGTCGAGCAGCTCGCACGTGAGCTGGCCGACCCCGAACTGACGCATGTGTTCGTGAGCGGCGGTCTTGGGCCGACCACCGACGACCGCACGTTCGCCTCGGTCGCCGATGCGCTCAGCCGCGAGCTCGTGATCTGGGAGGAGACCCGGGCACGTATCGAGCGGCGCGTGCGCCGAATGCACGAAGCGGGCCTGCTGGAATCGCCGGAGCTGACCGAGGGCAACCTGCGCATGGCCCGGATCCCCGCCGAACCGGCCCACGTGTTCAAGAACAAGCGCGGTATGGCACCCGGTGTGGTCTACGAGGCGGAGGGCAAGAAGATCTTCGTCTTGCCCGGAGTGCCGTTGGAGATGAAAGGAATCTTCACGGAGGAGCTCGAGCCGCAGTTCCTGTCCAACGGTTCGGCCGCAACGGTTCGCGAGCTGCGCTTCACCTTTGCGGTCGAGGCTCGCTTCTATCCGCTCATGAAAGAGCTCGAAGAAAAATTCCCGGACGTTTCCGTTGGCTCGTACCCGAACTACGAAACCAAGGAGCTGGTGATCCGCGTGCTGGGTAGCGACCCCAAGAAAGTCGATGAGGTGCTCGAGATCGTCCGGCGCCGGAGCGCCGCGCTGGGCATGACCGGGGACTCGCGCTAGTCGCTTCCCATACCGCCCGGATGGATCAAGACGTGCGTAATCCGATGCCGGCAAGCGCACGGTTGGCGCCAAACGTGCGGAAAGTGTCGCTTCAGGCCCGGAGTTTGCGCTCCAGTAGCGAGCGCTCTGCTGGGTTCTGACAGAGATCCAGCGCCCGGCGGCGTGCTTCGCGCGCGAGGACCGGCTCGCCGACCTGGTCGAGCAGCTCGGCGCGCGTGGAGTGGAAGAGGTGGTAGCCGCTCAAAGAGATGGCGAGGTCGTTGACCTCGCCCAGGGCGACCTCCGGTCCCGCGAAATGGCTCAACGCGACCGCTCGGTTGAGACGCACAACAGGGCTATCCGCCATGCGCACGAGGACGTCGTAGAGGACGACGATCTGGTGCCAGTCCGTCTCCGCCCACGATCGGGCCTCCGCATGCAGGGCCGCGATTGCAGCCTGCACCTGATACGGACCGCTCGCCCGCATCGCGCCCGCGCGCTCGAGCGTCGCGATGCCATCGGCTATCGCCGCGTGATCCCACAATGTGCGGTCCTGGTCCGGAAGCAGCACCATCTCGCCCGAGGGGTCGAACCGCGCTTCGGACCGCGCGAGATTGAGCTTCATCAAGACGAGCAGGCCGAGCACCTCGGGCTGGTCCGGCATGAGGGTTGCGACCAGGCGTGTCAGCCAGAGCGCGTCATCGGCAATATCGCGCCGCATCGCAATCTGGGCGCCGCGGCTCAAATAGCCCTCGTTGAACATCAGGTAGAGGACGGACAAAACCCCATCTAATCGCCCCGCCAGCTCGGCGCCCTCGGGCACGCGATACGGGATGCGCGCGTCGACGATCTTCCTCTTGGCGCGCACGATGCGCTGAGCGACCGTGGCCTCGGCCACGAGGAACGCGCTTCCGATCTCGGCTGTCGTGAAGCCGACAACCGCGCGCAGAGTTAGCGC
>WNFC01009772.1_pt1 | contig 13510 bp, 17 predicted proteins | sample 5400541 | NCBI WGS metagenome assembly WNFC01 (sample SAMN13153342, study PRJNA577476) | soil metagenome | isolation source: 120 cm saprolite under Douglas fir tree site 2 hole 2 replicate 1 | place: USA:California | collected 2015-04-18
CATTGCAAAGCGAAACGCACCCTGACGCGCCAAATCGCAATACCATCTCTTGTTAGCGAACAAAATAGTGACTTGTGAGGACTTGATGTTATGCCAAGCGCCGATTCCGGGGAAGCATTAGGCAATGACGGAACAGTGCAGAATTGGCGGGCAACGGAGGTGGGGAAATACATAATTTGTCAATTCCAGGTCACCAGGGACTGGCGTGGCGTGTTGATCAACTGTCGTGTCAGAGCAGCTCGGCAATGCGTAGTAGACAATACAAAGGGTACCGTACGTCGGGTACCATGAAGGCCTCAGCGAAAGCGCGTTAACCGCAGATATGGATCGTTCATGTGTGGGAACGGTTTCTCGCAAGGGTCTCCATCAGCCAGACTTAATACTCGCAACTAAGGATACTAATACAATATAACACGACAAGGTACCTAAAAATGCGCAATGGAGGAGGGATATGTGCCATGAGGATATGCAGCGAGCAGACCACTTCGGGCTAAGGGCTAATGATAATGTTAAGAGAATCGTTCCAACCTGTGAGCCCCACCCAATACATCTACTACTAGCCTTAGCGGGAGGAATCGTCCGGTCCGGGGAATTTGTGGGGCTCGGATCCATGATGGTCAAACGAGCGACGAGCGGTCGTGAAACGACTAGCGCTGGTGGGGCTGAGATACGATGAACCTACTGCCATGTGCTGTCGTCGACCCTGCCGGATGAGGTCCAGAATGAGAGCAACACCTTCACGCGACTGCAAGGAAGACCTGAGAGACGGGTATTGAGTCCTGTGAAAAAGACGTACTCTCTGCACATTCTTTCTGAAGCGAGCAAGGCCATAGTTCTCGATCTGTTTCGTGAGACCCCATCCAAACCCTGAAACAATCCGGGCTTCTGTAGTCTGTAGGGTTTTCCTTTGAAATAAATCCGTTGAGGCTGGGGTAGGCGAAACTGAAATAGTCCACACACCCCTCTCCCACTTGACTGAAGGTCTGGGTCTCATGTACTTGCATGGCCTTGACGTGCTCGAGGTTCCGTGTGAGGCAGCGTACCACCTTGCCATGTGGGTCCACCTCGCTCTCTTCGATGATCCAACTTTCTGCCCGAGAGATGATGCCCTTTGGCGCCCATCTTGGCAACGTGGCCGTCTTTAGAATGAGACGGGTAGTCAAGAGAGAGCCCGAGGCAGTGAACTCGCGAGAGATCACATCACACGAGATGATGTGTGATGCATATGGGTTTGGATAGCGCAGGAAGAAAGCGAGGGATACAATTGGCCAGGGATCGCTGAAAGGGATCAGGCTGGGACGACAAGTAAAAGGGAGCGGACACGCACTCGTACAAAAAGGATTGGGAAAAGAACCTCATTGAAAACAACGACCCCAGCTGGAAAGAACGAAGAGTGGGTGTGATTAGGAGTGCGAGACGGGTCGTTTTGGGAAAGGAAATGAAATTCCACGCTCCAAGATAAGATTAGATTATTGATAGACGCAATCTACTGTAGTACCATTAGTGTATCTACTCTTCGTAACTGTAACTGTTGTCCTTCACAACTCCTTCACAAGATACTTCAATCCGCAAACCATCGTGCGAAGGACGCAACCATATACTCTTTCCTTCGTCCACGAGGTCGATATAATCCTTCTCCTTATCAGTGGGGTTCTCGACGACCTTTCCGCCGACGTATTCGCCAACGGTGACATACTCGTCGTGTGACACCTCGTGTCCAAACCCCGTCAGGTATGTGCGCTTCGCATTTATCCTCCTTGCAACGTTGACAGATTCCTTGATCCCATAGTGTGAGATATGGGCCAGCGGTCGCAGGCAATCGACGACGGCGACAGCGTATTGATGCGATGGGTCGCTAACCGAAGGTTGGTCCAACACTGCCCATGACTCCTCGGAGATCCACGACACGTCAGAGATGTAAACCACAGAATCCTGAATCTTGAATCCATGACATAGGTATGGAATTGCTGGCACGTCTTGGTTGCATTTGGAACTTGCGAGCGGCTGATGTGGTAGTTCGATTGGTGTCCCTTGTTGTGCCAGGGAGGAAGAGGGGCTAGTTTTCGGCGTAGAAGGCCGCGCAGGCGTCGATGGCGTTGTGACTGGTGTAGGAACGAACGCAGGTAGCGGACTCGTTGACCATAGACGCCCGTGATGAACTGTATCCCATGTCAAAACCTAAATCGGTCAGATAGCAGGCGGTCCCACCTTCGAACGGCGTGATCAAAATCCCAGAATCTGCGACGTCAATAGGAACCTTGTCTTCGAAGATGTGCCACTTAAATTCTGGAATCTGAGGATACGAAGGGTGAGGAGATAGTGTCAAGGTCGTTGGGGTTCCCTTACATCGCCACCTCCCGAAGCGAACTCTCTAGAAACCATGTAGGGGAAGGCGCGCTCGACTTCGACAAAGGTTGCCCGAGACACGTAGACATCGATAAACTGTTGTATCTGACCCCTCAAGGTCCATCCTAACAGCAGGATGCGTGAGCGTGAATGACAATATACTACGTCATGGTACTGCGCCGCACTTACCGCGGAGATCATCCAGTCCATTCATGGCTAGCGGTTCCGAGTCCCCACACATTTATTAAAATCATAGCGCGCTCAGGCAAGAAGGGCGGCTACGTACCATCAGCATGTGCATGCGTAATCAACACGGCATCAATTCGTCGTAGCCCATACTTTGGGAACCACTCGACTGCCGCTGCTTGGAAGTTCTTGCCGACATCGATGACGATAGTCCTGAGGTACGGCGTTGCTGAATGACGCATTAGGCCATTGTGGCTGGAGAACGTACCTCTTCTTCCCGTCGTTTCCGTCGATACATACAACAGCCGATGTATTCCGCCTTATATTCTTCTTTCCTTCCGGCCTTAGGGTAGAAAGACATGTCTTGCAAGGGGATTCACTTTCTGGAGCGGTGAGGCAGGATACATTGGGCAAGCTACCTGATGTGCCCGTGCCCAAAAAAATGAATTCCATTGCTGGGGCCGAGATGACGGGCCGCTCCGTAGGCGTATGGGGGATCATGGTCTGCTGCTGGCAGTCACATTCAAACTTTCGAGTTGGTTTTAAATGAGGGGGTGCCACAACTGCAAGGCCCGGGGTTTTGACCTACTCTCGCATGGTTCTTGAAACGCCAGCCCAAGCGCCTGTGTGATCGCGGTTCCCGGAGGACCTGAGGTGGCGGCGTGTGATCGAGGCCGCGGCCTAATCTCTTCGAACAAACATCACCCTTTCTTTTTTCTGAGCACTCGCGCTCGCGAGTCTCAAGAAACCGCGGCTCAGTCGACACTCAGTCTTGGTCGAGAAAGTGGTACAGCTGTCCGCAGTTCCTGAGCCAGCCCCTCACGGCCACTTTCGGCCGAGTCTTATTTTTGGCTGATGCCTTGTGCGGCTCTTTCGTTCCTCTTATTATTAAAGGGCACTCAGAGCAACAGCTGCCAATCAGTTTTAGTTGACCGTTAGTGCGGCACGCTTCGAGCGCCTCGCGCCTCCAATTGATAGCATCAAATCACGGCGGCATCCACGATTTAATAGTGTACATATTACTCCACATAACAGTACACATATTCTCCATTAGAACATCTACGAGTACTACAATCCTCGGCTTCCAGGTTGCCATGGTTAATAGGCAGAAGAGGCCGCCGGGGAATGCGCCACCCAGACACCTAGTCCGTTCTTATCGGACGTTATAGACTACTTGGTGAATACTGCAGGAGGAGGAGAATCAGTGGTAAAAAGATATTCAGAATGCTATGCATCAAAAGACATACTCGAAACTACGTCTTCGTCATGCACGAGGTGACCGAGCCCAACCTTTTGCGCGTGAGGCGCAAACTTTGACGATTTCCCCTGGACGAGTACCTGTCAGTGCAATCAACTGGGCCCGGAGGACCCCTCACCCTGGAAAGGGTTGATTAGTGATTAATTCGTAACGTGATGAAAAAGAATAGGCACTAACCATACTAGCGCATAACGGAAGTTTGTAGCTAACGACCGATGGATCCCGTTGCACACGTCCTAAATGATATGTGAGCATCTCAAGGGCGACCGAGTACGTCCCGGCGAGTACCTCGATGGTAGACCCTTTACGCATACAAATCGGATCAGTAAGGTCGGGATGTGCACCTCTCTTTTTCGTGTAGACTTTCACGAGGCCAAGATCATCCCATATACGATCAATGAGATAGCCCAAACTACATGAATTCATTAATAAGATACCGCAATACCAATTATAACATACTTGAGGTCAATCTCACAGCTGATTACGACTGTATGGTCTTCATGAGTCAAGCGATCCATCGTCTCGAGACTGATGGCGTCGATTTTGTTGTAGACATCTGAGGATTATATACATGAGTTTCTGGGGACCCTAAGTACTTGTCATACAAAGACACGGTATGTACTTGCGCGTCCCTATTAGACAAATGAGACGATTGAGCCTGGATGAGGAGAGAACAGACCAATGAGAACATCGATGAATTCGTCTGTGGTAATCTGGTATCTGGTCAATTTGGTTGCCTAAATGACAGTAAATGTGACGGACATCTTCTCGGATCATCACATCGCAGTTGTGTAGCTTATCTGAAGACAGGTATAAGAGCTGCCGAGTGCAAAGAGAGATTGTGTACAGCTCGCCAAGATCGTCCGGATTGTTTTTTCGTCGGTCTTGGTAAGTTTCACAGTAGCAGTCAACTGAGGGATTTTTCAGAACGGTATTGGAGGCGAATGATGGGACGTACGGTAATCTACAGAGATTGTGGGTGAGAAAATGGGCAACAGTAGGCCCGGAAATGCTCACCCCGCCAGTTGTTTTCCGCTTGAAGACGACGTCTGGCCTCTTCTTATTGAGGCGAATTCCAACCGCATCCAGTTCAATTTCCAGTAGCCGTCGTTGTTCCTCCGACTTGGTGGCGTCCAGCATCATCAGGATCAAATCTGCTGTCTTTGCGGTCGAAACAACTTGTCGACCACGACCACGACCTTGACTGGCACCTTCCACGATACCAGGTAAGTCAAGGAGTTGTAGCCTCGCGCCTTTATACTCGATGACGCCTGGAATGGCCTAAATGCCTATTGGGTCATTTGCCACACAGGCGACGTAATCACAAGAGACTCACGGTAAGAGTTGTGAATTCATAAGCAGCGGACTCGGAAGCGGTGTGAGTCACTCTGCTTAAGAGAGTTGACTGACGGATATCAGACCCATATGGTTAGATGCAGCGGAACTATACCTTGCCAACGGACGGAAACCCAATCAGGGCGACACGGGCATCCCCTGACTTTTGCACATCAAATCCAGTTCCAGGGCCACCGGACTTAGTGGCGGGTTCCAAAAGCTGGGCGCGGTAGCGTGCAAGCTTCGCTTTTAGCAGACCTAGGTGATACTCGGTCGCCTAAACGAAAGGGAGTTTGAATCGTTCAATGGGGATAAAATGCTCTCAAACCACCTTATTCTTCTGCGCTATAGGGAAAAATGAGTCCCATATTCGACGAAGGAACTGGTTCTAAACACGTACTCCTCGCCATCTCCTCTGTGGGCCAATCACGGTTGGTAAATGAACATAAGGACATGGAAGAGGGCAAGCAGAACTCACCCTCGATCTCTTTGATCTGCGAGGTAGATGTGAGACCGGTACTGGATGGCACGACAAGTGACGCACCTTCTCTATGACGCCCATGATATAATGCTGTTGTAAAGTCGGCAGGAGGTATTAGTAGTGGAGCGGAGAACGTGTGTGTGACAAGCAGATCCGGAATGTGCGGTCCGGTCAACGTAAGGCCAGAGCTGACTTGAGCCGAACACTGGCAGCCTCTCGCAATGCTACGACACATACCAACGTTGTACCCCCATGAAGAAGTGGGTACACCCCAAGAAGACGAGGATGCATGGGACATTCAGCAGCCCTCGAGGTCCATTGCCTTTTCTACCGCGACATCTCCTAATACCTCCACGCTCACGGGATCTGTCCGGCTCAAGTCACGTCTCAAGACATACTCCCCCGCCGGTTCCTTCAATACCCCTTCCTCCACCTCTTCCTCTTCTTCCACACAGGTACCACAATACTATGCAAGGTATCATGACATATTTTCTCAATTCCTCACTCGATACGGGTCTGGCTTCGGCTCCGAAGATCCTAGAAATGACCCCGATAATCAATATTTTCCAAGGGGCCTAAATCAGCCTGTTGATCCTGGAGATAGCGATGAGGAGGACTTTGGACGCACGTTGCTGGATAGCTCCGGTGATGGCCGCGACATGTTCTCTTCATTACTAGTGTCGGGATCGATTGAGCCAGAGACCCCGGAGGAAAGAGAGCGACTCGAGTGGCAGACCATGCTTGCGTCAGTCTTGGACGGCGACGTCTTAAAGTCTGAAAAGACGCGGATAGCTGTGGCGCTCGCCACTTCTGGCGAGGAGCAGGGCAAGTATAGTCACGACCTCTGGCTGGGCATCAGGGCCAATATCATGGGCACCTCGGAGGAGGCAGAGAGAAAAAGGCTTGAGGATTTGAGAGTCAGAACAGTTGATCCTGTCATCAACGAGGTCTTGACCTTCCGCGCTAGAGACCTCGAGGACAGGGATGATCCAGGGGCCATCGCTTTACAACAAGTGAACGAGGTGCTGCGACACCTGGACATCGTGCACTCGCTGTATCCGACACACAAAGCCCTCCACCTAGACAAACCTGTTCTTGCCGAGCCAGATTTTCAAGCTCACAGGGATGCTCTTATTACCTGGTCCACCATATTCACCTCCCTTCGCCGACAGATCGATGTCTTGCGGAAATGGACCGGAAGCGAGACTTTGGACGTTACTGCGCCTGTTGCTAATACAGACAGCCCCTTGGGGGCAGCACGATATACCCTCGGCGACAATGGCCCTGTTGCGGACGGTACCACATTCCTCGAGAGAGCCATGAAGGAGGAATCTATCCAAATGACCTTCGCAAAAGGTTTCATGACAACAGTGCACTCCCTCATCGGGGCGTCTCGGGATGCTCAAGTCAACTTGGCCCATCTTCTGAAGAAAATGAATCTTCCATCCTTCGAGCGAGAGCTCGTCCCCTTAATCTCTTTCCCAACCCAACTCGCTCTGGCGAGTTTACGCGTTCGACTGGACTACGCGCAGAAGCTAAAGGAACCGGTTGTCATCATTATTGATCAGATGACAGACGACCTCAAACTAAGCATCGGGATAGCGTGTACGCTGAAGCGACAATACGAGGCCTTCCTTTCCCCCGACCCTGGAGGTAATTGGAATTTACCCCCTTGTATCAGCGACAACTACGATACCGTCGTATTGGATGCACTAAGTTTCTTTTTCAAGTTGATACACTGGAAATTGAAAAGTGGCGCGAAGGATATTTACTTCAAGGAAACTGACTTGATTGAGAGTCAGTGGCCAACCTTCAACGATGTTGCTTTAACTGTTCCTGGAGGGACATCAATGGTTGCAGAGCAATTATGGTATGCAAACTCATATCTGGGGGCTTCTGTATCTGAACGTTCGAATAGTGCGCTCACGTATAAGTTGATGGCTCGTGTTACCAACTTCTTTGACACTCAGCTGCGGCTCCCTGCCTCGGAAAGGCCGATGTCGAGTCAGCGGCGGAAACCTGGCACTGGCGTTAACGGGTCGACGCGCACAGGGTCACAGCAAGACTCGAGCGACGAACAAATGACCAGCTGGTACGGCAAAGTTCTGGATAGTGTCCGCCTGCGGTACCGCAAATTGCAGCGCTTTGTTCGGTGAGGTGCCCGCTGTTCTCTTTTCAAACTATACCTGACATCCACCGAGGCTTGTCTGCCAGAGACTTAATAACTCTGCAGAGTATACCCTGGAGGACGTCCCTATCGATCTTTTTATTGCTCAACTTGTGGAAACGGATCACTTCCTTGTCTTCACTCAAACGTATGAGGAGGAGGGAACGTATATCGTTGCCTCGAGCTCTTTACAGGATCACCCGGACTACATTCGCCGAATGCTTTTGGAAGCCTTTCACGTAACCGAACAACTTGAGGATGATGGCCGCAAAATTGTCGACATCTATGACCTTCATACAGAATTTCCAAATGAAGCCGGTTATCTTCTTATATTATCCCCCCGCAGCCGTTTCCTCTGGAATGGGCTTGTCTTCATGCTAGAGATTCCGAGGATCGATCTGGGTTTAAAGGACGACAGAGTTCGCCTCATAGCCGATGGTGGTCAACATAGGCTCGCGTTGGCAAAGCAAGAGTTCACCGAAGTTTTTCTGACAATGGATGATGGGGATAGCGAAATGGACATCAAACCTCCGATCTGCATTATAGAACAACAGGCCCACTTACCCCCTGTCAATAGAGAGATGAAGAAGATAAATCGCGCCATCAATCGACTTGCGGAGTCTATTATCGAATCTGTTCATCATGTTCGCAACACTCTTCGAGAAACTAGAAAGCACCAGGACCTTCTGGAGAGCTGGTACTTGTTTGCCTCTGAACACGGCCAACACGTCCAAAAGTCCATGGACAGATCGACACTTCTCAAGCACAATCGGTCCCTCGTCAGACTCGCGATCTCGTGGGTCTCCTTTATTTGTGACGATTGCGATCCAGACGAACGAAAGACCTTCAAGTGGGCAGTGAACGCACTGGAATTTGCACTTCACCGTACACGTAACAACATACTTCAGCTTCCTGATGACCAATTCGAGATGCTCCGGCAGAAAGTGGCCAGTTGTATGACGCTTCTGATTAGCCACTTCGATATCCTTGGGGCGCGGTCCACCCTGGAGGCGAGCAAGGAGAGGGAAAAGCAGGGCGAACGACGGCAGGAAGCCCCTTTGACCGCCGAGACGTTCTCTTCGTTTTTCCATAACGAGAGGCTGGCTGCTGCAGGTTACTTGGATCCCTCGATCAAGGAATTCTGGGAAAGGACGTCACATGCGGTGGAGAAGCTCGAAAGTGACAGGGCCACTCTTACCTCAGAGCAGCGTATGGCTGGCCGTGTACTGGACGATGAAAAGTTGGAAGATCAATCAGCCGTTTTCCTCGCCTCCTTCAGTTCTAACATCTCCATTCGCTGGCAGCAGGGGAGGTTCATCGGTGCAGGGGCGTTCGGCTCCGTGTACACTGCTGTCAACTTGGACTCCGGTTCCTTGATGGCAGTGAAGGAGATCAAGTTCCAGGAGCTCGCTGGCTCACCGAGTCTTTACCAACAGATCCGCGACGAGCTTCGCGTCATGGAGATGCTGCGCCATCCCAATATTGTCGAGTATTACGGGATCGAAGTGCACCGGGACAAAGTCTACATTTTCGAGGAGTTTTGTCAGGGTGGAAGTTTGGCGGCTCTCTTGGAGCTCGGACGCATCGAGGACGAACACATCACTCAAGTTTATACCATGCAGATGCTGGAAGGCCTTGCATATCTCCACTCCAAGGGCATCGCGCACCGCGATATCAAGCCAGATAGTAAGTAGAGGCCCTCCAAATAATACGTATTCTAACTAAACGCTATTTTATTTTATTGCCAATAGACATACTATTGGATCATCTCGGCGTGATAAAGTTCGTAGACTTCGGAGCAGCGAAGATACTTGCAAAGAACCATCGTACGATGATGCGGTCTCGTCGTCCGGCAGACGGCCTCTTCGGTGGCGGGCTTGGCATCGGCTTGAGCAGTAGCCTAACGGGCACCCCAATGTACATGTCGCCGGAGGTCATCAAAAACGACACACGAGGTCGGCACGGTGTGATGGACATCTGGTCCATAGGATGCGTCGTGCTCGAGTTCGCCACCGGAAAGAAGCCGTGGAGTCACCTGGACAACGAATGGTACGTTTACCATGCGTGGTAGCCCCGTACCTCGAAAGGTGTAACTTATTTCTGAGGACGACAGGACTATTATGTACCACATCGGTGTCGCCACCCAGCATCCGCCACTTCCTGAGCCGGACCAACTTAGCGAACTGGGCATCAACTTTATCAAAGAGTGCCTCACCGTAGACCAAACACGGAGGCCGAGCGCTTTCGAACTTATGGACCACTCATGGATGCTGGACTTCCGGAAGGCGCTGCAAACCTATGATGAGGCCGAGATGGCCAAGTGCCCTCGGGTAGAGATGCCAGCGGAAGACGCCTACGAGTCTGCAACCGTTGCGCGGCAGGCGGCAATGATTCAAGAGAGGGAGGTAGAGGCCATGAAAAGCGTCTCGCCGGACTCGGATCCTTCGCCTGCGGCGAGCTCGCTTTCGTTTAGCGAGAGCTCGTCGCATACGGTTCAAGTCGACGACCCGACCGTACTATCTATCGGTTAACGAATCCGTGGGGGTCGAGTAAGGTAACAGGTCTGCAAGAACGCACTCACTTGGTCGTCCCTGCTTGAGCTCTCTGGTTGCGAGAGCGAGAGTGGAGAGTAGCTCAGCCATGATCTTGATGACCATCTTGTCCATTACAAGCATGTCAGCCCTTCATTAAAGGCCTCATTAACTCGTTCGCGGTCTCCGAATGACACTTCTCTTGGACTTCATTCCCTTGCATATTGTTTTCCAGAACTGGTACGTGTAGGAGTACTAGTAGGATCTGTATTGGTTTTCACAAAACTGTAACTTCCATTGCTCTTTTTTTTTTTTTTTTTATACGTGTTCATCATACACGCACAACGCTAGGTATTCGAGGAAAAGAAGTAAATAACAGCACATGGGTCACTCTATAACCCAACGAGATTGACCTATGGATGGCTCATTCATGGTCACGGTCGAGCTGGTGTAACTCGAAGTACTGTTCTGGCTGTCTTTGCGGGTCAACGGGTGAGCTGAATCTGAGGTGAGCATTTCTGGTGATGATGTTAAGTGTGCTGCAGGCGGTTTCGTGACCGACTCGGTGTCGACTCGCAAATCAAATGGCCTTGCAGCCTGATTGAAGAATCGGGGACCCATCTGGAATCGCATCTGGCTGGATAGGGGAGCTTCGAAGCTTGGCTCGAACGTGACCGGGAACGTTGGGATAGAACGGCGGGTTGAAGGGAAGTCAAATTTCTCATCGAATGGGTTGTCCTCACCCTGCACAGGTTGAATGAAACTGTTTTCCCGTTGCCGTTCCTCTGGATTCACTAGGACAAAGTGGGTAAACGCGACAAGACCATGCAGGCAAGGTAATTTACTTACAAGAATCGACCAAACCCTTGTTGAAGTTCAGGCGGCACATAATGCCAACGACGAAACCAATAAGGACAAGAATCGCCGAAAGGGTTACTGTCGAGCCAAAGAACCCCCATTCGACGAAGGTCCAACGGAAAGTGGTCGAATCAAATATGAGGCCCCACCCAACAAGATACAGTGCAGATAGGACGAGGAACACTATCATCGGGAACTTCAACTCCTTCCTTGCGGCAAACCAACCCTAAAGATGGCATTAGCACCGATAACGAAAATAATATACGTAACGACGTACCATCAAAAGCCAAGGAATTAGCAACTTCAAAGGGTCATTTTAGCTGGCTTCATGTGAGGGAAATCGATAACTTACAATAATTATGAACACCAAGACTGCTTCATAGACGTTTGACTGTGTGGCCATGGTGCCAATGGCACCATTGATAAGTTGATCAAGCCAAAGTGCCACTGCCGCGACAACGAAGAACAGCGAAAGCTGAATGACGATGGATAGTGTTAGGACAAGCTTGTATATCCTGTTGATCGTCCTGGAGGCGCCCACACGTTTGAAGGTTTGCCATCCGAACAACTAAAATAAATATCCAAATCTCAGGTGTGCTGTTGAAAACGAATCTGATTGATCATCACCTTGATGAGCCTGAGAGATAAGAAGCAGGAAACAAGCAAGGCCGCTACATTGATAGCGAGGCTGGGGATCTCGGCGCGTCCACGTGATGACCAGTAACTAGGCAGAAGGTTGACGTGGTGACAGGCGCCATCAGTTGTCAGCCTCTTAAAATCCTTATGAAATGCATTCGTGTTGTAGACCTGGAAGCCGCCCCACGCCGTCGATGATAGGTGAGTAAGGACAGTGGCGATGCTAAACCGCATAGATGAGATACGCGAACTTGGCGATCGAAGTAAACGTAGACATACATGTGGGGTATCGACTCATTGAGCACGGCAACTAAGGACATTGCCAAGACCCAAAACTGGAAGGCGATGAAAGCGACGTCCTCGCGCTTTGTGTTTCTCAGCCTATAAGGTCATGGACGTGTGACACTAATCATCAATCAAGGGGGTTAGACTCACGTCTGCACAGGCCAATTGAGAGCAACAAGACAATTGTGATCTAGCGTGACGTTGTTCTCGGTGGATCCGAAACCCTGCAGCGTCACACCAATTTGGCCGTTCAATGTAACAGGGAGGTAGTCAACTATATCGACTTGGGGTTTTGCTAAGGACCTCTTAACCTTGAACGCGGATCCATCGGATTCAGTGGGAGAGTTGAAAGCGGCACTTTTATTGGAAATTGTAGCGGCGTGGGTGCTAAGCGCGATGGAAGTGCGTGAAGGGAGAGCAGTAGTCGTCCGAGCAGACGAGGTGGCGACGGCGATCGATGTGGTAGTGCTTGGAGAAAGATATTCGATGGTGCTATTTGTTACGGGCACAGAGGATGTACTTTTGTCTGTACTGGAAATTGTTCCGTTCCAAACGGGCAGACAAGACTTCGTGCTGAGTGCGTTGGGAACGTGGTCACAAAAATGGAGTTTCGAACCAAGGACGAAGAAGCCAGTGAGGGAAGCATTGCCGGCATAGACAAGTCCGGCGAGGAAATCCGCGGCTTGATTGTTGATGGAGTATGCCTGAGCCTGGAATACAAGCTGAATTGTCCAATTGAGAATAGAGAAGGCGATATAGATGATCGCGATGCGGGATGCGGTGATTCTTTCCCACTGCAAAACAGAGTCTTAGATGGTGTCTATACGATCGGCAGGATGACCCATCCCGTTAGTCACTGAATGCAGCGCGGATCCGGCTGTACACCAGGAAGCGGGAAGGGCCACCAGAGCGATGAAAGGGAAGCACGCACGACGAGCTTCACTTTAGAAAGGGGCAACAAAGAAATAAGGTGCTTGAAATGCATAGCGAAGAACTTTGTATGTCCAGAACGGTAAGTAGGGGATACACTGGTGAGTAAATGACGGACCTCAAAGAGAGACGAACAACCACTAGGGCATAAAAAAAGGAACGACCAGGCAGCTCTATGGGCTGCAGAAGGAGAAAAGAAAGGATGACCAGCCAACACGGCCCAGCCGAGCGAGAAGGAAGCAAAGAGGAAGGAAGGAAGGAGGTAAGGGTGGGAGTGAACTTGTGGTCAAAGTAGGTCACCAAAGCGACCGCGACCGATACGAACAATTAATACATTGCTTTGCCTATTTTATTCCAAAGGCGCTCGATACCACCTACTACGATCACTCAAAAACCAGTACACTTCCTTTTCCTCTTCGTCTATCACCGCAACCAACCCCATATGGTCGACCGCCTTGTTCATACCTACTCTGCGTTCCACAAACCCATTTTCAAAT
>WNFC01009486.1_pt1 | contig 13508 bp, 18 predicted proteins | sample 5400541 | NCBI WGS metagenome assembly WNFC01 (sample SAMN13153342, study PRJNA577476) | soil metagenome | isolation source: 120 cm saprolite under Douglas fir tree site 2 hole 2 replicate 1 | place: USA:California | collected 2015-04-18
TCCAGGGCTATCACTTGTGTTACCAAACGGCGATCCTCCAGTCAAATAGCCACCTTTACTTGTACTCCCATAGAAATCGACAGCTGCACGGCTTAGATGGCGAACGGTCAGGTAAAAAGTTCACTCACGCTGGCTCATGTCGAATCTTTGGTGGATTTGGTGCTTGAGTCGACCGTCGCGTCCCCTATTTATTCGACGCGTGATGCTCCTATTGTCACGTCTCACGATGTGACAGGGTCACGTGCACTGTGTCACGGTCTCCTTGGCTTGGTGATGATGATGTGATGATATAGCCAGATCATCACACAATTGTATGGCTAATGGCTAAAGATTACTACATGGGGGTCTTACAAACCCGCTCTATCCCTCTTCCAACTCCTTCCATAACTTTCTTCTGAGACTCTGTCAATTTTTTGCCCACATCAAGGACATACTCATGGGTTATCTTAATCGCGGGTGAATAAAGCATAGTTTCAGACGCGCAGATGTAGAGGCTCACCTCGGAATGGGTCTGAAGGGCCTTGCAATGCTCAACAAACTGCTTCCGCTTATCAGACGTCCCCTCTAGCTCGCTGATCTTTATCAGCTGATCACTGATCTCTCTGACAGCGTCGATGGCACTTGCACGCAAACTTTTAATATGCTGAACGAGCTACGAAAGCTTCGTCAAGAGTTATTCCGATGGGGACTGTCCCACATACCACACCAAGTCTGTTGACACGGACGACGGAAGCATCCTTGAAACGCTTCGTGCAGATAAAGAATAACAGTAGTGCCTGTTTGTGTCGTCAGCAACCATTAGGACGTAAGAAGACTAGCTTGCCTCCTGCGCTAGAGTGGCGATATGTAATATCTCATAAACTGGACGTGTTGTTTCGACCGCTGTGGTGAACCGGGTCTGTGCGTCTGCCGGGGCGTCAATTCAGAAGGTATAAAGATATATCGGAGCCGCTCACTCTTGAAATATGACAAGATAGAGTCAGGGGGCTCAATAACTTGCGGCGCGTCTTCGGGTTTTCGCCCATGTCCATTCGAGGGCGCCACGTCATTTGGAGAGTGACTGTTCTTTGCGGGTTGCTTGGCGGCTTCTGCCCTCGGCCGAAGGAAGTTGTGGAATGGATCCAACCAGTTTGTCAGATCAGTCACATAATGGAAGAGAGCAAGTTCGTCCTCGGTAAGCTGACTGGCGGTGAGGGAACGGGACTGTCAATAGTGATAGAAATTTACCTCTGATAGCTCATCCGCACTTTGAATGGCTAAGCGTTCCTTTAGGGGTATTTTCGCGCCTGGGCTAAAATTTTGTCTCGGGCGATCGCCGACGAGCAGCTTATCGTCCTCGGTTGAGAGATCCAGGTCGCTGGCTTCTGACAAGGCCTTGATGTATATTTTGAGGAACACGGACAGCCATCCTGCCTGATGACGAGTGAGCTGCACACGGGCTACCGCGTTGTAGAATGAGGTGTACTTACAGCTGGTTCCTTTCCAAAGAGAGTTGTTTGTGAAAAAAAAGATGGCTGACCCCGCGGTTGGTAATTAAGGAGAATTTCCATGTCCCGGTTATCATGGTGCACTGATATCCAAATCAGTTGCAGTAGAGTGTATATCGCAAACAAAAACGCACATCGATCGAAGATGAATTTCAACTCGATCAACTCCATATCCACCAGTTCAGAGCTGATTTGTTCATGAGAGATACGCAGTCGAACATGCTCAGCTTTGACAAGGTCTCGCTGAAGTGAGTTATCTAGTCGTTCTTCGAAGACAACAAGTTCAGGGATCTGATACAGACAGTCAGCCTGTGCGTAGTTGTGAATCGAACAGGACGTACCTGTGAGTACTTTTCCGTGCTAAATGCCTTGACGATGAACTCAGAAGTCTAACAATTATTAGCAATGGTTAACGTGAGGATAAGAATTTGGACTTGCTTCCTGAGAGTTACTAAAGTAGATGTGACTGGACTCCAGGCACTCGGAAGCATACGTCAGATCGCCCGTAGCCGCTAACGAGAAATTAGTGGCACGCGAGAGGATCAAGTATGACAGAGTGTCGTTCTGGACTTGTTTCACGTTCAGGAGTCGATAGTGGTCCAAAGCTAGTTGCGGCGCGCCTAACATTGAAGAAAGTCTAAGGCATCTGGGAGACAGCGTCGAGAACCCACGAACATACCCAACAGGTGATAAACCCTAATCAGCTCCAGGTGGATTTGGTATGATTGGGGGCTTTTTCTTAAAGCATACTCCAGTACGACGACTGCGTTGTGAAGGTGGGCCACCGCGTTATCGAGGGTGAACATGTTCACGTATACCTGCGCGGCGAGGATCGCCAGGTCATCCGAGGGTTGCAGCTCCAATTTTGGGAGGTCTGTTCCTAATGGAAGGGCTTCGAAATATTCACGAACAAGGTCTGCGGCTCGGGTACTCTCCTGGTCGACAGTCAACTGGGATGCACTCAAGCCGTTTCGTAGCAGCTTATGAGCATTGATAGATCGCCGAAGTGCGATCCCTGAGGACTGTATGGGCTTTAGCATTGGACTAGGCACAAGTTTGAGAAACGTACAGGGGTGTGGCCGGTTTCTTTGAGAAAGGTAATCCAGTCGACCAATATTTCAGGATCAAGGTCCGTATATGGCCGTAGATCCTCGTAACATGCTGCCTTGTCTCCGAGAATCTCGAAATAACGTTTCAAGAGATTCAACGAACGAGAAGGTTCTGCTGATGTTAGAGTGGGCCTATCGGAAACTGAGACTTTACACACCCAAAGGTACCTGGTGGACCACACAACGCCTCTCAAGTTCCAGCAGACCCAACCAGGCGGCCCTATCGTGACTACCGTCCTCCTCAGCAACCTTTGTGAAGAGGTCTCGTGTTTTGTCCACACGCTGTACGAGGTCAGGCTGCGTTGACTGGTGTGTCGAGGTCGAGGTTAGGAACGTGGCATCTAGGATAGAGACAAACTCGAGCCAGTTACGATCCCTGCAGAGGCCTCTAGATGGCAGATGTATTCGATATATTGCAGTATGGCTGACCTTTTCTCTACTATCCGTTGCTCTGCTACATCCCCTTCTTCCGTTTGCCAACCTCCGGCCTTCATGATCTCCCGCCGCAAGTAGTCGCAGGAGAGATTGCGGGCACAGAGGAACCGCCCTGACTCCGTGTCTAACAGTTCCCGAGCATCCTTATAGAGTCCAAGTTGGTGGAGAATAGTGGTATATAGATAGAGTCGATCCGGATGTACTTCCACTTGTTTCCAAGCAGCCACTATAAGTCGGTTAGCCAACTTGAGTAGGATATCACGCATCTCCGTGGCGGTCATGGGGTCATTGGCCTACAACTAAGTATAAGTATAATAGAAAGGATGAGGACAGTAAACTTACCTGTAAAAGTGTGCATGTTATGCCCCAGAATACGTAGCGGTCGTTGTGAAATTGTTTGTTTAATCTGTTGGCTAGCTAAGGCGAATTAGCTTAAGAGAGCTGCTACAAGGTAAAGGAGCAACGGGAAGGCAGGGTTGACCACAAAACGTTGCAGCCGGCCTGTAAGCAATGTATGGAGAGAACCTCACCAGTTGGGCGGCTTTCCAGTTCCCTGCACGCACATTCGCAAAGAAAGCTTGGCGGCCAAATTCATCACTGTCAGGCTGCTGCTTGAAGGCATCTTCGAATAGTTTTACCAAGTCGCCGACTACGGTCCAACCGATTCAGCCATGGGTCACAGAGGAATAGGTGGCTGCGTACTGACATCTGCCGAGATGGCGAAGGGCGTGCATCAGCGCATTTATGGTCCCATCGTCTGTTGGTTTCGTCGCCAGCACCTCTTCACAGAGTACAATAGCTTCTTCAAATTTCTGGGCGCGGGTAAGAGCAAGAGCCTTCAGCGCCTAAACCATATGTGAGAAATTAATACAGAGTTTTCAGAAGAAGCGTACTGTACCTTGAGGTGGTCATTTTTGGGGTGCTTTTTGAGTAGCTTATTACAGGCCACTAGTGCCGATTTATGGGACCCACTGTCCAAAGCGTCTAGTTTACAGAGCTGTCATAACGTCGACGCAGACTCTGAAAAAATGCTGACACACCATATATTGGACGTATCTGACGCTCAAGAGTAAGGGATGACATTGAATGAGGCTAGTTGGGACCGTGATGGTATAGTCAAAGCTGCCAGCAACTCGAGACGCTGGTGGGTCGCTCCGCTACAACAGAGTTCGTCTTCAAACGTTCTAGATCTGCCACCTGTACATGTACACGTAAGGTTGCGCGAAGCGCGAAGGAGATGTTCCTGCGTTGGGGGCGGCGATCGAGTTATCACGTATCGCTCACTCGGCAAACATTTACCCATATCCACAACGTAAATGCCCCCAGCGTTGCTATCTCGGTGAGTTGCACGCTATCACATAGGGTATATCCTGTCTTAATTATTCATTGGCTAGCACCCTCGACCCTCTTTTGGGCGTCTTCACTGGAATATTTGCGTATTACCTCTACGAAACAAATCCTCGGACGGCACCGGCTCCAGAACAAAAACTGGACACTCTTGTGCGATGGAAGATTGAAAAATACAAGGCCAACTGGGCGCAAAGAGACTCGCCAGGGACAGGTTCAGACCCTGAGTGGTCAAAATTATTAGCCCAAGCTAAGGAAAAGTGATACCTGATGCTGTTGCATTTTACACGTTATTCTACACAAACGAACCCCATTTGCACCCAACGCAACTGACTGGCCCCGTGGCGTGGTTCATGTAGTGCGCGCAGTGTTGAGTGCGTCTCGAACAAGGTCCATGACTTGGAGATAAGTCGCCCTGTCTGTGCCAGAAGGCCTCTCGGAAGAGAGAGGCGGTTTCAATGCGATCCCAATGACTACGGGGTTACGGGATGTCCCAATTTGCCCATTCTGTTCCGAAGTCCATACGAGGGTTGCGATTTGGGCGGCGTAAGATGAATACAACGTCTGGTGATCGGGGGATGGTGCATTTCCAAACAGATAGGTCAAGTCAATTGAAGGGTGGACGGGTGGTAGAGTGCTACTAGTAGCATCTGATCCAAGGTCGTCTGAAGACGTCTCGGCAAGGGCGATGGTGGCTGGCACCGAGGCGTGGATCTAGGCCGGGTCAGATGGAGAGGATTGCGGAACAGAGTCGCAAATTGCGCACAAGCGTCCCAACTTTTTGTAGCTGGGTTACGATAACAAGAACCCGATCCGAAAATGTCTGGATGATGACCTGAGTGTGAACGGATTCGATGTCCCGTTCTACGAGCACGACTGGCTGTATCATCGTCGTGGCTAGTCAGGGCACCGGGCCGATTCCATGATGAACGCGACGACCACGACCGCGACCGCGACCGGACCTCTCAAGGGTAAACCAAAAGATGACCCTACACAATCAACACTACCATCCCACTGGTGGAATTATTATGCTCTTGTAGAGCAACGGCGCAGGTCTCGCCCTTTCCTCGCTTGATTACCATCTCCCGGTGTTTAACTCACCCGTTGACAGTCCGGTCGTATGGACTAGTCTGGCCATCCTCTTCGCCCACGAAAGCGAGCCTGCCATTGTTGGCCGCGCGTTCCCATCATCAAGACAGTTTCGAATTCAATCCCCTACCGTCATTGCCAATACGCCAGGATCGTATGATCCTCCCACAATTCTCTGTGTATCACCCGATGAGAATTGGTTATTTGCATACTTCCCTGGTCGGCAAATACCCGGGGTAGGGTGCTTCTGGCGAGCTCAGCACGCAGATGGGTGGGATATCATTGAATCTATCAGCTTTGCCCGCGGCAGAGGTGTCGTCTCCGCTAAATGGCTGGGTCATGTTAGAGAGGTACGGCAGGATGCCCGACGTCCCTTGAAGTACTCGTTCACCTATGTGATAGTGGGTCGCCGATTCAGGTCGAAATGCGTTGAGGCTTCCTCCACTCGGACCTGCAGTGTTGGTCTCCTTGCCTACACTTGTACTTATTACACAGAACCTCCAGGTGCAGCTGTGTTCCATCCGATCTGGTCCTCAACAGCCCAAAATAGCGACCATATCTTGCTCTCTCGAAAAACATGACGAACCTCGCGACGCGAATAATGTTCCTTCGAACCTCGAGTTCCCTTCAGGGTTTGAGAGCCGTTATTGTACGCATGCGACTATCGGTGTTGGTTACAATGGTTCGCATAATGTTTTCTATCCTAGACTCAAATTTGAACGTACAATTCAGAGTCTTCAATTCTGGTCGCAACTCGTTCGCGGCCGAACCCTCTTCCCCTGGAATCTTCCTACGTTTCGCTGGGGCTCGATGAAGTCCCTGAGTTATCTCCCCACTTCCACGACGTGCACTTGGCTGAATCTGTAGATTGGGAGAGTTGGGCACAAGAGCCTAACATTGAACTCTGTGAAGTTCGTTTGGGCTTTGACGGCGTACGGACACGTGAGTTTTGCTTGATGCACTCTGCACTTTCAAACACCAATATCGCATTAGTTCCCTTTGCAAACCCTCTTAGCCCTCTGAGATGCGATGCTCATCCACTCAGTTCCATCGCATTTTGCCCTGGAGATCCGCCACAGTCCACCGTGGCCGAGTCAAGCTCAGTGCCCCTTACCCTGAAGATGTACTTATGTCTGTCACTCCTAGACCTTGGTAAATATGATGACCGCGCCTCTGGGACGGAGAATCGCCTTGGTCCCGGAGCAGATTCTACAATCCCCAAATCGGAACTTATCGTCTTTGGCCTTTATAAAAGAGTACATCCCCACGCCAACATCTCAGAATGGGTTCGCTTTTCTTCGTGATAGTACAACTTCAGGATATTCACTGTCCGTGATGCAGTCATCGACGAAGCTGACATCGAAGACCTTTTCTGAAACTTTGACATTTATATTACCACATCATCGATCTCCTCGCGCAAATACAGTCGTCGCCGGTAGCCTGAGTGTCCAGGGCCCGGCGTCTTACTCAAGAAGAAATGTGTCAACGAAGCCTCCCAGCGGTAATATGACAGTACTTAAACTGTGAGCAAGCTCCGTAAAATAACGTTTTGTTTTCTGAAGCTCTGGTGCTAGCCCGTCGCTTGAAGTTCATCCAGAGTGGGGTTCAGAACCCCTCTTCCTGGGTTGGAGCGAGAGCTCCTACGGGTACCGTGAGTCGTCGCTCTGACCACGGAAATCGTCATGCTCAGCTCTCACTACCTATCTTGTCTCCAGCCCCTGTAGTGTAGCCCTCTCCCCCAATACCGCCCTCCTTTGTGCTATCTCCCAATCAACGACAACCACCTCGAAGTTAACGATACACACGATACCTAAAAAATACCCGAATGACAATCCAGGTAGACCTAGCCTATTTCTACGTCATTCTGTTTCAAATCTCACATTGACATCGCTTAGCTGTCGGACATCCTCACGTCCCTGACTTCGTTTCTGCCCTTTTATCGGCCATCCGGTCGAAACGGACCATATCGGATGTTGCTCATCAACTTTCACTCAGTTCAGTTAGCGTCCAAGAGGTTGAGAGCGTCTTGTGTGAAGTTCTCGAGGCATTGGAATCACACGACTTTGGATTGCGGGATGTATGGTTTCATGATTTTCTTGGCATCCTCCTCGAGGTTTATCGGTAAGATTGTCATTACACCCGGCTTGCAGAGGGGTAATTGTGGCAGCTTGAAGGGTGAAAGGATGCCAAAGAAAATTGACAGAGATAATCTCACAACTCGCTGGAAGACAATACAAGATCTCTGCTCCGTCATCGCCTGCCATAGTGCTTTTGAAGATTGTATGGACGGTGACGGCGTTGGGCTCGGTAGGCGTCACATTGTCATCAATCTGTCGTTACTCACAATGGTCGAAGAGAATAGCTGGCCGCTAATAGTACTAAGCACGTGGATCGTGGATTTTTTAGAGGAGTTGATGAGAGAATGCGTCCTTCTGGGTGACTCTAGGGAAGAGCTAGGGGATGAAGTCACAGGTATGTCATGGGTCCGTGATTGTTCTGACGCTTCCTGAAAAGCCACTTGCAGAAAAACAAACGATTCCCTCAACACATCCTATACTATTGAGCCTGCTCTATCCGGACGCGTTGGCTAAGCTTCGTGTTACTGTGGGTCACGTCAAACAACTTTATGAGCAATTGAAGGGCGTCGACCCCAACGGAGAAAATGGCACCATCGCAAAGAACACCCTACTCGACACCGTAGAGAGCTCTGGTATCAACCTTCAGGCTCTGGAGTTGTTGCTCGCGCAGATCTCAGAGAAAAATGACGAGTCCAATGGTGGGTTGGCTTCCTATTCGCTAGTGCGGTTGGGATGCTCAGTGTCGTACAGCGGTCGATGTACGGCGAAGTATCGCTGCATGTAATCCCGTACCAAAGGTTTACCCTCTCCTGTGGGCGATTGCACAGGCGGTGTCTAAATCGGATGCCATCGAAAAATCACGACTCTTTATAAAACCCCAAGAATTCGTATCCGAGATTGGGAAAATGAGAAAATCGAGCGAATACGTTGGTGAAGGACAGGACATAGTCTTGAAGGGGATTCTGGCCCGTCGCAGACCCACACGGGTTTGCGTGAGATGCGGAGGCAAGTCGCAACAGCATGAATTAGGTCTTCGGGGGGATGGACCTATTCCGGGGACATCGATTTCACAGTGGCACGTGTGGCGGCGCAGGTGGTGGGCTCGTTGCATTTGTGGAGGGCGCTGGGTGAGGATAGATGTAGATTAAGCGTCTTGTAATTTAAAGTGTTATGTGAGAAATGATTGGTCATACTGTACAGTTTTAGCCACACTGGCGCAGGACAACGAAGGCGGATGCGTGAATGCCACGAAACAAACGGTGTCCAAGATCATAAAGACAATGGCGCCGTCAACCACGTACGTTGGCTGTTCCCTGCTACGGAGTTATGCTAACGACGAACCGATGATCGCCATAGCGTCCCGACCGTCGCGGTGAGCATGCTTAGCCATCGTTAATGTCTCCAGCCTTCTCTGATTATGACCTCTGACAGGACATCGAAGTTCCTGAGACCCTCCTCAAGAAAAGGAAGCAAAATGAAAAGGCGCGCGAGGAGCGTTTAGAAAAGGCCGCAGCCGCCAAAAAGGTGCGCTTTACCCTGTCACCGCCCTTGTGATGCATATCCATCCTGGAATGGCTAGTAAAACTTCTGTTTTACATGCTGCCTCCAATCAACCATCTTTCGGGACTGACCCCAGCTCAAATGGATGAGATTCAACAATACTTAAGACGTTTTATCTACAGGTCGCGAAAGCAAAACGCAAGGTCATCTTCAAGCGTGCTGAATCTTATGTGAAGGAGTACTTGTCCAAGGAGAGGGAAGAGATCCGCCTGAAGCGCGCGGCGCGTACATCCGGTGACTTCTACGTTCCCGCTCAACCCAAGGTGCTGTTCGTTGTCCGTATCCGAGGGTAAGTCGCGATCCAGGTCCGGCCCAAACTGTGAATTGACATTCAGGATAGTATCAATGAAATTGCGCCGAAACCCCGAAAAATTCTTCAACTCCTCCGTCTTCTGCAAATCAACTGTGGTGTGTTTGTGCGGGTGACCAAGGCAACTCAGCAGATGCTCCGCCTTGTTGAGCCCTACGTTACTTATGGGTACGTCTTTTGTCTTTTGTCCGAGACTGCGATGTCGTTTATGGTCGCCATCACTTCAGCGAACCAAACCTGAAGACTGTCCGCGAGCTAATCTATAAGCGTGGCTACGGCAAGGTCAACCGCCAACGTGTCCCTCTATCCAATAACTCCGTTATTGAGAACGCGCTCGGCAAGTATGACATCTTGTCTGTTGAAGATCTTGTACACGAGATTTTCACTGTCGGCCCCAACTTCAAACAGGTCGGACTGTCGTAATCACAACTTTGGGACCATTCTGATCGCATGTTCCTCTAGGCGTCAAACTTCCTCTGGCCGTTTAAACTTTCAAATCCTACCGGCGGCTGGCGGACGCGCAAGTTCAAGCATTTTGTTGAAGGTGGAGACTTTGGTAACCGGGAAGCCAACATCAACAAGCTTGTCCGGCAGATGAACTAAGTTCTGGCCTGCGGGTCATGTTGTCGGGGATTCGGTTCCTCATGTATCACCTTCGTAAAGACATGTATGCTTCAGGCCCTGTCTCATCCAATTTACGCCTATGATGCATGCAAACATCGTTTCTTTATAATCGAGTCTGACTATTACTGTCCTTTTCAGTGAAGTTGTTGGTGTGAGGAAATTTTTGTAACGTCTCCACTCTGCATTGCTATATCTCCTCAACGAATGACCGGAATTCCATAAACGTTGCACCAAATGACACCCTATAACCTAGAGAATATACTTTTCATGACATTTAAAACTTTCGGGATTTCGGGATTTCGTGTTTTTGCTTACAAATTTTTCCTCACGCCGACAACTTCACAGTAATCATTTTACCGTAAACGAATGGCGCCTTGCCAGATATGAGAGATCCGGTCTCGAGGCCGTCAAAGCGCAGGCAGGACGTTAATAATCTTCTGCATACTCTTCGGTGCGCCTCGGCCGTTGTATTGAAAGCACCTCTCAGTAGTTGACTGACCGATAGCGGCGAACATTTCCGGCACACGCTAAATATTCAGCGTACTCCCAGACTCGGAGCAGCTGCACTTTCCGCACCCCAATCGGTCGGACGTTCACTGCCGTATGCTGAGATATTTGGTTTGCAGTCCCATCGTTCGTCGCCCCAGGCTCTCGATGTTGGTGTGATGGTTCCTCGTACAGCCGCAGCAGCACCCATCCCACGAAGCTGGGCCGCCACAGCAACTGCACCAACAGCCAAAGTGCGTGGCGCGCAGCAGCGCTATCGCTCTTCTTCGCGCAAAGCGACGACGACGATGGTCACGGTGCTTCCTCCATCGCAGTTGAGGGCGCAAGTGGAACTGGCAGAGGCCCGTATGACCCCCATCCAAGTCCCCGTTCACGTCTTCCGCGCCTGGCAGAGTACTGTCTGCGCGTCCTGCTGGAGCACGTCGGCACCTGCGCAGAATCGGAATCCGAGTCCGAGTCCGAGTCGTTCCTCCTCGAGCGGCTCGCGCCGTATCTCGCGCCGCATCATAGGAGGCTCGCGGTGAGGCTCTGCGCGGTAAGCAGTCCGCTTTCGGCTGGGGGGTTGCGCGCGCTTTGGGGGGAGCCGGAGGCGGGGTGGAATCAAGTCGAGGGTGAGCTTGTCATCGTCGAGCCGGCGTGGTCGGTGCGCCCGGAGCTCTTTCGCGCTCGGGTTCTTACCCCGGTCGGACGCGGGCAGGAGGGGGACCGGGGAGGGTCTGGACCGGAGGCGATCGGGGAGCGGGACGTTGCTGGACTTGGTTGGCAAGAGCAAGAGGAGGAGGAGGAGGAGGAGCAACAACCGCTTACGGCCATCGCGATCGTGTCGGCCGTGCTATCGATTCCCACTCTCCTCGCTCTCCCGCCCTCGCTCACGCGCCTTGCGCTTGTCCACTTGTCGGCACCGATTCCGGTGCATCGATTGCCGAACAAGTGTCCGCTTCTCGAGTTTTTGGACGTTTCATTTAACCCGTGGCTCGCGGAGCCCGCCTGGGGTGAAGAGCGGGCGCTAGAGAGGGTCGCGTGGGGGCGATGGGCATATTTGAAGGTGCTGGGATGTCGTGATTGTGGGATCACATCGGAAGAAGTGAGAAAGGTCAACGAAGGGCGGTGGGAGGATGTCACGATCGTAGTCTAGCAATGGCTCAAGAGCCTGAGCCCGAGGAGGGGAATGTATTCCGGACAGGAAGGATGCAATACAAATGTGCAAGCTACAAAACAAGGCGGGTATATCTATCGGGTTACTCGGGCGTCCTGTAGGAGCGTGCTACCTCGGAGAAAGGTGGGTGGACGATGTCTTCGCGTCAGGCAGATAGAAATCGGCTGAGATTGAAGGCGGGTACGAGCTAAGTACGAAATTAGTGGTTGAGAGAAGGCTGTAAGAAACATGAGCAGACCTCAGTCTCGTCTCTTCTTGACACGGACGCTTTTGCGCCAGAAGGAGCCGACGCGACGGTAGGTTGTGGTCGTGACGGGAGCACAATTCCGGTCGGCCACCCCCGGGAGGGCACCACGCGGAATTCATGCTCGTTCATGTAGTTCCAGATAACGGTGTTATATCGGACATAAAGTTCGAGATACGAGATCGGAAGGGAGCCAGCGCGATCTACACCCATCATGTCAGGATTTCGATACGCGAAATCGAAGAGGACGACGCACGAAGGATTGCACTGTTGATTTCATCGGCGGTTGTTTCCCTCCGTGCCTGAGTCAAGTATTTTGCCATGGGACTCTGTTCGGGTACCTTGTATGCCAACAAACCACTAACGGCGCTGAGTTCGTGTTGATACTCGGCCCGTTCATGTGGGTCCTGCAAAGCTTGTGCGCAGTCGTATATTTCGCGTACGTGCTTCAATAATCGGGTAAGGTGGGCGTCGGCATCGGCTTCACCAGAAGGGTCCCGAAAATTATTTGGCGGGGATATTCGAGTGGCTGGCTCAGGATCAGAAGCGGCTGGTATTGTGAGCGGGTATGGTGGTAGAGGCTTGGTGCGGGATGCCTCGATGAAAGCCAGAATGCGAAGATCAAGATACAAGTGTGCGGGTTCTACGGTGAAAGGGAGCACAGTCTTGACGAATTTTGATTGAGGACGTTCTTCTTCTGTTGTGGTAGACGACTTGGTGTCCGCACATGTCGACATTGATGATGGGAGAGTAGAAGGAAAGTCGGCATTCAGGCGGTCAATCGCGTCATCGATGCAACCTGAAAGGATGCTAGTTTGGACATCTAGGTGGGTCACATCCGGAAGATGAGACGGTGAGTATATGCGGGGTAAGAGTATGCACCTCGCCTGCGGTCAGCCTGCTGCAGTGCATCTTCAGTGATGCCGGAGAAGTCATCCTCTCCGCGTGGACAACGAATTTCGTCGCCGTCTGCATTGAGGTGTCGTATAGTACTGTCTGCCGCAAAGGCTCTTGCTGTACGGGTGTAACAACGTTGGACGAGATAATCTAGGATGAGAGCACGCTTTGAAGAGAGGTGAGGACGATGGAGATGGCAAAGAGAGGAGGTTTGGACTTGCCAGTTGTTGGGGTGGGAGCGGGGCGGACATGGTGATGCCAAGGAAGAGAGGCGGCCAACTTTGGACGGGACCCGCTCGGCTCTCGGACGACGATGCCGCTTTGATCAGAGTCCAAATAGTCATCTCTTCTCTCTTCTCCTCTCCTCTTCCTCCGCAGGTCTGCCTCCTACAGCCATGTCCTTCAGCGACTTGTCGGGTTTCATGTCTATCTTTTTCTGGCTGGGCGCCCAATTCCCGTGAGCGAACTTCCCTCGCCGTGATCCAATTATGCTTTTCGTTCCTTACCAGTCAGATAATCGAAAACGTGCGCCGACAATCCGTCGAGGGCCTTGCGCTCCCTTTCCTCACTAACTGGTTGCTCGGTACGGTCGACACATATATCGTTAATGTTAATGATAGCATCTCACAATGATCTGGCTTATAGGCGATATGACCAACCTCATC
>WNFC01010880.1_pt1 | contig 13508 bp, 12 predicted proteins | sample 5400541 | NCBI WGS metagenome assembly WNFC01 (sample SAMN13153342, study PRJNA577476) | soil metagenome | isolation source: 120 cm saprolite under Douglas fir tree site 2 hole 2 replicate 1 | place: USA:California | collected 2015-04-18
CGCCACCGCCACCACTCAACACCGACCCGATGAAATAGGTCGTAATATCCGTGATCGAGTTGCCAGCCATGGTGAAGGCATTTTTCTCCACCTGGGTCATCTGCCCCTCTTTTTCAGGCAGGGTCATTTTCGAGACACAATCACTGGGCGAAATGCACCCAGAGGACAGTGTTGCAGAGAGCAGTGCTGTTCGAGTGGTTGCCGCGTAGGCTGGCAAGACCGATTGCACGAGCATCAGCATCACCATCAGAGGCAGAACGGTTGAGGCGAAGAGTCCAGTGCGGCGGATTCTGAGAGATTTTTGAAAGAAGTGCTTGTCGGTAAGCATACCTATCTCCTTTCCTTGGGAGAGTTGTTCCCTTGACGTTTTGCACGTGCGTGCAGAAAGGTTTACTTCCTTTATACTCAACTACCTCCCATTACCACGAGGCCACCTCCCATTATTGATATACGTATTTTAGTATATTTCGGGTGTTTTGTCAAGTTAGGCGCATTACTACAATTATGCACTATCATCCAGCAATTGCTGTGCTAAAAAATACGATGCAAAATGAAGCATATATGACGCCTATTCAACGATTTATATCTATTATTGAGTAATAGTGAGTGTTAAAAACTACTTTATTTCGCTAGTAGCTGCAATGATCTTTGGCTTTTCAATCCCCTGGTCAAAGCTTAACAGGGCGTTATTGCGTGACTCGGAGATGCGTAACATAATACCGCCAATGACCACACATATGCCAAACACAACCCCTATCGTGTATAGTGGTAACCGGAAGTTCAAGCCATAGAGAATGCTACATCCGCTTGCCCCAACGAAGCCGCCCAAAAGCCCGGCAGCAGAATACAGACCCTGTATCCTCGCTCGCGCACCAGCTATCGTCGAAGCAGCCACATGAGCATCAACCGCTGGTTCCATCATCGAATAGATCACGCCATGAATAATGAAGAAAATAAAGATGATCAGAATCGTATTAGCTAACCCGTAGATAATGTAAATTGGAACCTGCGCCAGGCCGAAAATAAGAATGAGTGATGATCGACGTCTGCGGTCAGCGACTCTTCCTCCAAACGGAGCAACGATGATGCCGGGTATGGAAAATGCTACGTAGGCAAATCCAATTACTGCGATAGACGCTCCCAGATTATTGTGCAGCCAGAGGGCCGTGAGCGAAATATCGAAGCCGACGAATATGTAATTGCCAAAGGCCAGGATATAAGCGCCAGCAAGGCCAATCTTAAACAGCGTTCGCAAAGAAACAGGTCTGGCTGCTTCGTCTACCTCCTGCTTCCCTCGTACCTTGACATGGATCATGGTAACGACGATCACAATCGCGACCAGCCGGAAAATTACTGCTCCTATAAATGCGGTGGCATAACCGGTGGCGGCAAGTAATCCGCCGAGACCTGGACCCAACAGGAAGCCGGCATTCAGGAAGGCGCTAAAAATTCCGAATGCTTCGCCTTGTTGTTTCGGTGGTATGGTGTCATTAATCAGTGCGCGAGCGGAGGGTAGGAATGCTGCCGCTGCTGCTCCCTCGGCGAAACGCAGAACAATAAAGAGTACAGGGTCATTAATCACCAGGTAGACCGCTGAGAGCATTGCCTGCACAGCTAAGCTGAGAATCATCATTGGTTTGCGTCCCCAATGATCTGCCAGCCAGCCACTCGGATATTGGAACAGGAAATTCGAGATGAGGTAGGATGAGGCCATAGCTCCGATAATGACTAATGATGCTCCGCGCGATTGGGCATACAATACCCGCACGGGTATTACCATCCCAATGCCAGTGAAAGCAGCACAGACGGCCAGTGATACAGCAAGCAGAGTCCTATTGCGCAGCATAAAATCCCCAACTAGTGAAAAGAAGCTGCACACCTTTATCAGGGTAGAAATAATTCGAGGGCCCTTATTGTGGTGGATTGAAACGCCAGTAGCGCCTTGCAGCAACGGAACAATATACCCATTATATTCTCCCCGTCCAATTGCCGCAAGGCACATACTTCAAAACGTGCATAAGATGGCTTTTTAGGGGCACCATAGCAGATTATTGTGATATACTGACGGTGTTTTTCAAAACACGCCTGCACTGCTGTTCAGAAAGGAACGTTACCATACATGAATGAACAATTAAACCTGCCTCCCAACTATTTTTATCACCGCCTCCCAAATGGCATCGAAATGATTGGCCAGTATATGCCAAGCCTGAGTTCGATTACGTTTGGATTTCAGCTCGACGCTGCGGTAATCAACGAACCAGAAGAGAAACAGGGACTCGCCCACCTGTTTGAATATATGCTTTTTCAGGGAACGAAGCAGAAGAATGCGCGAGCCTTGAATGAGGCTTTTGAGTCGCTGGGCGCACGTAAAGGAGCCAGTACCGGCTTGGAGACATCGCAGGTGTTTGCGCAGATTGTCAACACGAAGTTTGATGCAACCCTGCAACTTATTAATGAACTCTTGCTCACACCTACCTTTCCCAAAGAAGAACTGGAGCAGATGCGCAACATTCTGCTGCAAGAGATTCGCCGTCGCGATGACGAACCAATGAGTCGTATCTTTGAACTGGTACGAGCCAACTTCTATAGAGGGACTGCTCTTGGTCGTCCTATACTGGGTACTTCCGAGAGTGTCAATCAACTGAAGCGACATGATTTGCAGGCGTTCTGGAAGGCACGTTATCAGCCTGACAATACGCTTTTTGCCATTGCCGGAAAGTTCGATTGGGATCATGTCGTCGAACAGATGCAGAAGCTTTTTGGAGACTGGAGCGGTACCACCGAACCTTCACCTGAACAACGCCCTGAGCCAGCCGCGAGTATTGCATTAGAGTACCAGGAAGGGAAGCAAGAACACCTGGCTCTGATGTTCCCATTTCCCAAATATACCGATCCTGATTATTATCCAGCTTTGATAGTAAGTGAGGTACTGGGTGGCAACATGGCCTCCCGCCTCTTCGTCGAGGTACGTGAGAAGCGAGGACTTGTTTACGGGATCTCCGCCGGGCTTAGCAGTAATAAGCACATTGGAGGGATGCGCATTTACGCAGGCACAACTCCTGAACAAGGCCATGAATGCCTCGAGGTTATTGTCAATGAACTGCGCAAATTGGAGCAAGAAGGCATCACCGACGATGAGCTGGCCCGAGCCAAGGTGCAGTTGAAGAGCGAGAACGTTATGCGCAGTGAAGGATCTGGGGCGCGTATGGGCGCTATCTCACGCTCCTGGTGGTTTGAGCGGAAGGTCCGAACCATCCAGGAAGTCAAACAGGCCATTGATGCAGTGACACAGGAGCAGGTATTGCAGGTGTTACGCCGCTTCTCTCCGTTGAATCCGCTCACCGTTGCGGCTATTGGACCGCTAGGGCAGGATGAACTGGTAGGGGATACGCTGTAATCATTTATACGCCACAACTCCATACGCCTCTGGTTTGCGGACAACTCGTGCGAAGCCTGCCTCTTTCAGGCGTTTCAGCGCGCCTTTTGTAACACCGCCGCTGGCCTTACTGTTTGGGTCACCGATATAGTGATAAAGGCGCCCACCGCGTTTGAGCACCCTGAAAAGTTGTTGGTAAAACACTCCTGAATAGAGTTCTCCTGCCAGGCTAAATGTAGGTGGATCATGGATGATACGCGAAAAGTTGCCATCCTCGAATGTTTGTACGACCTCGTAGGCATCACCCATTATTTGACGGATTTTGGGAGTATGGAACAGTGCCTGTGACCAGGGATTGAGTCGTGCTATCTGTTGCGCACCTGGATCAAGTTCTATAGTAACGACTTCATCAGCAGTTTTGGCTGCCTCGATCGCTGTGTAACCCAGACCTGTAGCCGTGTCCAGAACGCGCCCCACGATTGGTGAAATAGCTGCAATTTTCCTCAAAGTATCCTGCATTGGATCAACATCTTTGATGCGATGCATCACGAAGCCAGCGATGAGCATGCTGGGCGCTCCCTTAGTGGGCATCAGGCTACATACGCGATTTGTATATTCAGAGAACACCTGTATTGGTCTGATGGTGTTGTCTTCCAGGATGAAGCAGTTGACCTCAGATTTGCCGATCTTTTCTATGCTCTGCCAGTCCAGTAGTTCGCCATTTGGGAATGTGATACCTTCAGGTGTGAGCATTACGGTTACAGTTGTGAGACCCAAATCCGGTGATAGTTCAATGGAAGTTTGTCCTCGCTGCTTAGCTTTTAGCAGCGGTTCTGTTTGGATGTAGGATAAGACGATTGGTTGTGTCATTTGCATTGTATGATTGTATCATTTCGCCTCCCACACCTGCACCGTGTTATCAGCACCGCCTGAAGCAATGTGTTTCCCATCAGGCGACCACGCCACGGCATTCACAGATGCACCGGATGTCAGGTGGCCCCAATAGTAATCGGCATGTCCACGATAGGTATAAGCGTTGTTCCCGGTGAGGGCGTCCCACACCTGAGCTGTAGCATCGCCGCTGCCAGATACGATTCTTTTCCCATCGGGTGACCAGGCCACTGAAAGTACATCTCCATTATGACCTCGATAGTTGAAGATGTTCTGTCCGGTAACAGTGTCCCAGACTTCCACCAGTTCAGTGGAACTACCAACTGCAATATATTTGCCATCGGGTGACCAGGCCAAAGCATGCACTATCGCGCCATTGTAGCCGTAGGATACGATAAGCTTGCCAGTGATAGCATTCAGTACCAGTACGTTTCCAATACCTCCAATGGCGATCTGCTTCCCATCGGGTGACCAGGCCACAGCATTCCATGGTGCCGGGCTACCTCTGGCGGTTGGGGGACTTTTGTAAGACAGAATTGGATGGCCTGTGAAAGCATGCCACACCTGAACAGTGCCATCGTTGCTTGCTGAGGCAATGCTTGTTCCGTCAGGCGACCAGGCTACGTCGTAGATTACATCATTCTGCCCATGATAGGTGTAGACCAGATTTCCAGTGGCGGCTTCCCATACTTGCACAGCGTTATCCAGGCCAGCGGATGCGATATACTTGCTATCGGGCGACCAGGCCAGGGTCGATACATCTGAGCTATGACCACGATAGGTGTAAACATGGCTTCCACCGGTAGCGTCCCATACCTGAACTGTATGATCCCCGCTGGCGGATGCGATGCGCTTTCCATCGGGAGACCAGGCTACTGCGCTTACGTAGTCCGAGTGGCCTTGATAGGTGAAATGGCTGGGAGCAGTAGCAAAATGTATCACAAAGGCAGTATCAGCGCGGACATCGGTGAGCACCAGAAAGGCGATCAACAAAACAGCTACTATACTCAAGATAATAATGATGCGACGTCTCTTTGCGCGATGAGACCCGGGAGTTAGTGGTTTATCGAGTATAGACATTGACATGTTCCTTCGTTGCTTCGTACGTTATTCTCTAATGTTTATACGTAATTGGGGTCGAGTTATCACACTTCACATTTTTATGAAAATAATCTTGCCTCGTCTATGTTAGTAGACTATAATGGCTCTATCCACTGACCTTGAGTGATTGAAGTTGAAAACCAGAAGAGATACCGATGCAAATCAGCGAACCAGCCGAATACGCTATCCTGGGACTCCTTGAAGGTCAACCCATGCATGGCTATGAAATGTTTCAACAGTTTCAGAGTGGCACATTGCGACAAATCGTCCACCTGGAGATGAGCCAGATGTACGCTTTCCTGAAAAAGCTGGAACGCTTAGAGTATATCGAAGCGGAGTTGGAACCGCAAGGTGTACGCCCTCCACGCAAAATCTTTCACCTGACCAACCCTGGGCGCACAATATTTCACGAGTGGCTCATGACACCTGTGGAGCGTCCGCGTGAAATTCGCGTGCTCTTTCTTCTCAAGCTCTACTTCGTACGACAGATCATTCCAGATCAGACAGCGCGCTTGATTGATCGAGAAATTATCGCGTGTCGTAAATTCCTAGACCACCTTGAGTCTCAGCGCCTCCCCGATGCCAGGACCAGCGATACGGCTTTCCTTGATCATGTCGTGTTACGCAGCCGGATTCATCAAACACGCGCCTTGCTCGATTGGCTGCGTGAATTACAACATGACTTTGCGAAGGCACTTTGAGGTTCATGTTAGGAGTTATACGACACCAGGGGCAGGATATCAAAAGAATTTTCCAGCGTTTAGAAACAATGGACGAAAGTCTGAATACTCTTAACCAACGTTTAGAAACAGTAGACGGAAGTCTGAATACCTTAAAGCAGCATCTTAACCAAATCGATACAAAATTCGATGAACACACCACACTACTAACCCAAATCCTCGCACGTTTGCCAAAAGCGCCCTAATAGCCGCTCAAGCTGATCCCTTGCCAGGAGTAGCCAAGCCGTGCTACTATCTGATGCGTGGCATATTTGTTTGTCAAATGCATGAAACTGGCTTCATTGATTCATGAACACCTGGCGTTTGTCACCATAAAACGAGGTATATTATGCAGCTCTTATTTTTAACCGCATCTACTGATCTCACGGGCCTGGCGTTGATGTCCAAATATTTTTTTACAGCGGCGCTCTGCATGCTGATTGTGATGACCCTTGCATATCTCTGGTACACGATTGGCACTGTACGCCTGGCGAAACAACTGGCTGAAGAGCGCACACAGAGTCAGAGCCGAAGTAAGACAAGCAAATCAAGCAAAAATAATGTTGCTAACAATGGTGGTGGAGTAACAACGCTTGTGCGCAGCGGTGTTGTGCTACACGAGCAGCCAGATGGCGAAAAACCCATCGCGCTGAATCGTAATCTGATTACCATTGGGCGTATTGGTACAACTTTGGGCTGGTTCGTTGTCTTCATGCTGTTTATGTCGCAGCTTTTCCGGGCCATTGTGGAGCAGCATGCCCCGTGGAGCAACCTGTACGAATTTAGCCTGAGCTTCACCTTCGCGCTGCTTTTGTGCTACCTGATTTTCGAGGCCCGCTTCCACGAGCGTGTACGTGCATGGGGTTTATATGTATGCCTGTTGGCGCTGGTTACGGTCGGCATTGCGATCTACCTCGGCATTACGTATAACATGATCAATGGATCGGAGCAACTTATTCCTGCCCTGCAAGATAAACCAATCCTGACCATCCACGTTTCGATGGCAATCTTCGCCTACGCATTGTTTAGCGTCTCATTTGGCGCAGCTTTGATTGTGCTGATTCAAAATGGCGAAGGTCAGCGTTTCGCCTGGCTTCCTTCAGCCGAGGCAGCCGACGAACTGGGTTATAAAGCTGTAATCGTTGGTTTCCCACTGCTTGCCCTGACCTTGATCCTTGGAGCCTACTGGGCGAACTACGCCTGGGGTCATTACTGGAGTTGGGATCCCAAAGAAACATCGGCACTGGTCACCTGGTTGATCTACGCCGTCTACCTGCACGCACGTGGCATTCGTGGATGGCACGGCAAGCGAGCCGCCTGGTTATTGACGCTAGGCTTTGCCGCCACATTATTCACCTACTATGGTGTGAGTTTCTTTGTACCGAGTTTGCACAGCTATGCAAGACCGATGTAAGCCTCTCTCCTGTGCGTTTTATGCGTCTTCTACGTGTATTGTAGGGGCGGGGTTTACCCCGCCCTGTCAGAATCGCGATGTGAGCATGCTTTTTAGCTCGTTCCATAAGTCCTACAAATGCGCTTTGATTGCTTCACTATAGACGCGCTCGTAGGCATCAATCATCTCATCGAGCGCAAAGTTCGCTTCGACGTGGGCACGGCAGCGAGCGCGAGGAATGTCGAACAGGTCATCTACCAGCGCGGCTGCGTAGGCACGTTCGCCTTCTTCCACCAGGAAGCCTGTTTCTCCGTGACGAATGATCTCTTCCAATGCGCCACGTCGATAGGCGATTACAGGAGTGCCTGTCGCCATAGATTCAACTGCCGTCAAGCCGAAAGGTTCATCCCACTCTACAGGGAAAAGCAATCCAAGCGATTGGCCCATGATCTTCCATAAGGCCAGCCGTTCCAACTGTCCCAGGTAGGTAACACGCTCATCTGCTGCTTCCAGCTTTGGCTGAATCCGCTCTTCATAGTAGCGACGATCATAGATGCCACCGGCGATCAACAGTCGATAGCCCGCCATTGCAGCAATCGAGATTGCTTCCTCAACGCCTTTTTCAGGCGCGATACGCCCGGCAAAGAGCAAGGGAGCCTCTTTTGAAGGTTTAGGCGAAAAGGGAATGGCATCCAGGTCAAGCCCATTGTAAATTACATGATCAATTGGAGTGTATTCCAGATAGGTATGGGCGCAAGCATGCGATACCGTAATTAAGGTTAAAGGATGGCCCTGCTGGTCCAGCACATGTAATGCGGTATTAATCTCAGGTGACACTGCGGGCAAATGGAGCGTATGAAGTACTGGAACGTCGTGGATAAGCGTGCTGCAGGCATAAGCTGGCCAGTCAAACGCATGCACATGAATGACATCAAATTCGGCGCTGCGATGTTGCAATTGCAAGAATAGATCGAGAAAGATGTTTGCCTGTGTGAAGAAGCTCGTATCAGCAGGACGTTCACGCTCCTCAGAAAAATTAGCTGGCCGTACATCGCGTGGCACAGCTACAAATTCGATGTCGATGCCTGGCACGAACGAATCGTCGCGAGCAAAGAGTGTGACGGTATGCCCGCGCCGCAATAGTCCTCGAGCAAGATCTGCCAGAATCGCCTGCGCTCCTCCAAGGTATGGCTGGGCGATGGCCGAAACAAGTGGCGCTACCAATGCAACTCTCATCTCTCACCTCGATAACTGGCAAGATTGTTCTCAGTTTCGTGCAGTTTCACCTCATACAGCATGCCTGTGGGTAATGCATCCGCCAGACGCTCCCAAAACTTGACGACCAGTACCTCTGTAGTAGGAATGAAGCCCTCCAACCAGGGCACATCAAAGTTCAGATGCTTGTGGTCGACAAACTTCACGACCTGCTCATTCATAGTATGCTTGAGGTCTGTCAGATTCAGCACCATCCCGGTTCGCGGGTCGGGTATACCCCGTATCGTGACTTCAAGCACATAGTTATGACCATGTCCATTGGGATTGGCGCATTTCTCATAGATGGCATAATTTTCTGCCTCTGTAAGCTGGTTACTCCATAAACGGTGGGAGGCGCTGAAACTCATGCGCCTTGTAAGGTAGACCATCTTCGTGTCCCTTTTATTTCATGCATTGCTGAATATTTCAAGATTTGTTCCGTTTAACATCCCGCCTGAGTCGCCGGCCATGAAGAGTAAAATCCCTGCAAGGTCATCCGGGGTCATGCCAGCCTTCAAGTGCGGCGCAGCCTGGCGGAGCATCTCAGTATCTACTGCGCCCGGACTCACCGCACATACGCGAATGTTATAGGGTTTGCCTTCTACTGCGAGAATTTCGGTTAAGCTGGCTACTCCAGCTTTCGATACGTTGTACGCGCTCAGTCCAGGGAACTTTTCTACCCCTCTCACACCTGAAAGTGAGGAAAGATTGACAATTACCCCTGAACGTTGCACTGCCATGATGCGAAAAGCCTCGTGGCAACACAAGAATGTGCCACGCAGGTTGACTCCAAGAACGTGGTCCCAGGTTGAAGCATCCATTTCAACAAATGGGCGTACAGCGACTATGCCAGCGCAGTTCACCAGGATATCGACTCGCTTGTAGGCCTGCATGGCCTGTTGAAAAAGGGCCTGCACATCCTCTTCGCGAGAAACGTCACCCACAAGAGAGTGTACGGGATATCCCTCACGAGCAATTTCGGAGGCAACGTCATCTAAAGGGGCGGGTGTACGACTGAAGAGTACGACTCGCGCTCCTTCGCGCGCAAAACGGAGTGCGGTAGCGCGACCTACGCCACGGCCTGCCCCCGTTATGATGGCAACATGATCTTTGATGCTCATATGATGATTATAACACCTGGGAAACATGCTCGAGATACTTGTTGAAACAAATTGACATCTGTTATAATTAGGCAAACAACCAGTAACATGTAACTACTCTATTCTATTTCTTTCTACTGAAAGATCGCATGGGGGAGAGAATGACAATTAACACCAAGCTAAAAGGGCTATTGACGGAATTTAGCCTGGTGGAAATCCTGCAAATGATGGAATTGGGATCGATGACGGGCGCCATCCATCTAAAGCAGGCAACAGGACGCAGGAACTCGATTCGGGTGCATTGACGCTCGGAGATGTCTTGCAACAACTTGGTATGGCAACCAACTCCCAGATGGAGTATGCCTTTTCACAGCAGTTGCAGGATGCTTTTGGCAAGCGCATCGGCGAGCGCCTGATCGAAATGAGGGTGATTATCAATGAGCAGTTGAAAGAGGCGCTGCGCAAGAAGGCGTTATGGACGATACGCGAACTGGCGTTGTGGAAAGAAGGCACCTACGAATTTGTTGTCAGTCCGACCGGTCAAACAAGATCGATCTTGCCCTATGGTGAGGAATCCCTGGACCTCGAGGTGATGGGCGTGACCATGGAGATGGTGCGCTACAGTGACGAGTGGGAACAACTGCACAATTTTCTGCCTCAAGGGATGCATACATCCCTGCAAATGGCCCCTGCCATTCCCTATGCCATGCAGTTTGATAGTCGAGCTATCGAGCTGTTTGGAGGTATCAATCGCTTTCACAATGTGCGGCGTATTGCTAGCGGAATCCGCCTTCCAGAATTAGACGTGGCACGCGATCTGGCACAACTTATACAGCAGAGATTTGTAATGCCCATTAGTCAGGAAGCAATACCGCATGCGAACGGCAACGGGCGCAATGTACGGCTCCCCGATCCTGCTGAGAGACTACGTATGGAAAGCTTTGAGTTAATGAACCTCATCAGCCGTATGGAGCAGGAATGGCACAATCGTATTACTCCTGAGCAGCAGTTACCCGCTCTGGCCGAATTTGTCAATTGGACCATGCAGGCTTTATCTGAAACATGCCGTGCCATCGGTACCGAATTAGATCCGCACACCCTGGACGAATTGCTCACACGTTATAACCTGCGTTATATGGGCAACTACAGGTTTATCATCAATGACAATATGATCGATGTCGAGAACTTTACATCCCTGTGCTATGAAGTTTTGCAAGACGAAATTCAAAAGGCACATGATTTCTTTGAAGAAGCCTCCATTGTGCTCCAGCATACGTTGTTGCGTATTTTCGAATCGATCAATGGCCGCGTAGCCTCCCTTTACGAACGACTGGAGAACCGGGAAGTGTGGGAGGCCATGTTCACACAATTTGGTTTGCCTCGAGGGTAAATAGAACCACACATAACCCTTGTGCCTTCTTCACATAAATTTCACAAAGGTAATGGTATACTATCTTCACGAATATTGTCGCATTTAGTAGCGCATGGGCCGGGCTATTAGGAGGAAGCCACGGTTGACGAGGAGGAGGCTGTTCGGATCTTCAGCGGGAAGCTTCCAGGGTATGTCACTACCCTGAAAAGATGGCACACAAACCCAATCGGCAACGGCTGGAACAAAATGCTATCAGTGATGTAGAGATTGAGAATCATCTACCAACAATAGAAAGGATACCCGACCACATGTGCGGTATCATTGGCTACGTCGGCCCAAATGGGACCGATGTTACTTCCATATTGCTTGAAGGCCTCAGTAAACTTGAATATCGCGGATATGACTCCGCGGGCATTGCAGTACTTACCTCTAACGGCACGCTCGAATTAAGACGACGTGCCGGAAAAATTGCCAACCTGGTGGCTACAGTCGAGAACGGTTCGCGACCTGAAGCGGGTCCCCTCGGGATAGGTCACACACGTTGGGCAACTCATGGCCGTCCCAACGACACCAACGCCCATCCTCATCCTGATTGTACCGGTGTATTAACGGTGGTGCACAACGGCATCATTGAGAACTTTACCGAATTGAGATCGGCATTAGAGCATGAAGGACACACCTTTCGCTCTGAGACGGATACCGAAGTACTCTCGCACCTGGTTGAGCGCTATTACTTCGGTGAAGCCAGACATGATCTTGAGCAGGCGGTACGTCTCGCTTTGCAGTGCGTCACAGGCGCCTATGCTATTGCTGTTGTCAGTTCTGAGCAGCCAGATGTGCTGATTGGTGCTCGTTTGGGTGGTGGGCCATTGATTGTTGGCGTTGGAGAGGGCGAGCAGTTCCTGGCGTCCGATATCCCAGCCATTCTTAAACACACACGCCGTGTGCTTATCATGGATGAGGGTGAAATCGTGTCACTGAGTCCTGGTGGAGTTTCGATGAGTAAGATTGATGGGACACCAGTACAGCGTGAACCCATGACCATTGAATGGAACGTAGAATCGGCAGAAAAAAGCGGCTATCCCCATTTCGTGCTCAAGGAGATCCATGAACAGCCGGAGGCTATGCGGCGTGCGCTAACGGGTCGTGTTCGTGAGGGGCAGTTACACCTGGCGGAGTTGGAGCAGATGAAACAGGCTGGCCTGTTCGACAAGATTCAGCGAATCGTGATCGTGGCCTGCGGCACCTCATATCATGCCGGTTTGATCGCCAAGTACGTGATCGAGCAGTGGGCACGCATTCCGGTGGAGACGATTACAGCGGCCGAGTTTCGCTACTGCAATCCTATCGTCGGACCTGAGACCTTATGCATCGCGGTGACGCAATCGGGCGAGACGGCGGATACGCTGGTGGGCATACGACAGGCTCGCGAGCAGGGAGCGCCTGTGTTTGCTATCACCAATGTGGTCGCCAGCGCGATCACACGTCTATCCGATGCGGTGTTGTATCTGCAAGCTGGGCCGGAGATCGGTGTTGTGGCAACGAAGACGTTCATCACGTCTGTTACGGTACTCTATCTGCTGGGGTTGTACCTTGCTGAGCAACGCGGGAACATGATGAGCAAAGAGGTAGCGAAAGTGCTGGAGGCGCTGGAACGTATCCCAAACCAGATCCAGGACATGCTGGACCGAGCCACAAGTCCTGACGATATGATTGAGCCACTGGCAAAGCGTTTATCGCATCCAAGCAGCATCATGTTTATCGGACGCGGCGTAGGCTTCCCTACAGCCCTGGAGGGTGCGCTTAAGCTCAAGGAAATTTCCTACATCCATGCCGAGGGACTACCCGCCGGTGAGTTAAAGCACGGTTCGATTGCTCTGCTCGATCCAGATACACCACTAATCGCAATCGCAACGGCTTCACATGTATATGAAAAGGTTGTGAGCAACATGCAAGAGGTACGTGCCCGCGATGCTCGCGTGGTGGTAGTAGCAACGGAAGGAGATGAGAGCATACGCAAGCATGCCGACGATGTGCTCTATGTACCCGCCACAATTGAGGAATTGAGTCCGTTACTGGCGATCCTTCCGTTACAGTTATTAGCCTATCACGCGGCTGTTGCACGCGGATGCAACGTGGATCAGCCAAGAAATCTGGCGAAGTCGGTGACAGTAGAGTAGAAAGCTTAAAGTGGCCTACACTTGTTGTAGACGTAAAATAAAGTCTTACAATTAAAATAAAGATTTACACCAGAAACGCTGGCGATCACTTATCTTCAGTGGTCGCCAGATGTAAATCGCTC